>Ga0209172_10003076_pt1 | contig 26802 bp, 27 predicted proteins | sample LarsenN4metaG_FD_184113 | JGI IMG/M metagenome (GOLD analysis project Ga0209172, IMG submission 184113) | Hot spring sediment bacterial and archeal communities from British Columbia, Canada, to study Microbial Dark Matter (Phase II) - Larsen... ... | reverse complement strand
AGTTCACGATCGTCGCTAAGCTCGCGAGGAGCGCGCCGTGAGACTCTCAGAGAGCACGCGCCGCCAAGTCTCCGTCAGCTACGCGATACTGGCGCTCGGCGCGTCGGCCGCGATGTTTGCCGCGGTCGCAATTCCGATCCGCGAGCGGACGGAATTTTTCGCGAGCCTGACTGCTCAGCGAGCCACGTACGCCAAGTCGCTCGAAGCTCTTGCACGCAGCGAAGCCGTGAGCGCGCAATTTCGGGCCCGCCACGCCGCAAGCGATTCCTCGGCTCAGGTGTTTCACGCCGCCACGCCGGCGTTGGCCGGCGCCGAGCTACAGAACCAGCTGAATGCCTCGATCTCCGCCGAGGGCGCCAAGCTGCTGAGCTCCGCGTTCCGCGAATCGAGCGGCGAGGGCCACCTTACGCCGATCGCCGTCACCGTTCGGCTCCGTTGCTCGCTCGACGCTCTACTGAGGATTTTGCACGGCCTCGAAGGCCGGTCGCCCGCGCTGTTCGTCGAAAATCTCACCGTCCAGGCACGCCAGCGCTCGAGCCGCTCCCCGGCCGAGGCCGCGGGCGATCTCGACGTCGAGCTCGACGTAGTCGGCTTCCTCGAATCGGCGCCGCAGGCGCTGCCATGACTGCGCCCACGTTCGATCTGTCGCCGGCCGATCGCATCGCCGTGGGCATCGCCGCCGTAGCGGGATTCGTGCTGCTGCTAGAGCTCGCGTTGCCGCACCGGCTCGAAGCCCCTGCCCCCGCGGCGCCCGCGCTTGCCGAGGTCCGGGAGTCGCACGGCGACGTCGTGGAAGTCGGTCCGTTATCCGGGTACCTGTCCGTCACCGAGCGGCCGCTTTTCGAGCAGAGCCGGCGACCGTTCGTCGCCGCGGTCGAGCCCGCGCCCGTCGTACCGGCCGGCCCCCGCGTCGAGTTCGAGCTCACGGCCGTGATCATCACGAGCGCCACTCAGATCGCGTTGCTGCGCTCGAATGTCACGCCGACGGTGCAGCGGGTGGCGCTGAACGAGACGGTCGACGGTTGGACGCTCGCGGAGGTAGCTCCCGACACGGTCGTGCTCCGCCGCGGCAGCGAATCGGTGACCGTACCGCTGCGCCCCGATCCGGTGGGGCCAGGCTCAGGACAGGCGGCGCGCCCCGATCCGCGCAACCGCACCCACTGAGCATGGAGAAGCGAACGTTGGGTCCTCGATTACGCGATCCGCAAGGTCATCTATGACGGACATCCGGCCGCTCCCCTCCTACACGCGCCGCGGGGTCGCCATCTGCGTTGCGGCAACCGTCCTCGTGTCCTGCGCGTCCGACCGCCCCGCCGACGCGCCCGATCCCGCACCGCCCGTTGCGTTCGAGGAAGCTCCGCCCCCCGTAGGCCAGGCGAGCCCTGAATCCGGCGCCGCGGGCCCGATCGATACACGCGAGGAAATCGTCGAGCGCAGCTCCGGCGGGTTCATCGGCGCCGCACGCACGCGCGGTACCGGCGACTCGACACCGGGCGACATCAACCTGCGCTTCGATGCCGTCGACGTGCGCGAGTTCGCGCGGGCGGTGCTCGGCGACATTCTAGGCGTCAACTATCTGATCGATCCCGCGGTCTCGGGCACCGTCACCATACAAACGACTCGGCCGCTCCGCGACGAGGAGCTCCTGCCTCTGTTCGAGCAAATCCTCGCTGCGAACGGCGCGGCTCTCGTGCGCGACGGCGCGCTGTATCAAGTCGTGCCGCGCGAAACGGCCCTTCGACAGGCGGATTTCGTGACGAGCCGCGATGCAACGGGCGGTGTCCGCACGCAAGTGATTCCGCTGCGGTTCATCGCGGCGAGCGAGATGCAGCGCATTCTCGAGTCCGTCGTCGCGGATCCGAGCACGCTCCGCATCGATCCGGCGCGCAACCTGATCATCGTCTCGGGTACGGCCGCCGAGGTGCAAACCGTGCAAGACACGATCGGCATCTTCGACGTCGACTGGCTGCGCGGCATGTCGCTCGGGCTCTTCCCTCTCGACAACGTGGACCCCGTGACGCTCGAAGCGGAGCTTACGGGCGTGCTCAACGCAACAGCGGGACGAGAAGGCAACGGATTGCTCGGCGGCATCGTACGTCTCGTGCCGCTCGAGCGGCTAACCTCGCTGCTCGTGGTGAGCTCGACGCCGGCCGGCTTGCGCGAGGTGGAAGTGTGGATTCGCCGGCTCGATCAGCCCGGGGAGTCGGCGGGTCAACGGCTATACGTCTACCCCGTTCAGAACGCGAAAGCGGCGGAGCTCGCGGAAATCCTGGGCAGCATTTTCCAGTCGCGCGCGAGCGCGCGCGCTGCCGACTCGACGGCCCGGGCTCGCGGCGCCCCGACGCTCGGAGGATTTCCCGGCACGAGCATCGGCACCGTGGCGCCGGGCTCCACGCCGGTTCAGATCGGACCACGGCCGAGCTCGCCGACGCCCGCCGCGCCCATCGCGGCGGGCGCGTCCGCTGCGGCCACGCGCGCGGCGAACGAATCGGCCGACGGCCTCGCGCTCGTCGACGGCGGCTTGCTCGAGATCATCGCGGACGACGTGCGCAACGCGCTCGTGATCCTCGCGACGCCCGAGCAGTACCGCATGGTCGAGGCCGCCGTGCGCAAGCTCGACGTCGTGCCGCTACAGGTGCTCATCGAGGCGAAGATCCTGGAGGTCGCCTTGCGCGACGACTTGAGCTACGGCGTCGAATGGTTCTTCCACAACAACGACATCAACGGAGGCGAAGGCCGCAGCCGCGGCACGCTGGACCTGGGATCGGCCGGCATCACGGGCCTCGCGCCGGGTTTTGCCTACACGATCATCGATACCGCCGACCGCGTGCGATTCGCGCTGAATCTGCTCGCGACGGAGTCGGACGTGAACATCCTTTCCTCGCCGTCGCTGATGGTGCTCGATAATCAAACCGCTACGATCAACGTCGGCGACGAGATTCCGGTGCCGGCACGCCAGTCGATCAGCAACCTCGATCCGATTTCGCCCACCGTCAACGAGATCACGTTCAGGCAAACCGGCATCACGTTGAGCGTCACGCCGCGCGTCAGCAGCAGCGGCCTCGTGACGATGGACATACGCCAGGAGGTCGCGACGGCCGCCGCCACGACCACTTCGAACATCGACGCACCTACGATTCAAAACCGCGCCATCGAGAGCGTGGTGGCCATCAACTCCGGAGAAACGATCGTGCTCGGCGGGCTCATGCAGACGCAGCAAACGAAGAACGAAAGCGGCGTTCCCGGCCTGCGGCGGATCCCGGGCATCGGCAAGCTGTTCGGCTCGACGAGCAACGAGGACTCCCGCACCGAGCTGCTCGTGCTCATCACGCCCCGTGTCGTGCGCAACCGCGACGACGTGCGATCGATCACCGACGAGTTTCGGCAGAAGCTGCCGCAGCTCAAGGATCTGGAGGCGAAGCACGAGCCCAAGTCCTGAGGCAATACATGGAAGCAGGCACGAACATCGCAGCAAGGCTGGCGGAGTACTTGCTTCGTGCGGGCAAGCTGAAGCCGGACGACGTAGACAAGACTTGGCAGCTCGCGTCGGAAAGCGCGCAGAGCTTCGGGCTCGTGTTGACCCGAACGGGCCTCGCCGCCGATCGCGAGGTCGCAACGGCCTACGCCGAAATCCTTCGCCGGCCGCTGCTCGCGGACGGCGACGTTCCCGTCGAGCCGCTGGCGGAACGCGGCTACAAAGAGATCTTTTTGCGCGACGCGAGGCTCCTGCCTCTCGCGGAGAACGGCGACGGTTTGCGCTTCGCAACGGCCGACCCGGAGAATCAGTTCGCGATCGACGCCCTGTCGCTCGCTTCGGCCAAGCCCATTTCGCTATGGATCGGCACTCCGGCGCAGATCGAGCGCGGCTTGGATGCGCTGTTCGGCGGAGATTGAGGTTGTTGAACGGCGTCCAGCCGACATGGCGCAGATCGAGCGCGGCTTGGATGCGCTGTTCGGCAAGGATGCCGCGGCTGACGAATCCGCTCCGCAAGAGCGCGGCGATGCCTATGACGAGTCCGAAGCGATCGACCGCTTGCGCGACCTCGCGTCGGAAGCGCCCGTCGTGCGCCTCGTGAACACGATCATCCAGCGCGCGATCGAGGCTCGTGCCTCGGACATCCACGTCGAGCCGGCGAGCGGCCGCTTGCGCATCCGCTACCGCATCGACGGAGTGCTGAAAGAAAGCGAATCGCCGCCGAGCCGGTCTGCGGCCGCCGTCGTTTCGCGCATCAAGCTGATGGCGAAGATGAATATCGCCGAACGGCGGCTGCCGCAGGACGGCCGCGTGCACATACGCGTGCAGGGGACGCCGATCGACTTGCGCGTCTCGACGGTTCCGACGATCGACGGCGAAAGCGTGGTCTTGCGCATCCTCGACCAGGAGCGCGCGGCGCTGGAGCTCACGGCGCTCGGCTTCGACGAGACGAGCGGCGCGGCGCTGCGGCGCATCATCGAGCTGCCGCACGGAATCGTGCTCGTCACGGGCCCCACGGGCAGCGGAAAAACGACGACGCTCTACGCTCTGCTGCGCCTCCTGAGCTCGCAGGAGCGGAAGATTCTGACGATCGAGGATCCTGTCGAATATCAGCTCGACGGCATCAACCAGATCCAGGTGAAGCCTCAGATCGGCCTCGACTTCCCGAGTGCGCTGCGGTCGATCGTGCGGCAGGACCCCGACGTCATCATGGTTGGCGAGATGCGCGACCTCGAGACCGCGCGCATCGCCGTGCAATCGGCGCTCACGGGCCACCTCGTGCTCTCCACGTTGCACACGAACGACGCGGGCAGCTCGGTAACGCGGTTGCTCGACATGGGCGTCGAGGATTACCTCGTGACTTCGTCGGTCAACGCGATCGTCGCACAGCGGTTGGTTCGCAAGCTTTGCCCGGCGTGCCGCTCGCCATTCGCGCCACCGCAGGCGTTGATCGACCGGCTGTCTCTCGACGCGATCGCGACCGGTCCCGTGGAACTGTTCACGGCCGAAGGCTGCGAGGCGTGCGACGGCACCGGCTACCGCGGCCGCACCGTGATCGCCGAAGTGCTCGCGCTTTCCGATGCGCTGCGCAGAGCGATTCTCGAGCACAAAGACGGCAAAGAGCTCGAGCGGTTGGGCGTAGCGCAAGGAATGAGCACCATGAAGATCGACGGTCTGCGCAAGGCGCTGGCCGGCGTTACGACGATCGACGAGATCGCGCGAGTGACGCTCGTCTGATGGCAACGTTCCGCTACAAGGCGGTCGGCGCCGACGGGCGGCGCATCGACGGCGAGATGGACGCACCCGATGGCGCTGCCGTGATCGTGCGGCTCCGCGCGTCCGGGCACCTACCGATCTCGGCCGAGCCGAAAGGGCCAGCGTTTCGCCTTTCGGGACTCGCGTTCTACCTTCACCGCTGGCGCGACCGTGTGCGCGCGGCCGACATCACGGCCGTCACGCGCGAGCTCGCGACTCTGCTGTCGGCCGGCATTCCGCTCGACTCGAGCCTGCGCGTGCTCGAGCGGCACGCGCAACGGCCGAAGCTCGAGACGGCGCTCGCGAGTATCCATGATTCCGTTCAGGCAGGCCGTCGGCTGTCGGCGGCGCTCGCGGCGCACGACGCATTGTTCGACTCCTTATATATAAGCCTCGTGAAGTCCGGCGAGGCAAGCGGCTCCTTGGCCGGCGTGCTCGAGCGTCTCGCCGATCACCGCGAGCGTGCCGACGCGTTTCGCGCGACGGTCGTGTCGGCGCTCACCTATCCCATTGCGCTCACGGGTGTGGCCGTCGTGTCGCTGGTGGTGCTCGTCGGGTTCGTGGTCCCGCGCTTCATCCCGTTGTTCGAGGATGCAGGCGAGCCGCTGCCGTTATTGACGCAAGCCGTCTTCGGCGCCGCGCAGCTCTTGCAGAGTTGGTGGTGGGCACTCGCCGGCGTCGGCGTCCTCGTGCTCGACTTGGCTCGGCGCTGGCTCGCGAAAGCAGAGAATCGGCTGCGGCTCGACCGCTGGCTGCTCGCGGCCCCGATCGTCGGCGAGCTCGTGCAAGCGACGGAGGCCGTGCGTTTCGCGCGCACGCTCGAAACCTTGCTGCGAAACGGTCTTCCGCTGCTTTCGGCCCTGAAGCTGACGAAAGGCGTTCAGCGCAATCGTCGAGTGGCCGCAGCCATCGATGTCGCGCTGAACGCCGTGCGCTCCGGCGGCCGATTGGCGCCCGCCCTGGCCGCCGAACACGCTTTCCCAAGTCTCGCGATCGAGCTCATCAGCATCGGCGAGGAGTCCGGCCAACTGGAGTCGATGCTCGGCAAGGCCGCCGAGACGTTCGAAACGCGCGTGGAGCAGCAGTTGAAGCGCCTATTGACCCTGCTCGAGCCCGTGTTGATTCTCGGACTTGGCGCCGTCATCGCGCTCGTCATCGTATCGATCCTGATGGCGATGCTCGGCCTCAACGAGCTGGTGGTATGACTGCCGCAGGAAAGCGGCGGGTCAGTCGATGACGTTGCCCGTGCCGACGATGTCCTGATACGTCGTTTCCTCGGCCGGAATGCAGTAGATCTGCTCGTCGAAGCGCCGGCTCTTCGCTGCGTTCAAGCGAAAGCGCTTCACGTCGCTGCGCCACGGTTCCGTATAGAAAATGGGATCGTTGACCGTGATGACGAGCTCGAGCGTCTCTGCGTCTACGCGCCGGTACCGCTCCTCGACGCGCATGTCCTCCGAATGCGGATAGCCGAGCTTGTCGAGCCAGCTCCGCGCGTCGAAGCCGGCCGACTCGACGACGAGCACGTCGCCGTCGAACCGGCCGACCGAGAAGCCGTTCCACTTCGGATAGAGCGCGTCGCCGGCCGGCAGCGCGCGGCCGTCGAGCCAGATCTCGCGCCAGTCGTGCCGGTACTCGAAGAACTGGAGGATTCGCGCCGGCGTTTGCACGATCTCGAACGTGGCGTGCGGCTCGACGATCTCCGCGACGAGGTTGCGCACGAGCCCGAGCGGCTCGCAGCGGCCCATCGGATCGTTGCGCTCCATCGCGCGGCGCGGCCCGTAGCCTGGCTTGTTCGCCTCGAATGCCGCACGCCCCGCCGGCGTGAACGGCGCTTCGCGCGCGCCGAGCTGCTCGTCGTTGCGCGTGCCCCCAGGCGTGTTCGCGAACGACTCGAGCGGCGACGTTCGGTCCCAATGGCCGGACAGATCGCGCGGATCGAACTGCGGCTGTGCCGCAACAGGCATCGCCGCGCAGAGTACGAGTGCAAGCCCGAGAGCAGGTGACGTGCGCATGACGCTGCGGATCAGAACGACAGCGGCAGGGATCGGCCGTTGACTTCCACCGTCTGCATCTGGCCGACGTGCGGCTTGTCGACGTGCGGCCGATACGTCACCGTGACTTCGTCGCCGGCCTTGATCGAATCGCGGCTCCAGCCGTGCTGGCGGAGAATCGTCGGCGTCCAGCGCGTCGTGATCGTCCACGGCACCGCGGCGCCGCCCTCTTCGACGCTCATCTCGAAGAACACGTGCGGAAACTGAAACGCGAACTTCGTCGCAGTGCCCGTGATGGGCCCGACCGTCTCCTCGGCCCACTCCACGCCGCCGCCGTGATGCGCCGCGGCGGGCGCGCCACCGAGCAGCCACAACGCGCCGGCGGCGCAACACCCGAGCCACGTTTTTCTGCGCATCGTCGTCCCCTTTGCACGGCCCCGACGGCTCACGTTACGACCGTGCCTCGTCGTTTTCAAACGCGCCGCCGCACGCGCTGCCTTGCCATGCCCACTTGCGCTACCCTGCCGCCGCATGCGCGTCCTGCTCGTCACCCCGCCCATGACCCAGCTCAATACGCCGTACCCCGCGACGGCGTGCTTGACGGGTTTTCTTCGCGCGCACGGCGGCGATCTGGGATTGACCGTGACCCAAGCCGACGCGTCGCTCGGGCTCTTCCTGCGCCTCTTTTCCGCGCCGCTCGTCGGCCGCATGGCCGGCGTGCTCGCGGAGCGGAGGCACGCGGCGGGCGGCACGGGCCGCGCCTCTCCGATGCCGCCGTCGATCGCGCACTTTCTTAGCGAAGCGCAGCGCTACGCCGCCACCGTCGAGCCGGCGATCCGCTTCCTGCAAGGCCGCGACCCGAGCCTCGCGCTGCGGATCGCCGGGCGCGAATTCCTGCCCGAAGGCCCGCGCTTCGCGCCGCTCGCCGAAGCCGCGGCCGCCGGCGGCGACCCGCTCGGCGCGGCGTTCGGCGCGCTCGGCACGACGGACCAGGCGCGCTACATAGCGAGCCTCTACGTCGACGATTTGGCCGACGTGTGGCGGGATGGAATCGATCCGAGGCTCGAGCTCGCGCGCTACGGCGAGCGGCTGGCCGCGAGCGCGCCGACGTTAGACCCGCTCGAAGCCGAGCTCGGCGGCGAGCCGACGCTCGTCGACGAAACGCTCGACGATCTCACGCGCGAGCTCGTCGCGCTGCACCGTCCCGACGTCGTCGGCTTGTCCGTGCCGTTTCCGGGCAATGTCTACGGCGCGTTTCGCATGGCGCGCGTCGTGCGCGCCGCCGCGCCGCAGGCGAAGCTCGTGCTCGGCGGCGGTTGGGTCAACACGGAGCTGCGCGGGCTTCGCGAGCCGCGCGTCTTCGACTACTTCGACTATGTCACGCTCGACGACGGCGAGCGGCCGCTTTTGAACCTGCTCGCGCGGCTCGCGGGCCGCTCCGCGCCGCTCGTGCGCACCTACGTGCGGAAGCATGACAGGGTCGTGCTCGAGACCGATGCGACGCAGCACGACTTCCCGGCGAAAGACACCGGCATCCCGACCTACGACGGCCTGCCGCTCGGCGACTACGTGTCGTTGCTCGAGATGCTGAACCCGATGCACCGGCTATGGTCGGACGGCCGCTGGAACAAGATCGCGCTCGCGCACGGCTGCTACTGGAAGAAGTGCAGCTTCTGCGACGTGTCGCTCGACTACATCGGCCGCTACGATCGGCCGTCGACGGACGTCGTGATGGCGCGCATACGCGCGCTGATCGCCGAGACGGGCCAAACGGGGTTCCATCTCGTCGACGAAGCGGCGCCGCCGGCCGGCCTGCGCGCGCTCGCCGAGCGGCTGCTCGAGGAGAATCTGGCCATCACGTGGTGGGGCAACATCCGCTTCGAGAAGACGTTCACGCCCGAGCTTTGCCGATTGCTCGCGCGCGCCGGCTGCGTGGCCGTCAGCGGCGGCCTCGAGGTGGCGTCGGACCGGTTGCTCGCGCTGATGAAGAAGGGCGTCACGGTCGCGCAGGTCGCGCGCGTGACGCGCGCCTTCACGGACGCCGGCATCATGGTTCACGCCTACTTGATGTACGGGTTTCCGACCGAGACCACGCAGGAAACCGTCGACGCGCTCGAGCGCGTGCGGCAACTCTTCGCGGCGGGCTGCATCCAGTCCGCGTATTGGCACCGGTTCAGCGCCACGGCGCACTCGCCGATCGGGCTGCACCCCGAGCAGTACGGCATCACGCTTCGCCCACGCGAGAACGTCACGTTCGCCGAGAACGACGTCGCGTTCGACGATCCGGCCGGCACCGATCACGACTTCCTCGGCGCGGGGCTTCGCAAGGCGCTCTATAACTTCATGCTCGGCAACGGCCTCGAAGCCGACGTTCGCGTCTGGTTCGAACGGCCGCGGCCGGCCGTGCGCTCGGCACGCGCGCGGCGCGTGCGCCGCCGCCCGGCGGTGCCTGAGACGACGGTGCCGCCCGATTTGATCGAGCGCTACCTCGAGTCGTGACGCCGTGCTGATCGCGCTCAACAAGCCGTTCGGCGTCATCTCGAAGTTCAGCCCGGAGCCAGGCAAGCGCACGCTGGCAGACTTCGTGCCGGTCAAGAACGTGTACCCGGCCGGCCGCCTCGACACGGACAGCGAAGGTCTGCTGCTCCTGACCGACGACGGCGCACTGCAGGCGCGCATCGCAAACCCGCGCCACAAGCTCGCGAAGGTCTACTGGGCTCAGGTCGAGGGCGAGCCGACCGACGCGGCGCTGGACAAGCTGCGTGCCGGCGTCGACCTCGGCGACTTCGTCACGAAGCCCGCCGCCGCGCGCCGCATTGGCGAGCCGGCCGGTCTCTGGCCGCGCGACCCGCCGATCCGCTATCGCGCGAAGATTCCCACGTCTTGGCTCGAGCTCACGCTGCGTGAGGGCAAGAACCGGCAAGTCAGGCGTATGACGGCACGCGTGGGGTTCCCGACGCTGCGCCTCGTCCGCGCGCGCATCGGCAACGTGGGGCTCGATGGCCTCGGGCCCGGCGAATGGCGCGAAATCGAAGCAGAAAACTTGAGTTGACTCGGACGCGCCGACTACTACACTCGTAGATGTCAGCCTCGACAGACGTCGTTATGTCCATACGCCTCTCCGAGTTCGAGCTCGACGTCATGCAGCATTTTTGGGCGGACCGCGAGCTGTCGGCGCCGGAGCTCTTCGAGCGCATCGGCCCCGAGCGCGGGGTCGCCTACTCCACCGTCAAGACGATCATCGATCGGCTCGAGCAGAAGGGCGCGATCGAGCGCATCGCAAACCGCGGCCGCACGATCATTTACGCGCCGGCGGTCAAGCAGGAGCGCGTGCGCAAGCCGCTCGTCAAGGCGTTCTTGCGTCGCCTCTTCGGCGACGACTTGCGGCCGCTGTTCGCGCAGCTCTTGCGCGAAGAGAAGCTGAGCGACGAGGAGCTCGAATACTTGCGCAAGCTAGTCGCCGACGCGGAGCGGAGCAAGAAGTGAACGCAGTCGCCGAGACGCTCGCAACCGCGTTCGCCTTGAGCGCGCTTGCGGCGGGCTGCCTCGCGCTCCTGAGGCGCACGCCGCCGCGCATACGGTTCGCAATCGCCGTAGCGGGCCTCGCCGTTTGGCTCGTGCCCTGGGGCGCGCTCAGCGTTTCTGTTCCGTCGTCGGGTCCCGTTGCGGCGCCGTTCGTCGAGTGGCTCGGTGCCGTGCGCGATGTCGCGTCGGCGCCAGGGGAACCGGCGATGGCCGCGCTCCCAGGCTACGCCATCGCGGCGCTTTTCCTCGTCGGCCTTGCGCTGTTCGTGCACGACTGCCTCGCTTTGCGGCGCGGCGTACGTGCGTGGCGCGCGCGCAGCAGGCCCGCCCCCGAGCTCGGGGCGCTGCTGCCGCCAGAGCTCGCCGGCGTCGCCGCCGAGATCCGCGTCGTCGAAGACAGCAGCGTCGCCGCCGCATCCGGCGTCTGGCGGCCGACTATCTGGCTCGGCGATCGGCACACCGGCGAGCAACGCGCGCTCGCGCTCGCGCACGAGATGTGGCACGTCCGGGCGCGAGATCCGGCGTGGCTGCTGGCCATCGCGGCCGTGCGGCGTCTTTACTGGTGGAATCCGCTCGTCGCGCGGCTCTCGCGACAAGCCGTGTTGATGCTCGAATCGGCGTGCGACCATCGTTGCGCGGCGCAGTTCGGCAAGGCGGACTACGCCGCGCGGCTCGCGTCGCTGCTGCTCGCCGCAATCGCACCCATGCCGCGTCTCGTCGCGACGGCGGCAGCCCGAAGCCTCGACGTGCAGCGGCTCGAGCTACTCGGCGAGCCCTTGCGCCTTCGCTCGCGCGACGTCGCGCTGATGGCCGTCGTCGCGCTGTTCGCGGCGGGAGCGGCTGCCGCAGCCGTCGTCGAGCGCACGCCGAGCGCCCCCGCGCCGCTCGGCATCGAGCTGCCGGACACGCCGGCCGCCCATGCGCTTTCGGCCTTGCTCGGCGCCGCCAACGACGGCGACACCGAGCTGCTCGTCGAGCTCCTCGGCGCGTACACGCCGCAAGAGTTGCCGATGCCGTTGCCCGCGTCGCCGCGCATGCGCATCGTCGAAGTGCGCGAGAGCAGCCCGCTGCACGTCGAATACGTCGTCGAGAGCGCCAACGGAGCGCGTCACGTAGGCGAGTTGACTGTCGGCGTCTCCGCAACCACGCAGATCACCGCCACGCGGCTACGTCCACTGCCGTAGAACCGGCATGGGAGTTGCCCTTCTCCACGAGCTCGACGATTGGCGTGGGGCCAACGTCGATTCATGCCGGACCCGAGAGCTTCCGCCCCCGGTCGCTTGGGTGTGGGAGCCAAGCTAGCATTCGCGCAACCCGTTTGCGCGCGCTCACCGGCCGCACCACTTGATCGACGAGCATGCAAGCTTCGACAATCTCCTCTTGCGAGAACGCCGCCGGCCGAGAGGACGGCGGCCGCTAATCGAGGCGCTGCTCATGCGAATACCGCTCACGTTGCTTTGCCTGGCCGGGACCGCGCTCTGCGCGCCGCCCGCGCTCGCGCACCATTCGTTCGCCGCCGAGTTCGACATCGATCAGCCGATCAAGCTGCGCGGCACGGTCACCGAGGTCGAATTCATGAATCCGCACTCGTGGATTCACATCGACGTAAAAAAGGACGATGGCACCGTCGAGAAATGGGCCATCGAGGGCGGCACGCCGAATACGCTGTTCCGGATGGGCATCACGCAGCGGTCGCTGCCCGTCGGCACCGAGATCCTCGTCGACGGCTATCGCTCGCGCGACGGCGCGAACCGCGCGAACGGCCGCGACATCACGCTGCCCGACGGCAAGAAGCTGTTCCTAGGCGGCTCGGCGCCGCCGCAATAGGGCCGCGAATGACTGCCAACAGCCGAACGCGCTACGTGCGAACCGTCGTGGGCACCTTCCTCGCGCTTGCGATAGCGACGGGCTGCGATCGCACCGGGGATCCCGCCGCGCAGCAGCCCGCAACCTCGCAGCAGCCCGCGGCCGCGCAGTCGGCCACGGTCGGGCGGCCGAACCTGAGCGGTATCTGGCAGGCGCTCAATACCGCGAACTGGGAGCTCGAAGCGCATGCCGCGGAGCCGGGCCCCGCCCCCGAGCTCGGCGCGCTCGTCGCCGTGCCGCCGGGCCCGAGCTTCGTCGTCGGCGGGGAAATTCCGTACCTGCCGGCCGCACTCGAGAAGCGGCAAATGAATCGCGCGAACCGCTGGACCGCGGATCCCGAGATCAAGTGCTACATGCCAGGCGTCCCGCGCGCGAACTACATGCCGTATCCGTTCCAGATCGTGCAGGGCACGGACGCGATCATGTTCACGTACGAGTTCGCCGACGCCGTGCGCATCGTGCACATGAACGATCCCGGCGAGGCGCCGGCCAATAGCTGGATGGGCTGGAACGTCGGGCGCTGGGACGGCGACACGCTCGTCGTCGAGGTCACGGCGCAGCACGACGACACGTGGCTAGACCGCTCCGGCAACTTCCACAGCAACGACATGCGCGTCGTCGAGCGCTACACGCTGCGCTCGCCCGACGTGCTGCTATACGAGGCCACGATCGAGGACCCGAACGTGTTTTCGCGGCCGTGGACGATCCGCATGCCGCTCTATCGGCGGCTCGACGACAACGCACAGCTCATGGAGTTCAAGTGCATTCCGTTCGCCGAGCACGTGCTCTACGAGCACGTCGGCGCCGAGGAGAACGGCGAGTGATTCGACGCGGGCAAGGACGTGCGCCAACCGTGCAGCGCAGGATCGTTGCCAAGGAGCTGATATGCAGAAGCAAGTGGCTTTCTACTCGAGCATCTCGGCGGCCGCTCGTGCGGTCGCCGTCGCCGCAATCGGAGTAGCCTTCGCCGCAACCGCCGCGGCGCAGTCGGCGGCGCCGGAGCTCGCGGCGCGCGACTGGAAGGTGCCGCGCCTCGCGGACGGCAAGCCGGACCTGCAAGGCATCTGGACGAACAAGACGATCACGCCGTTCGAGCGCCCGGCGGAGCTTGCGGACAAGGAGTTCTTCACGCGCGAGGAGGCCGAGGCCTACGTGGCGCGCACGCTCGAGCGCACGAACCGCGACAACCGCACGGACGACGTCAACGACGTGCTCTCGGCCTACAACGCGTTCTGGTGGGATTCGGGCACGAGCTTGCTGCCGAGCATGCGCACGTCGATCGTCGTGGATCCGCCGACGGGCCGCATTCCGCCGCTGACGCCCGAGCGCAGCGCGGCGCTCGCCGCGCAGCGCGCGGCAATCGAGGAGCGCTGCAAGCGGCCCGGCTGCGCCGTCGCAAATAGCGGCGCGCTGGCGCCGGCCGACGAGCCCGAGGCGCTCGACCTGATGACCCGCTGCATCTCGTTCGGCACCGTGATCCCGATGCTGCCGAGCGCGTACAACAACAACTACCAGATCGTGCAGACGGAAGGCATGGTCGCGATCAACACCGAGATGGTGCACCAGGTGCGTCGCATTCCGACCGACGGCAAGCCGCACCTGCCCTCGCACGTGCGCCAATGGTTCGGCGATCCGCGCGGCCGCTGGGAAGGCGACACGCTCGTCGTCGAGACGACGAACTTCAAGGGCGAGTTCTTCGGCCGCATGGCCGCGGCCGACGAGAATTTGCGCGTCGTCGAGCGCTTCACGCGTGTGGGACCCGACGTGCTGCTCTATCAGTTCACGGTCGACGACCCGACGGCGTGGACGGCGCCGTGGAGCGGCGAGATTCCGCTGACGCGCATCGACGACCTGCTCTACGAGTACGCCTGCCACGAGGGCAACCGCGGCATGGAGAACATTCTCCGCGCCGCGCGCCAGGAAATCCGCGCAGCGGGCGAGCGATGAACGCGCCGCCGCGCGCGTTCCAGGAGTTCGACACGGTCGAGAACGCCGAGCCACAGGCGGACGCCGCGGCGAAGCAAAGCCGAGCTGCCGGTGCCGCCCGACGCCGGCCTGCGCGGCAACACGCACATCCCGTTCGCCGATCTCAACAACGTCGCAGTGGCCGACCTGCTGTCGAGATCCTTGAAAGCTCACGGGCTCGACGAACGGGACCAAGCGCGCTAACCGTGGCGCCTGGCGGCGCCACGACGCGCGGGCACGCGTTTTTCAGACGCCTCGCGCGCTACGCGCCGACGACCTCGAGCTGCACGTCGACGTTGTTGCGCGTCGCGTGCGAGTACGGGCAGATCTTCTCGTGCGCCTCGCGCGCGAGCGCTTCCAGCTCGGTTTTTTTCAGCTACCTGTCCTCGACGCGCAGCTTCACGGCGAGGCCGAAGCCGCCGCCGTCACGCGGCCCGATCGAGACGGCGCACGTCACTTTGACTTTCGACGCGTCCTTCTTCTGCTGCTTGCCGACGAAGTCGATCGCGCCGCCGAAGCAAGCCGCATAACCGGCCGCGAACAGATGCTCGGGCGTCGCCGTTCCAGCCTTGCCGGGCCCGCCCATCGGTTTCGGCACCGACAGCTCGGCCTTGACGATGCCGTCGTCGGACTCGGTGTGACCATTGCGGCCGCCCGTGGCCGTCGCAGTCGCGGTGAAGAGGGGATTGATCTTGTCCATGGCGATCCTCCTTAAACTTCCTCACTCAGCCTGCGGCACGATGAGGATGCCTGCAAGAGCGCTCGCGTCCGCCGGGAGCGCGTCGTCGCCGGCCGGCATGCCGCTGACGGAAAGCATGTAGGCCACGATGTCGGCGACCTCGGCGTCGCTCAAGTAGCCGGGATTGTTGGACGGCATCGTGCTGCGCACGTACTCGAACAGCGCCGCGAGCGGGCGCCCGCTCCATTCGCGCAGGAATTTAGGGCCCGCTACGGGCGGCGCCGGCAGCATGTCGGGGTCGTCCGACGCGCCGTCGAGCTTGTAGCCGTGGCAGCGGTCGCACGGTCCCGTGTAAGCCACTTGTCCGCGGCGCGCCTGCTCCGCGGTGAACACGCCGTCGCGAATCGTCGCGGTCGAGTCGGCGTGCGCAGGAGCGATCAGCAACGCGGCCGCGAGCCCGGCGGTGCTTAGCGCGAGCCGAAACGGACCTGCGCGAGAAATCAGGACCAAAGCTCTGCGTCGCTCGGGCCGAGGTCCTCGTCGAGCTCGGCCTGGATCGTCACGTCGCCCACGATCTCGCCGTCGCTGCGAAACGGAAAGCGATCGCGCCCCGACACGAACAGCCGATAAGCGCCCTTCGGCAGCCTGAGCTCCGCGACGCCGTCCAAGTTCGTCAGCGTGCGGTACGGATGAACGACGACGCGGGCGCCCGGAATCGGCAGCTTGCTGCGCGCGTCGACGGCAATGACTTTCATCACGCATTCGGGCGCGCGGACGGCGCGCACGTGGAACGGCACGCTCGCTGCCGCGTGCGTGACGCGGCCGGTCGGGAGGTCGACGAGCTCGGCGACACGCGCTTCCCAGCCGTGCAAACCTTCCGCGGCAGGCCCGTGGACCTCCACGTCGGCATAGTAGAGCGCGGACGTGCCGGCCGCCGGCACGTCGCCGACCGCGCCCGTTCCGACCACGTCTCCGTGCGCGTCGCGAATCTCGACGCCGCGCGCCGTGGCCCCGCACTCCGCCGCACACTTCACGCCCACCTTCACGCGAAACGGCGCCCCGCACTCGACGGCGGGCGGCACGTCCCAGACGACTATGCGCGTAGCGTGCGGCTCCATCGTTCGTTCACGCTTGCGACGGCTCCGCCGCCGCATTCGTGCCCGCGATGTAACCGTGCACGTGGCCCTTGCCCAAGCCATGCTTCTGGAACCCGCCGACGGCTTCGCCGCCGGCGTAGAGCCCCGGGATCGCCCGGCCCTGCATGTCGACGACCTGCTGCTTGCCGTTGACGCGGAGCCCCCCGTACGAGTCGTGCCAGACGACCATGATCGAAAGCGCGTGAAACGGCGGCCGCGCGATGCGATGCATCGGCGCATCGGCCTCGCGCTCGAAATCCGGATCCTTGCCGGCGTCGACGTAGCCGTTCCACTTCGCGACGGTCTCCGCCAGATACTTGAGCGGCACGCGTTGGAACTCGTGGCCCTTCTCGATCCTCGCCGCGAGCTCCTCGATCGTGTCGGCCTTGAAGTAGTAGCCGTTGTCGGCGACGTAGGGAAAACGCAGCGGCCACTCGGCGCGCTCGACGGCGTCCTCGTCGAAAATCGCCCAGAGCGGGCCCGAGTAGTAATGCGGCGGCGCGGAGCCTTCGTTCACGGCAAGCGCGGCATCGCAGCCGTGATCGTACGTATACATTTGCCGGATCCATTCGTGGCGGCAGTTGCGCCAGTCCGTCGGCTTGTGCTCGACGCCGCTATTCGGCGCAACGCCGCCGCCCGGGTACTGCCCTCCGCCGCCGCGCCGCGGCAACCGCACCTCGTTGAAGAACCGCCGGCCGACCTGGTTCACGGCGATGAACTCCTCGAAACCCGCCGTGCCGACGTTGATGCCGGCCGATCCGCGGAAGCCGAACGTCGGGTGGCCGGGGAACATGTCCGTATAGGCATCCCTCGTGCCGAGCCGCGTCGAAAGATGAAACGTGGCGGCCGAGCCCAAGTTCTGCTGCATGCCGGCGAGATTGGCGCCGATTCGAAGGCCCGCGATCAACGCGCTGGCGTCCTGCCCGTTCGGCCCTTGCAGCGACCAGCCGCTCGTGGGAAACGCGGGCTCGCGCATGGCCGGATAGAACATGCTGCGGACTTCGGGGTTGCCGGAGTGCCCGCCGCTCGCGAGGATCACGGCTTTACGCGCGCGGATATGAATCGTCGGCCGCGTCTCCTCCACGTTGCCGTTCTGCCAGAAGCTTCTGAGCAGCTCGCCCGTGTCCGGATGACGGCGCGGCGAGTACTCCGCCTTGAGGCCGATGACGCGGCCCGCGAACGGCTGCTCGCGCACGAGCTCGGTGAACTTGCGCAGCAGCATGAACTGCACGCCCTTCTCGCGCGCGGAGAACTCGAGCGAGCGCGACAGCGCAACGCCGTTCGAAACGGCGCCGTCCGCGACGAAGCGGCTCGCGATGTTCATCTGCACGGGCGCGAACGGGCTCGTGCGCTCGCGATCGGCGACGCCGGCGTCCTCCGCCGTGATCGTGCCGGCCTTGATGTCCGTCTTGTCGCCGAGCATCAGGAACGCGACGCAGCCGCGCGCGCGCGACATGCCGCCGCCCTCGTGTGTGCCGTTGATGCGGCCGAAGCGCACGTAGTTGTCCAGCAGGAACTGACGCGTCGGGGCGCAGTTCTCGGCCCAGGCGCGCATCATCTCGCGCTCGTTGTAGCGGTACGGCGTCTCGCCGCGGCGATTCACGATCGACCAATCGGTGAGGTCCGTGAACAAGAGATCGACGCTGTCGTCGAGCTCCTCGGGGCTCTCGACGGGCGGGCTCTTGATGAATCCCTCCTTGTCGCTCTCGCCTTTCATGTCGCGAAGCTGCACGGGATCGCCTCCGCCGAGCGAGACGAACGAGCCGCTGTGCAGCATTCGGCCGCCGAGATCGAAGTTCTGATCGACGACGAGCACGCTCGCGCCGAGATCGCGCGCGCGAATCGCCGCCGTGAGCCCGGCGCACCCGCCGCCCGCGACGACGACGTCCACGTCGTAGTCCCATACGATGCCGTCCGCGCCGCGCTGCGCCTCCGTGCAGCCCGCCTCGAGCAGCGCCGCGGCGCCCAAGCCCACGGCCGCGCCGGACTTCAACAGGTCGCGGCGGCTCAGGCCGTTTTCGTCCAGAAGGTTGGAAGCGTCGTGCCCGGAGTCGTTCTTCTTAGCCATGTCGATTCCCCCTCGAAATCGTCAACAGGCCGACCGCAGAGAGCCAAAGTAGCAGGCGCGCAACCTACCGACAATCCAGTTTGATTTGACCGTTGCGTTGCCGCAGGCCTTTGCGCTCGACCCGTCGAATAGGCGGGAGTTTGTCAGCGTCCAGCGGGTTACGACTAGCCTCAAGCGACAAGAGAAATTGGGCGAAAAGATCGGATTTGGGGCATTGACGATGCGGTGCAGCCGCTCTACGGTAGACCTCATGAAGCGCGGCCCCGCCAGCATTGAAGAACAGGCTGCTCGGCTGCCGCATCGAGACAGAGCGCGGCTGGCGCTGCGTTTGATCGAGAGCCTGGAACCCGGGCAAGAGGAAGACGTCGACGCGCTCTGGTTGGACGAAACCGAGCGCCGCGTTCGAGAATACGACCGCCGCGGCGCTACGGCCCGCGATGCCGAGGAGGCACTCTCCGAGATCGAGCGTCAGCTTAAATGACGCCGCTGCGCCTCCTTTCGGAGGCGGAGGACGAGTTGCGCGCTGCAGCGCGCTTCTATGAAGCGGAACAGGAAGGCCTCGGACGCGCACTGCTTCAAGAAGTGCGGCGTGCTTTTCGATTTATCCGCGAATATCCGCTGGCCTCCAAGATCGAGCGTGGCGAAGTGCGAGCCCGGCCGGTCGCGCGATTCCCATACCGCATCTATTACCGGGCGAGATCGGACGAAATCTTGGTGATAGCGATTGGCCACCGCCGCCGAAGACCCGGCTATTGGCGCGGCCGCAAGTAGCTGTGCCGGGCGCGTCAGAACGACTTCGGCATGCCGAGGACGTGCGTGCCGACGTAGGACAGGATCAGGTTCGTCGAGACGGGGGCAACCTGGTATAGGCGCGTCTCGCGGAACTTGCGCTCGACGTCGTACTCCTCGGCGAAACCGTAGCCGCCGTGCGTCTCGATGCAGACGTCGCCGGCCTCCTTGGAGGCGTCCGCGGCGAGCAGCTTCGCCATGTTCGCCTCGGCGCCGCACTTCTCGCCGGCGTCGAACAGCGCGGCGGCGCGGCGGACCATCAACGCCGCGGCTTCGGTTCGGACGTGCGCGCGGGCGATCGGAAATTGAATGCCCTGGTTCTCGCCGATCGCGCGGCCGAACACGCGGCGCTCCTTCGCGTACGCGGCGGCCTTCGCGACGAACCAGCGCGCGTCGCCGATGCACTCCGACGCGATCAGTATCCGCTCCACGTTCATGCTGTCGAGGATGTAGCCGAACCCCTTCCCTTCCTCCCCGACGAGGTTGCGCGCCGGCACGGCAAGGCCGTCGAAGAAGAGCTCCGTCGACGCATGGTTCATCATCGTCGCGATCGGCTTGATCGTAAGCCCGCGGCCCACGGCTTCGCGCAGATCGACGAGAAACACGGACATGCCCTCCGTCGACTTCGCTACCTGCTCGCGCGGCGTCGTGCGCGCGAGCAGCAGCAAGAGGTCCGAGTGCTCGGTGCGCGAGATGAACACCTTCTGACCGGTGATGCGATAGACGTCGCCGTCGCGGACGGCCGTCGTCCGGATTCGCGTGGTGTCCGTGCCGCTCGTCGGTTCCGTGACGCCGAACGCTTGCAGCCGCAGCGTGCCCGCCGCGATCGACGGCAGGTATTCGCGCTTCTGTGCGTCGCTGCCGTGCTTCAGCAGCGTTCCCATCGTGTACATCTGCGCGTGGCACGCGGCGCCGTTGCAGCCGCTCGCGTGAATCTCCTCGAGCACGGCGCTCGCGGCGCCGACGCCGAGCCCCGAGCCCCCATACTGCTCGGGAATCAGTACTGCCAAGTACCCTGCCGCCGACAATGCGTCGACGAACTCCTTCGGATAGGCGCGGGCTCGATCCTTCTCGCGCCAATAGCCCCCCGGGAAGTCGGCGCAGAGCCGTGCTACGGCTTGGCGTATCTCGCTGAAATCGTCGGTCATGGCGTCGCCGGCCCTTGCCAAGGTACGCCATAGATACCGGGACCTCGCGGCGCAAGCAAATCGGGGCGGCGCACGCTTAACGGCCCAATCTCGGGACTGTTCAGCCCGCGGCCGATGCGCGTACCATCGGCTCACGCCGGTGTCGAAGCTCGGCGGTCGGAGTGTCGGAGAGGAGTCGTCCCCATGATCCGCACCCTCGTATTGGTCGTCGTCGGAGCCGCGCTCGGCGTTGCTGCGACGCTGTTTCTCGTGCAACGCAATTCGGCCAGCAAGCTCGACGACTCGCCGCTCGCTTTGTTCTCGAGCGACGCGCTGACGATGCCGGCCCCGGCGTCGGTTCCGGCACCCGATGTGAGCCGCGACTTCTATCGACGGCTCGCCGACGCCGATGCCCGCGAGCTCGCCCGCATGATCGCCGACACGGCCGCCGAGCCGCCGTCGACGGACAGAGATCTCTCGCTCGCCGTGCTGTTGAGGCGCCATGCCGAGCTCGACGTGGTGGGCGCCGTGCGTCTCGCGCGCGAAGTCCGCGTGCGCGGCGCGGCGCTCGGCAGCGTCTACAGCGCGTGGGCGCGACGGGCGCCCGCTCAGGTGCTCGCCGCGCTCAGCACGATCTCGAACCCGGAGGACGCCGCCGACGTCGCGCTCGCGCTGATCGAGACGCTCGGCAACGACGCCCAAGCCGTCGAGCGCGTCGCCGCGGTGCTCGCGGAGCGCGACGATGAGTCGTTGTTGCGCACCGGTACCGTGCCCGTCGGGCCGATCATCGCGCCGACCGTCGTCGCGCCGCCACGCTCGCCGCTCGCGCTTCTCGCAGCGCGCTGGGCCGACCTCGGTCCGCGGCATGCCCTCGCCGTCGCGCGCGAGCTCCGCGACGAGCGCGTTCGCATGGTGTTCGAAGCCGCTGCGCTGCGCGCCGTCGCGCGCGTAGCGCCGAACGACGTCTTCGCCGAGCTTGCCAACCGCCGCAGCGGTAACTCTGCGCAGCTCGGAGCACTGGGCGGAGCCGTCGTCGAGCTCGCACGCACGGATCCGGAAAGGGTCTTGAGCGCAGTAAGCGGGCTGCCCGTCGACATCCGCCGCCTCGCGGAGTCGGCGGCAATGCAGCAGCTCGCCGAGCGCGATCCCGCCGCCGCGTTGCGCTACCTCGAGCAAATGCCTGTCGGCATGGAACGCCAAGCACTCGTGCGCGTCATCGCACGCGCGTACGGCAAGCGCGACGCGGCGGCCGCTCTCGAGTGGGCGCGATCGATGGGCGGCCAGCAGGGCCTCGTCGCGGCCGTGATCGGCGGCGTCGCGGAGCAAGACCCGCAACGCGCTCTGGACCTCGCGCTCGAGCTCACGTCGCCGATCGAGCGGATGCAGGCGATGCAGTTCGCCGTCGGCTTTGCCCGCACCGACGCCGAGGCGGAAGCGATCGCGAACCGGCTCCTCGCCGCGGACGACGCAGCCCTGCGCGATTCGTTGGCGTACGGCGTCGTCACGACGTGGGCGTCCCGCTCGCCGGACAGCGCGATGCGCTGGCTGCTCGGCAGCGGGCAGAACGCGTCGCCGAACGTGTATCAGCAGACCGGCCAGGTGCTCGCGATGCGCGATCCTCGCACCGCGATCGGATATTCAGCGCAGATTCCGCCCGCCGCGCTCGAGCAGTGGATCAACGGCGTGGCGCAAGGCTACGCACAAAACGACCCCCAGGGCGCCATCGACTGGCTCCGGCAATATGCCGGCGAGCCTTGGTACGACCGAACCGCGGGCATGGTCGCGATGAGCCTCGCTCAGCGAGACGGTGCTGCCGCAGCGCGGCTCGTCGACGAGCTCGATGCCGAGCGCCTCGGCATGCAGGGACAGCAACTCGCAAGCATGATCGCGACGAACTGGGCGAACGGCGATCCTGCGGCGGCCGCGGCGTGGGCCGCCGATCGCCGAACCGACGCGGAGCGCGACATGGCCGTGCGCGGCGTCGTGGGTGTCTGGTCGAGCCAAGACTTCGCCGGCGCGCGCCAGTGGGCGTTGCGGCTGCCGCAAGGCGGAACGCGCGACGCCGCGCTCTCGATGCTGCTCACGACGTCGGCGTACAACTCGACGAGCGAGTTGGATGCCGCGATCTTGAACGGCTTCGCTTCGGACGCGGCGCGCGACTCCGCTGTCATGCAAGTCGTCCAAGGCATGGCCTACAACGACCCCGAGCGCGCTCGTCGCATCGTCGACCTCCACGTGACGGATCCGAGCGCTCGGGCGCAAGCCGAGCGCATGATCGAGGCCGCCAACAATAACGGCCGCGCTCTGCGGCCCGGCGTGGGGATCGCCCCCGGCATGCGGGCCGTACCGCCGTCGATCGTCATGCAGCGACCGAAATAGCGTCTTTTGCCCGCTTTCGGGCAAAATTGTGGTCCTTAGGCCTCCCGCCGGCCACACTTCGCCTTCGATGTCGGATCCGACCGAGCTCGATGAGCTGATCGTGTATCTCGTTCGCACGAGCCGCTTGAGCGCGCCGGAAGCGGCGCGCGTCGTCGACGAAGTGCTGAGCTTTCTCGCGGAGACGCCCGAAGCGTTCATCCGCCGCCGGCACCGCGCGCTGCAAGCGCAGGGGCTCTCGAACGAGGCGATCTTCACGCAGCTCGCGGCCGAGCTCGAGCGGTTGCGCTTCCGTGCGCCGCCGCTCACGGCCAGGCAGATCCGCCGAATCATCTACGGCTGAGCGGGAGGCTTTTCTTCATGTGCGGAATCGTCGGCTACATCGGCTCGCGCGACGCGGCGCCGATCTTGATGCAGGGGCTGCACCGGCTCGAATACCGCGGCTACGACTCCGCCGGCCTCGCCGTCGCGCGCGCCGGCAAGCTGAGGGCGCTCAAGTGCAAGGGCAAGGTCCGCGAGCTCGCGAGCCGTCTGCCCGGGAAGCTGCGCGGCACGTCCGGCATCGCGCACACGCGCTGGGCCACGCACGGCGAGCCGAGCGACGTGAACGCGCACCCACACAGCGACGCCGCGAATCGCTTCGCGATCGTGCACAACGGCATCGTCGAGAACGCGGCCGAGCTGCGCGCGCGGCTCGAAGCGCAAGGCGTGGTGTTTCAATCGCAAACGGATTCCGAGGTGCTCGCGCACCTGATCGCTGCGATGCCCGGCGACACGCTAGAGGCGCGCGTGCGCGGCGCGCTGCGCCTCGTCACGGGAACGTACGGCCTCGCCGTGCTCGACGCGAAAGATGCGAAAACACTTGTCGCGGCGCGCAACGGCAGTCCCGTGATTCTCGGCGTCGGCGACGGTGAGATGCTCATCGCGTCGGACGCCGCCGCACTATCGAGCCACACGCGCAGCATCGTGCACTTGGACGACGGCGAGCTCGCGGTGTTGCGCGCCGATGGCTTCGAAACGTCGACGCTCGCTGGCGGCCTCACGCAGAAGACGCCCCTCACGATCGACTGGCAAAGCGAAGCGCTCGACAAGGGTGAGCACGCGCATTACATGCGCAAGGAGATCGCCGAGCAGCCCGACGCGATTCGCCGCACGCTCGGCGGCCGGGTCGATCCGCGCTTCAAGACGACGCGGCTCGGCGGGCTCGAGGGCGCCGCTCGCGAGCTGCTCGAGATCCGCCGCGTGAAGATCTTGGGCTGCGGCTCCGCGCACATCGCGGGACTCGTCGGCGCGCAGCTGATCGAGCAGCTCGCAAGGATTCCCGCGCACGCGGAGCCCGCGTCCGAGTTCCGGTACCGCAATCCCGTCATCGAGCACGACACGCTGTACGTCGCCGTTAGCCAATCGGGCGAGACGTTCGATACGCTGGCCGCAATTCAGGAGGTCAAGCGCAAGGGCGGCCGCGTGCTCGGCATCGTCAACGCCGTCGGCAGCGCGATCGCGCGCGAATGCGGCCGCGGCATTTATCTCCACGCGGGCCCCGAGATCGCCGTCGTCGCGACGAAGACGTTCACGTGCACGGCCGTCGCGTTCGCGCTGCTCGCCGTGCACTTCGGCAGGCTGCGCGATCTCTCGACGGCGGCCGGCGAGCGGCTCATCGCGGCGCTCGAAGCGTTGCCTGCGCAGGTCCAGCAAATCGTCGACTCCGAAGCGCAAATCGCCGCTGTCGCGCGCGAGCTGGCCGACAGCAGCGACGTCTACTTCGTCGGCCGCGCGGCCGGTCTCGCCGTCGCGCTCGAGGGCGCGTTGAAGCTAAAGGAAGTCAGCTACGTGCACGCCGAGGCGTACCCCGCCTCCGAGCTCAAGCACGGCCCGCTCGCCCTGATCGACAAGGAGTCGCCGACCGTCGTCGTGCTGCCGCGCGACGACCTGTTCACGAAGAACGTGTCGACGATCGCCGAAATTCGCGCGCGCGGCGGGCCGACGTACGTCGTCACGCAGCCCGGGCCGCCGTTGCCGATCGCGGTCGACGGCGTCATCGAGGTGCCGAAGTCGGAGCCCGAGCTCGACGCGGTGCTCATGAACGTGCCGCTACAGCTCCTCGCGTATCACGTCGCGCTCGCAAAAGGCCGCGACATCGATCAGCCGCGCAACCTCGCGAAGTCCGTTACGGTGGAGTGACGGCGTAGCCACTTCCGGCCAGCTGTGGCTCAAGAGAGCAAAGTCGCGCTACCTGGCGAGGGTGACGGCTGAGCGCATATTGAACCTCATTGAACCTGTGAAGAGATGCATTGCCGAGCGGCAATTGTTAGAACCTCCGGTCGAGCGGTCCAACTTATCGCCGGTAGGGTGAAGGGGTATGCCAGTCGGCGGCTGCGACCGCTGAACGGCTCGAATGCAATGGACTCCGGTCGGACGTACGGCCGGCTTCTTGGTCGAGGCGACTGGCCCGGATCGACCCGAAGCGGAAGTTCCGCGGTGGGGTTCGGGATGCGTTGGTACTAGCGTCGAAGCGACCCTACGCAAGACTTGCGTATACGCAAGTCTTGCGTATGATCGAAGGGTGCGCGACAGACCTAAGCCGCCGGAGCCAGCGGAGATTCGCAAGCTCCGAGAAAGCTTCGGTCTTTCACAGACACAAGCCGCCGAGCTCGTCTATTCCACGTTACGGAGCTGGCAGAATTGGGAAGGTGGCCAGGTCGGCATGCACCCTGCCATCTGGGCATGGTTCCGCCATCGCGTTGAGATTGGTGATACGCCCGCACCGGGGAAGGCTTCGGTCAGGTACGTGCGCCGCGTAATCTCGTTTTGGTGGGACCCGAAGGATAAGGCGATCCACGTCACGACGCAGAGCACCGAGCCTCCGCTCCATACCACATTCCCTGCCGATCAGGAGAGCGCACGCTGGCACCGATCGATGTTTGATTGGTTGCGCAAGACGCTCGAAATAAGTGAGAGGCCGGCGCCGCCGAAGTTACTGCGGCCACGCGACGGGGACTGATCATGGCGTCATCAGGACCTGATCTGCTATTGCCCCCGCTCGCGCTGCCCGAGGAGCTGGTGCGAAACCTCGTGCGCCAGAACCCCTGGTGGAGCGGAGACGCGCTCCCACAGCTGCCCGCATATCGGCGATGGCCGTTCAGGAAGCTCCTTGCACGGCTGGATCAACCAGTTGCCCCGATCAATGTGGTCCGAGGACCACGACAGATCGGTAAGACAACCCTGCAGCTGCAAATTATCGACGCACTCCTCAAGCGAGGTGTCACTCCCGCAAGAATTTTCCGCGTGCAATTCGACGATCTGCCCACACTGAAGGATCGAAAACTTCAGGAGCCGATTCTTCGGCTAGTTGAATGGTTCGAGAATTCAGTGCTCAAGTCGACCCTTAATGCGTCCGCCCAGAAGAACGAACCGGCCTATCTTTTTCTAGACGAGGTGCAGAACCTCGGCGACTGGGACGTGCAACTCAAATCCCTTGTGGACCATGCGACCGTCCGTGTGCTCGTCACAGGAAGCTCTGCGCTGCGCATCGAGAGAGGGCGCGACTCGTTGGCGGGGCGAATCCATTCGATGGAGGTTGGACCACTTCGCCTCGCAGAAATCGGCCAGCTCCGCGGTTTTGGAGCGGTCAGGCCACTGCAAGAGGACAACGGCTGGGCCGATTGGCTTCGCCCGGACTTCTGGCGGCAATTGGTAGCACACGCCAATGCGCAAATGCCCGGTCTCGCGGACGCTTTCGCCGCTTTTTCCCGCCTGGGTGGGTACCCTTTGGCTCAGAACAACCCAAACGTGCCGTGGAGCGATGTCGCTGACCAGCTGCGCGAGACCGTAGTCAAGCGAGTCATCGAGCACGATCTGCGCATCGGTGATCGCGGACGCAAACGTGACGCCGCCCTGCTGGAGGAGATCTTCCGTATCGCGTGCCGCTATCTCGGTCAGGCCCCAAACCCAACGTTTCTAGAACGCCGAACGGTTTGAAAGGTCTGTTAAATCCGTCAGATGCACGCCCTACCTCCAGAGAAACTTGCACTGCCGATTGAGCGATGATCT
>Ga0209172_10003074_pt1 | contig 26820 bp, 21 predicted proteins | sample LarsenN4metaG_FD_184113 | JGI IMG/M metagenome (GOLD analysis project Ga0209172, IMG submission 184113) | Hot spring sediment bacterial and archeal communities from British Columbia, Canada, to study Microbial Dark Matter (Phase II) - Larsen... ... | reverse complement strand
CTGACGCTGGAGCAGGCGTTCGCTCTGGCTGCCGCCGAGCCGCCTGGGCCGGTGCACCTGATGCTGTCCGGGGAGCACGCGGAGGCTGACGTCGAGCCTCCGAACGTCACCGGCAGACGGGGGCAGCGGCGTTCCGTCCCTGAGCCCGACGCCCGGAGCATCGAGCGGTTGACTGACCGCATTCGATCGGCAAAGCGCCCCGTCATTCTGGCTGGCGCCGGCGTAGTGCGGAGCGGCGCTGCGGAGGCACTGATCCTCCTGGCCACGCGCCGGCGCATTCCCGTCGCCGTCACCATGAAGGCCAAAGGGGTCTTTCCCGAGGATGACCGCCTGTTTCTCGGCGTCGTGGGGTTCACCACACGCCAGGAGCGACAGATCAGCGCGGTATTCCAGGGCAGCGACCTGGTCTTGCTCATCGGCTATGATGCCGTTGAGGTGCTCCCTCCCTGGCAGCGCATGCTTGCGGCCCTCAGGCCGCTTGCTGCTATCAGCCATTCGCCCGTGCGGGAGCGCTACGCGGGTCTTGAGGTGGAGGTCGTTGGCGACATCGCGGCCATCCTGAGCCGGCTGCTGGAGGAAGTGGGCGCGGGCGAGGGACCGGGATGGCACGCCGGGGGAGCGGAGGTGCCCGCCGCCGTTCGTGGAGCGACCGCCGGCATGGGGAATGGCATCCTCCCGGTTGCCGCTGCGTTCCGGGCTCTCCAGGCGGGCTGTCCCGAGGAGACCGTCCTGTGCGTAGACGTCGGCTCGCACAAAGTCGCGGTAGCCGCGCTGTGGATCAGCCGCAGGCCGGGGTACATCCGTGTGTCCAACGGCCTGTCCGCGATGGGCTATGCCCTGCCGGCTGCTATCGGCACGGCCCTGGCCCGGCCGGGCGCCCCCGTGATGGCCCTGATGGGCGATGGGGGATTTTACATGGCGGGTTTCGAGCTCGAGACCGCTCTCCGTCTGGGCGTTTCGCTCGTGCTTGCCGTGCTCTGCGACGGGCTCTACCACCGGATTCAGATGAAGCAGGCCGACCGGGGCTACCCGCCCGTCGGCGTGGCCTTCGCGGTGCCCGACGTCGTGGGCGTAGCCCGCGCGCTGGGCGCCGCGGCGCATCGAGTGAGCGACCCTGAGGATTTGACTGCGGCCTGCCGGCAAGGGTTCGAACGCAACATGGTGACCGTGGTGGAGGTCAGGATCGATCCCGAGGGCTACCTGGCGCTGTGATATCCGAAGGGACCCTCCTGCGCCATCCTCAACCCTCCGCCGTCTGCACTGGTCTAAATGAGGGAAGAGCACATGGCGCCGGCGCGTCATCACCGGGGGACAGATCTATGACGGCAGTTCACGGGAGACCAATCTGGCGCTGGGCCCGCCGGCTCTGCGGCGGGGCGGGATTCATCGGGTTGACCTTGGCCCTCCTCGCATCGGGGGCGGCCCAACCGGCGCGCGTTCCGGCCGAACACGCCGACCTCTACGCCATGCTCGACACTCAGCTCCGGGCTCTCGACGGCCAGGTCACCTCCCGCTGGAATGGAGAACGCTCCGACGTCACCTTCAGCGCCGAACTCCTTCCCGCGAATGCCAACATCGGCGAGGCGCTCTTCCGGGAGCAGACCTGGCCGGCGGTCCTCCTCAACCTGGACCGGCTGGCGGCCCTGGGGGTCCGGGGCGTGAAGGTGGCGATCAAATATCCCGTTCTCATGCCGTCCTTCCCCCGGTCGGCCGACTACTTGGCGTTCTACCGGCGGCTGGGCGAGGAACTCCGGCGGCGCGACATGGTATTCCTGGCCCAGATGACGGACGGATTCCGTGAGGCCGCGTTTAGCGCGCTGCCGGTCGCGCCCTACTACCAGGGGCTGACCTGGGAGCGCTACCGCCGCGAGAAGCGGCAGATGGCCGAGGTGATTATCCGCGAAGTCCGGCCGACGTTCCTCACCGTGCAGAATGAACCGGGCACGCAGGCGCACAACACCGGCCTGCCGATGGCGGTGCAGAACGTCACCGACCTGCTGGAGTTCGTTACGCGTGGGCTGGACAAGCGCGGCGTGCTGGTCGGCGCCGGCACGGGCACCTGGGAAGACCTGGCCTACGCGGAGAATCTGGCCCGGATCGGCGCCCTCGACTATCTGGACATGCACATCTACCCGATCACGCGGGACTACGTGAACGACCGGGCCTTCCGCTTCGCCGCGGTGGCCCGGCGGGCCAACAAGCGCCTGGTGCTGGGCGAGGCCTGGCTCTACAAGGCCAGCGACCAGGACCTGCGCGCCGGTAACGTGGCCGCGGCCCCCGGCCTCTTCGGCCGCGATGTCTTCAGTTTCTGGGAGCCGCTGGATGTCCAGTTCGTGACGACCGTCGTGAGGATGTCCCACGCGCTGCGGATCACCTTCACCTCATTGTTCTGGTCCCGGTACTTCTACGGGTACGTGGAGTACAACGAGGCGACACGGCGTCTGCCCCCGGCCGAACTGTTCCGGCTCGCCAACGCTGCCGCCGGCCGGAACATGACGGCGACTCCGCCGCAACTGACCCGGACGGGGCTCACCTATCAGCGGCTGATCAAACCGGGCCCCTGACAGGTCGGGGGATTAGGACCGGCGAAGGGTCCTCCATCTCACGTCCGGAGGTCTCTGCCGTGACCTGGTACCTTATCGTCCTGCGCCTCATCCACATCTTCTCGGGCGTCTTCTGGGCCGGCACCGTCTTCTTCTACACCCTCTTCCTGCTCCCGCGCGTTCAGGCGGCCGGTCCGCTCGGTGGGCAGTTCATGCTGCGGCTGGCTCAACCGCCCCTGCCCGATGTCCTCACGCTGGCCGGAGGGCTGGCCGCGCTGTCGGGAGTGCTGCTGTACTGGCGGGATTCCGGCGGTTTTCAGTGGGCGTGGATTCAGACCGGGACGGGCATCGCGTTCACTCTGGGCGGCATCGCCGCGATTCTGGCGTTTCTGGAGGCGCTGTTCGTCTCCCGGCCGGCCGCGAACAGGGCTGCCGCCATCGGGCGGGCGGTGATCGCTGCCGGAACCCCTCCCGCCTCCGAGCAGGCTGCGGAGATTCAGAAACTGTCGGCCAAGCTGGGCAAAGCGCTTTACCGCGCGGCATACCTGATGATCATCGCCCTCATCGGCATGGCCGTGGCCCGCTACCTTTAGGGCAACCTACGGAACTGAGATGCTGTTTTTCGTCGCTTGAGCAAGCGACGAAATGCGACTCCGTCTAGACCGGGTCGCGATCCACGCGGCAACCATACCGTGTTACATCCCCGTCGGATTCCCGGCCGCGGGAGGACGGATCAAGTCTAACGGAACCGGCATTGGGCAAGTGCACCAGAGGAACACTCAGGCGCGCCGATGCGGAATTCCCCCCTGGTTCCTCTGGCCCTTGCCGCCGCGTTGGTGGTGGCGGCCGTGATGCTGGCCGCGTCGATCCCGGGCGATTCCACGCCCCTGGCCGACTCGGCGCCCCGGGCCTTGCGGCCCCCGATCGCGGCAGTCCCGGACGTTGAACCACCGGCCGCTGAAGGCCAGGACAACCTTCCACCAGGCTCAGACACCCAGCCTGCGCAAGTGGACGCGCCCCAGTCCCCGCCGCCTCCTCCGGCGGTGGTGGCGCCGGCACCCGCGGCCCCGACCCTCCCGGCGGCGACTCCACGCCGCGCCCAGCGTATTCCGATTGAGGTCAAAGCCATCTATCTCACCTCCTGGAGCGCGGCCACCCCGAGCCGGCTGGCGGCGGCCATCGACCTGATCGAGGGGTCGGAATTGAACGCGGTCGTCATCGACATCAAGGACTACACCGGCAAAGTGGTCTTCCCCACCACGGATCCGTTGATCGCGGCCGTCGGGTCTACGGTGCGCCGGCTCGACCTCGCCGCGCTCGTCCGCCGCCTGCACGAGCGGGACATCTACGTCATCGTCCGTCTGGCGGTGTTTCAGGATCAGCACCTGCTTCGGGCCAGACCCGACCTGGCCGTGCGGGACCCGGCGGGGCGAATCTGGCGCGATCGGAAGGGCCTGGGTTGGGTTGATCCGGCGTCGGAGGAGGTCTGGCGGTACGTCGTGGCGGTGGCCCGCGAGGCTGCCATGGCCGGTGTGGATGAACTGAATTTTGACTACATCCGCTTCCCATCCGACGGACAGCTCGCGACGATCCGTTACCCGGTGTTTGACGCGCGGCAGACTCGCCGGCAGGTCTTGCAGCGGTTCTTCGCCTTCGCGACCGGCGAACTGCGCGCTGCGGGGCCGGTGCTCTCGGCCGATCTCTTTGGGCTGGTCACCGTGCGCGCGGACGACCTCGGCATCGGGCAGGTGATCGAGGATGCCCTGCTCTTCTTCGACGTGGTCGCCCCGATGGTGTATCCGTCGCATTACGCCCGGGGGTTTCTGGGGTATGCCAACCCGGCGGCGCACCCGTACGACGTCGTCGCCTATTCGCTCACCCGGGCGGTGCAGCGGCGGCAGCGCCTGGCGGCGACGCTGGCGGCGCTGTGCGGAGAGGAGGAGCGGCCGGAGCAGGGGTGTACCCTCGCGCAGATCCGCCCCTGGCTGCAGGCATTCGACCTGGGGGCTCCGTACCCGCCGGGCGCGGTCCGCACACAGATCCGGGCGGTGGCGGACGCCGGACTCCACGCGGGCTGGCTCCTCTGGAACCCATCGAACCGCTACCGTGCGGCAAGCGCTGCCGCTCAGTAGCCGCCCCGCTTCCCGCGGTTTCCCTGGAACCGCCGCCCGGTTTCCCGGCGCAGGCGAAGGGCAAACCTCCCCCAGACACGAAAGCCGCGAAGGGGAGGAATCGCCACATGGTGCTACCCGGCGACTTTGCGTTCCTGCCGACCGCGGTGGGGAGCCTGCCGCACACGGATCCCCTGGCGGCATGCGCGCTCGTGGGGCGGCACCTGCCGCTCATCCCGGCCTGGCCGCAGCTCCCGCGGCGCGGCCCCCAAGAGGGCCTCTACGCGCAGTTCAGCCGCGGGTTTCCCGGCATCGTCGAGCGGGACGGCCTGGTCACCGTAGACCGTAGGGACGGCTTCGAGGCCGCACTCGAGCAGTTCTACCGGCGCTACCTCGAGGAGGACCTGGACGCCTTCGCCCTCGATGCGGAACACGCGGCAGGGTTCGCCGCGTTCATCGCCGGAGACTTCCCGTCGGCGCGCGCCGTCAAAGGGCACGTCATCGGGCCGGTGAGCTGGGGACTGGCCGTCACCGACCAGCAGCGCCGCCCGATCCTGTACGATGAGATCCTGGCGGATGCCGCCGCCCGGCATCTCCGGCTGCAGTCGTCCTGGCAGGAGCGCGCCCTGGCCGGGCTGGCCTCCCCGACGATCGTCTTTGTGGACGAACCCTACCTATCGTCGTTCGGGTCGGCCTTCCTGGCCGTCGAGCGTGGCGAGGTCCAGGGGCTGCTGGAGCAGGTTTTCGCCGGCATCCACGGACTTGCGGGCGTCCACTGCTGCGGCAATACGGACTGGTCGATGCTGCTGGAGACGTCCGTGGACATACTCAACTTCGACGCCTACACGTACGCCGAGACCCTCGCCCTGTATCCGGATGCGCTGCGCGCCTTCCTGGCCCGCGGGGGCATTCTGGCCTGGGGGATCGTGCCCACCGGCAGCGATGAGCAGGTGCAGGCGGCCTCTGCGGAGATGCTGACGGAACGCCTCTGGAGTGCGCTGCGGCTCGTGGCCGCTAAGGGAATCCCCCTGGAGACGCTGCTCGCCCAGGCGCTGCTGACGCCCGCGTGCGGACTGGCCACGCTCTCCGAGCAGGGCGCGGAGCGGGCACTGGCGCTGCTGGCGGAAGTCTCGTCGCGGATGCGCCGCGCCATCGGCGTGTAAGTCGGGCGCATCCACTCATCCGCCATGACAGTGCCGCCGGCCTTCGTCCTGAGACTCGGGCCCACGGGCCTGACCGTGGTCCGTGCGCTCGGCCGGCGCGGTGTGCCCGTCGTAAGCCTCCACAGCAACTCCCGGGATCCCTCCGCCCGATCGCGCTACGCGCGCGCCCGCCTCCTACCGCCGCTGGAAGACCGGGAGGACGCCTGGCTCGACGCGCTGCGGGAGGAGGGCCGCCGTCTCGGCGGAGGACCCGGCGTCATCTTTCCCATCGGGGATACCGGCTGGTTGTTCCTCGCCCGGCACCGTGAGGAACTCCAGCGGACCTTCCGGTTCGCGCTGCCCGACGCGGACGACCTGGAGGAATGGCCGGGCAAGCCGTTTCAATACCGCGCCGCCGTCGCCGCCGGCGTGCCCGTCCCCAAGACCGTCTTCCCCCAAAGCGCGGAGGAGGCGTGGGCGGGAGCGCTGGCTGTCGGGATGCCCTGTCTCATCAAGCCAGCCCACCCGCACCGCTGGCGGCCGACTCACCGCTGGCAGAAGCTGGTCGTGGCCGCCACAGCCAAAGAAGCGGTCGCCCGGTGGCGCGAGGCCGCGGAGCGCGGCCTGGCCGTGATCGTGCAGGAGTACATCCCGGGCGGCGACGACCAGTGCTTCAATGTCCAGTCCTATCTCGACCGCCGGGGAGAACCGCTGGCCACCGCCGTGATCCGGAAGATCCGCCAGTACCCGCCGGGGTTTGGGACCTCCAGCATCTCCGCCACCGTCCGGGATCCGGCGATCCGCCGGCGGCTCACGGACCTGGGCGTGGCGCTGCTGCGGGGCATCAGGTTCCACGGGATCAGTTCTGCGGAGTTCAAACGTGACGCCCGCTCCGGCGAGTTTGCGTTCATTGAACTCAACCTGCGCCCCGGAATGATGAGTGCCGTCACGATCGACGACGGCATCAACCTGCCCTATATCGCCTACCGTGACCTCCTGGGCGAACGGGTGCCGAACGCGGTCGGTTCCGGTGGGGACCGAAAAGTCGTGCTCATCAGCTACGACGCGCAGGCGTTCCGGATCTACCGCGCCCGCGGGGAACTCACCTGGGGACAATGGCTGCGCTCGCTGCGGGGCACCCGCGAGTACTATTTCGGGTGGGACGACCCGCTCCCGTTCATCGGGCACGTCGCGCGGATCGTGCGCGGACTGGTCACCTGAGCCCCGGGCGCCTCCGCCGACGCGTCGTCCGGCGGGGAGACCCTCGTTCTTGTGGGTGAATATCTATCCCTCAAGAGGGGTATATTCCGCCCTTTGGGGTATCGACGCCCTCCGCTTCCCTGCTACACTTCTAGGCAATCTCCATCTGACGAACCTAGGTGAGGAACCCGGAGCATCCGCAGGCTATGCGGAAGGTATTAAGAGGGGCGGCCTAGTTTCCGGGAGGAGCGTGGGGACTTTGGTGCGGGTTCTGCGAGTTGGGGCGGTTGTGCTGGCGCTCGGCCTCCTGTCGCTGCCGGGGACGGCCGCGCCGGATCCGGTCGCCGCGGTGGCCCTGTACAAGGCGGCGGACCGGCAGCAGGTGCTCGAGTCGGCCGCGCGGCGGGAGGGGCGGCTGTTGCTGTACAGCGCCCTCAGCCTGGAGGAGGCCAACCCGCTCCTCGAGGCTTTCACGAAGAAGTACCCCTTCATCCGCGCCGAGATCTACCGGGCGTCGACTGAGGATGTTGCGCTCAAAGTCATTACCGAATACCGGGGGCGCAAATACCTGGCCGATGTCATCGAACTGTCCAACATCGACCTGGGCAAGGTCCAGAACGAAGGGATCCTCACTCCCTTCCTGTCGCCGCGGGCGGGTGCCTACCCGCGCAGCGCCAAGAGCGCCCAGGGGTACTGGGTGATGACGCGGGCCAACATGCTCGTGGCGGGGTACAACACCCGGCTGGTTGCGGCGGCGGACGTCCCCAAGAGCTACGACGACCTGCTCAACCCGCGCTGGCAGGGCAAGATGGCCATTGAGGCCGACGATCAAATCTGGCTGGCCTCGCTGTGGGAATTCTGGGGCGAGGCGAGGGCGCGCGAATACTTTGCCCGGTTGGGCCGTCAGGGGCTGCAGGTGCGGAAAGGGCACTCCGCGCTCGCGGAGCTGATCTCCGCCGGAGAAGTACCGCTCTCACCCCACGTCTACAACCACCGCGCCGAGCAGCTGAAGCGTCGCGGCGCCCCGATGGATTGGACGGTGCTGGACCCGGTTGTGGCCGTGCCGCAGATGATCGGCCTGGCCCGGCGCGCGCCGAACCCCAACGCCGCCATGTTGTTCATCGACTACATGCTCTCGGCGGAGGGGCAGGGCGTCCTGGCGAAGCTGGGCCGGGTCGTGGCCCATCCCTTCGTGGCCTCGGATCCGCCGTACCTGGGCCGCGGATTCCGCTACATCACCCTCGATCCGGCCAAGTTCCTGGCGCAGTTCGATCGCTACAACGGTCTCTGGGAGGAACTGCTGGTTCGCGCTGGGCGATGAGTCAAGTTCTTCCGCCCCCGCCCCTCTGGCGGGGGCGGTCTGTCCTCGAGCGCCCGGATCCGTGGCGCCTGGTCCCGGGCTTGGCCGCGGCAGCCGCGGCCTACCTCGCTTTCAGTCCGGTCATCTTCCTGGTGTACGGCACGCTCGCGCACAGGGAGCCGGGCGGCATTCTGTTTATCAACTACCTGCGCGCCTATACGGCCCCGGGCGCCGCGCGCATGCTCGGCAACTCGCTGGCCTACGCCTCCGGGGGCGCCGTGCTGGCCCTGCTGCTGGGGACCGTGCTGGCCTGGCTGCTCGAACGGACGAACACGGCCTTTCGAGGCGGCCTCTATGTCCTGGCGATCGTGCCGCTTATCCTGCCGGGGGTTCTCTTCAGCATCGCCTGGATCTTCCTGCTGAGCCCGAACATCGGTCTCATCAACATGGCGGCCCGGAGTCTGGGTCTGGCCAGCGCGCCGTTCAACATCTACTCTCTGGCCGGGATGATCTGGGTGGACGGGCTCCACAATTCGCCGCTGGCGTTCCTGTTGATGTCCGCGGCCTTCCGGGCCATGAACCCTGCCCTGGAGGAGTCCGCTTGGGTCTCGGGCGCGGGACTGGGGACCGGGCTCCGCCGGATCACGCTGCCGCTGCTGGTGCCGAGCCTGCTGTCCGTCTTCCTCCTGCTCTTCATCCGGAACCTGGGCAACTTTGAGGTGCCCGCGCTGATCGGGCGCCCGGCCGGAATCGAGGTGTTTACGTCGAAGATTTGGGCGGCGACGCGCCGCTACCCGCTGGACTTCGGCCTGGCCGGCGTCTACGCGGTGACGCTGCTGCTGCTGACCTCGCTGGCCCTGTTCGTCAACAGCCGGCTCGTGCGGGATGCCCGTCGCTACGCCACGGTCACGGGCGAGAGCGGCCGCGGCCGGGTGCGCGACCTCGGGCTGGGGCGTCTCCTGGTGGGGGCGGGCGTGCTGGTGTACCTGATGGTCATCGTGGTGCTGCCGCTGGGCGTCCTGCTCTGGAACTCCCTGCTGCCCTTCTTCATGCCGCCGTCCCAGGCGGCGCTGGCGGCGCTAACGCTGGGCAACTACGCCGCTGCCTTTGCCTATCCGCAGGTGTCGCGCGGGCTGCAGAACAGCGTGCTCCTGGCCGCCGGCACGGCGGTGCTGGTGATGGGCATTGCCGCCAGTGTCTCCTGGTTGATCATCCGGTCCCGCGCCCGCGGCCGCTGGCTGCTGGACGTCGTCGCCACGGTCCCGATCACGTTCTCCGGCGTCGTGATCGGGGTGGGGTTGATCTGGACGTACCTGACGCTGCCTGTGCCGATCTACGGAACACTCTGGATTCTCCTGATCGCCTACCTGACGCGGTTCCTGCCCTACGGGGTCCGGGCCTGCAGCGCGGCGCTCGTGCAGATTGATCGGGCTCTGGAAGATGTCGGCGAAGTCAGCGGCGCTACGTGGGGGCCGCGGTTTCGCCGGATCGTCCTGCCGCTCCTGCGGCCCGCTCTCCTCGCCGGGGGGACGTATATCCTGGTCGTCACCGTCCGCGAGTTCAGCAGTTCCGTGTTGCTCTGGGGCCCGCGCGCCGAGGTCTTCTCGGTGGTCCTGTTTGACCTGTGGCAGTCGGGGTTGTTCCAGCAGGTCTCGGCTCTGGGGTCCGTCCTCTGCGCCGGGTTGATCGTGCTGGCGAGCGGCTTCTGGTGGCTGAGCCGCCGCCACGGGCTCAGCCCGGGATAGGAGCCGGCCGCCGTGGTCCACGTCGAAGGCTTAGCCAAGCAGTTCCGCGTCGGCGCGCGCACAATCCCGGCCGTGCGCGGCGTGACTTTCTCGATCCCGCGGGGGGCCTTCTTCACCCTGCTCGGGCCCAGCGGGTGCGGGAAGACGACGATCCTCCGGTGCATCGCCGGGTTGGAGCAGCCGGACACGGGGGCGGTCTGGGTGGACGGACGCCTGGTGTATTCGCGCACCGGGGGTACCGCGGTGCCCCCGCACCTGCGTGACCTGGGGGTCGTCTTTCAGTCCTATGCCATCTGGCCGCACATGACCGTCTATCAGAACGTGGCCTTTCCGCTGGAGGTGCGGCACCGCCCGGCGCGGGAGATCCGCCAGCGCGTGCGCGAGGTGCTGGAGCTGGTCGGCCTGGCCGGGCTGGAGACGCGCCCCGCCCCCAATCTCTCCGGGGGGCAGCAGCAGCGTCTGGCCCTGGCCCGCGCGCTCGTCCACGCGCCGAAGGTGCTGCTGCTCGACGAGCCGCTGAGCAACCTCGACGCCAAACTGCGCGCGCAACTGGGACGGGAGCTGCGCGCCATCCAGCGGCGGGTCGAGATCACCACCTGCTACGTGACCCACGACCAGGCGGAGGCCCTGGCCCTCTCGGATCTGGTGGGCGTGATGACCGAGGGGCGGCTGGTGCAGACCGGACCTCCGCAGGAGGTCTATGCTCGCCCGCGGGATCCCTTCGTCGCCGGGTTCGTGGGCGCGGCGAACCTGCTGCCCGGGGTCTTGCAGTCGGTGAACGGCCTCGCCCTGGTGGAGACCGCGTGCGGGCCACTCCGCTGCACGCCGCCGATCGGCCTGGCGCCGGGCGGCGACGTGCTGCTCTGCGTGCGGCCGGAGGACATCAGCCTCACCACAGAGCCCCCCGCCGCCGCCGGGCGCAACGTCTGGCGCGGTGTCCTGGAGGAAATCGTCTTCGGCGGCGAGAGTTCCGAGGCGTATGTACGCGTGGCGGCGGTCAGCCTGCGTGTGCGGAACTCGGGGGCCACGTTACCGCCGGCGGGCAGCACGGTCTACGTCGCGTTCTCCCCGGAGCGCTGCGTGGCGGTGCGGCCGAGCGCCCTACCCTAGAAGGAGGTCGGCGATGGGGACATTCTATGACAACTGGTTGAGATTCTGGGATCAGACGGTCGAACGACGCCGCGCGGCGCGGAAAGTCATCCACGAAGAGGAACTGGCCTGGCTGGCGACGCCGCAGGATGCGCGGGTCGCCCTGCTGGTCGCCCCGGAGACGGGGTTCGCGACGTGGGGAACGGCCAGCCTGATCGCTGAGATCCCCGTGGGCTGGCAGACGGGCGAACACGCCCACGGTGAGGAAGGCATCTACATCGTCGCCGGCGAGGGATTCAGCATCGTCAACGGCGTGCGCTACGACTGGGCGAAGGGCAGCACGCTGTGGATGCCCTTCGGGGCCCGCCACCGCCACGTCAACACGGGACCGGTCCCGGCGCGCTACTACTCCTATCTGGCGATCCATCTCGAGCACTTTGTCGGGCTGGGCAAACTGGAACAGTTTGCCGAATGCGGTCCGGCGCCGTCGGGGCCCGACCTGCCGCGTTCGGCTACCGGCCTGGATGACCGGGGCCGGCGCATCGTCCTGCGCTGGGAGGACGCGCCCCGCCGGCGCGGCACCGAGGCAGGAGCGCGCAGCCGGCGCGACGGGGAAGAGCCGCTCACGGGCGAGGCCGCGATGGCGGTGCAGGGGACGTCCAACCACTCGTCCTTCATCGATTTCATGGGCTTTGTGGGGCGCGGGCGCCAGGAGTTTCAGAACATGGAAATCGAGATTACCGGCATCCTCAGCGATGAACCGGGCCTGCACGGCGGCAAGCATGCGCACATGGAGGCGACCCTGTACATCATCCAGGGGGAGGGGTACTCCGAGGTGGACGGGGAACGCATTCCCTGGAAGGCGGGGTCCTGTGTGCACATCCAGGGCCCGCAGACCGTCCACCAGCACTTCAACACAGGGACCGTCCCCACATACCAGCTGCGCTGTTCGCCGGGCATCCGGACCCACTTCTTCCAGAAGATCGCGCAGGAGCGGTTTCCCTATCTCTGGTTTGAGACGCGGAGTGGGAGCGAAGTCATGCTGACGGATGCCGGCGGCCGTCCGCACAGGCACGAGTAACCGGTCCGCGCGGGCACGGGCGGCGCCCGCGCCGGGCCGCGCCGCTAGCGCACGACGTCGGCGCTCAGGGTACGCAGGATCTCGTCGAGGGAGAGACCCGCCTCGTACTCCGGCGCGTTCTCCAGTTGCTCCAGGTTGTTCAACCCCGACCACTTGTAGACGCGGTTGGTGACGGAGATGATGCGGGCGGGCCGCCCGGCGCCGGCGTTGACGTGCTGGTGGATCGTGGCCGGGGGGATGTAGACGACATCCCCGGCCTGCCAGCTGAAGCGCTGCGGCTCATCGGGGACGATCCAGCGCCAGCCCCGCGCGTCCGCGTCCACGTCGCAATCCCAGTGCAGATCGTACCCGCTGCCCTCCACGACGTAGAAGGCTTCCTCGGCGAAATGCCGGTGCCGGCCGGATCGGCTGCCGGGCGGAATGATCTGCATGTAAATGTCGAGGGTTTCCGCGCGCGTGCCCAGGTGCTCATGGATCATATGCTTGAGCAGACCGTGCGGGGAAAGTTCCCAGGGCATCTCCTCCGGTTTGACCAGGCGCCGCCGCCGGGCGGTCTCTGCCGGACGGTCCGCGGCGTCGGCCAGCAGGCCGCGGTAGAAGTCGGCGCGCCGATTTCCCCGCCGCCAGACCGCGCTCTCCCCCCAGGCCACGGCGGTTACGCCTCCTCCTCGCGCGGGACGAAGTCGGGCGCCGTCGGGGAAGGCTCCTTCGGCCGGGGGATCACGGTCTTCTGGAAGAGCATGTTCATGAAGATGAACATCGGCTTGGCCTTCATGACCAGGACACGGGCGGGCCGGTCCGGGTCCGCGTTATTGTGCTGGTGAACGGTGTGGTTGGGGACGACCGCGACGTCCCCGGCCTCCCAGTCGTACCGGACGCCGTCGTGAAGCTCGAAGCCGCGACCGTCCAGGATGTAGAAGACGGCCTCGTTGACGTGGAAGTGCAGCATCGACTTCCCGCCGGGCGCGTACTCCTCCAGGTGCAGGTGCAGGGTCTGGCCCAGCCCGTCTTCGGGGTGGAGGTAATGCCGCGAGTAGGCCTGCGGCCCGTCGATAAACGGGATCTCCTCCGCCCGGCGCACCCGCGGCTGCGCCCGCAGCCGGCGCAGCTCCTGCGTCAGGCTGTACTCGCCCTGAATGCCCCGGAGGAAGACCCGGTCGGTGCGCTCTTCCCAGGTGCCCCTGGCCACGGCGGCGACCCTCTCGGCTGCCTCGCGCGGCGCGTTCGCCCAAGAGGCCGACGGGCCCCGCGCGGACGATGTGACAAGAGTATAGCGCACGAGAGGATTCTTCTCTCAACCATTGAACAGCCTCATACACCTTCATCCCGAGAGCCGAGCGTTGTCCACGGCGAGTCACGAACCCACCCTCAGCGTCGTTATGCCGGTCCATAACGGGGCGGACTATCTGCAGGAGAGCATTCAAAGCATCCTGAGCCAGACGCAGGCCGAGTTTGAGTTCGTCATCGTGGACGACGGCTCGACCGACCGGACCCCCGAGATCCTCCAGGCGTGGGCGACCCGTGACCCGCGGGTCCGGGTGGTCCGGACGCGGTCTCGCCTGGGCGTCGTGGGCAGCGCCAACCGCGCGGTCGCGGAGGCGCGGGCCCCCGTCTGCGCGCGCATGGATGCGGATGACGTCTCCCATCCCGACCGGCTCCGGCGCCAGTGGGCGGTCTTGCAGGCGCACCCCGAGGCCTGCCTGGTCGGGACCCTCGCCGAACTCGTCGACGCGCGCGGCCGGGTCATTCGGCCCCGCGATCGCTCCGCGTTGCTGTCGCGGGGCGGCGCCGTCCCCCCATTCCCGCACGGGTCGATCATGTTCCGGCGCCGCGCCTTTGAGGCGGTGGGCGGCTATCGGCCGGCATGCGCCTACTGGGAGGATCGCGATCTCTTCCTCCGTCTGGCGGAACAGGGCAAGGTCCTGGTCCTGCCGGCAGCGCTCTACCAGCTGCGCTGTCACGCCGGGTCCATCCGGCTCAGCGTGCCGGCGGCGGATCTCCGGGAGGCCTTCCGGCTTATGCAGCGGTGCCTGGATCTCTACCGGGCCGGGCGCGACTACACCTCGATCCTGGAGGGTGATCTGGAGAACGGCCGTGCCGGGGAGGACATCACCCTGAACTGGTTGGGACTGGTGGGGCAGCTACGGCTGTGGGCCGGTCTGCGTCCGGGCATCCTGCGCGACCTCCGCTCCCTGGATCGGGTGCACCTGAACGGATTGACGCTCCCGATTCTGGCCCTGGCCACGCTCGGGCAGGCGAGCCCGGCCCTCTACCGGCTGCTCCTGCGCGGCGTGCACCGTCTGCGGGACTGGCGGGCGGGGGCGGTCGTGGACGAGTGGAAGCCGGTGGAATGGCGGTTCGCGTAGCCATCGCCGGCCTCGGGCTGCGGGGGCGCCAGTGGGGTGAGGCGCTGCGGCGAATCCCCGGCGCGGAGGTGGCGGCCTGCGTTGACGTCAGCGAGGACGCGCTGCGTGGGGCGGCCGCCGCACTGGGCATTCCCTCCCGCCGCTGTTTCGTCCGCCTGGACGAAGCGCTGGATGAGACCCGGCCGGACGCGGTCATCGTCGCGACCTCCATCGACAGCCATGTCGAACCCAGCCGGGCAGTGCTGGCCCGGCGCATTCCGCTCCTGGTGGAAAAGCCCTTCGCCCTGACGCTTCGGGAGGCGCGCGGCCTCGCCGCCATGGCTGCGGATGCGCGCGTGCCGGTCGTCGTCGGCCAAACGTACCGGTACACCGGGATGACGCAGGTCATCAAGAACGCCCTGGCCGCGGGGACGGTCGGGCGCGTCGGTCTGGTCGTCTACCAGGTCTACCGGGGCAACCGGTACCTGCGGCCGGCGGTCGCCGCGCTGCCGAACGGCGTCCTGTGGGAGACCGCGGTGCACCACATCGATCTGCTGCGGTACCTGCTGCGTCAGGAGGTTGTGGCGGCGGCGGCGGAGAGCTTTGCGCTGCCGTGGAGCCAGGTGGGGCCGGGGGCGGCGATGCACGTGGCGCTCACGTTCGCGGACGGCGTGCGTGCGCTCCTCGTGGCCACATACGACTCCCGGCCGGCATCCTCGCTGCAGTTCGTCGGCGAATACGGCACGCTCGTCCCCCGGCGCCGCTGGCTGATGCTCACCGGACGAGGGACGCTGCCGCGGATCGTCGCGGCGGCACGGCATCAGAGCCCGGAGCCCGTCCTGTTCCACCAGCTCCGGCGGGCGATGGAGACGGGAGAGGAACCGGAATGCAGCGCGCGCGACAACCTGCAGACCGTGGCCGTCCTCGAGGCGTGCGCGCGGTCCGCGGCGGAGGGACGGATGATCAATCCGCAAGATCTGTTTGATGAGGCCGTCTAGCTCGCCGCGCGTTCTGGCCATCGGGATCGACGCGGCGGAGCCAACCCTCGTCCGGCAGTGGATCGCTCGAGGCGAGCTGCCGGAACTCCGCGCCCTGCTGGAGAGCGGTGGCTGGGGCGAGGTGCGCTCGCCGGCGCACATCGGCAGCGGCGCGGTCTGGCCGACCTTCATGACGGGAACGGGTCCAGAGGAGCACGGGGTGTACTCCGTCCTGCCCTGGGATCCCGGTACTATGGCGCTCGTGCGCCTGACCACCGATCGCCTCAGGCCGTTCTGGACAGACCTCGCGCGCGGTGGTCATTCCGTGGCGATCCTGGACGTTCCCTTTGCGCCGGTGGTCGGACTTCCCGGTGGCATCGAGATTGCCGAATGGGGAGCGCACGACCGCGTGCGCGGACGGATGGCGGTCTCCCCACCGGGCCTGCAGGCATGGGTGGCCCGGACGGCGGGGACCCATCCTTTCGGCGCCGGCCGTGCGGAGGTCACGGGTCCGGACGACGGCCGGGGGCTGCGGACGCTCGCGGCCGCCTGCCAGGAGGGCGCGCGGTTGAGAGGCACCCTGGCGGTGCGCCTGCTGGCGGAGCGGCATCCCGACGTGCTGGTCGCCGTCTTCCCCGAGATCCACCATGCCTCACACTACCTCTGGCACACGCTCGAACGGGAAGAACCTGCACCGCTGCGCGCGCCCAACCATGCCCCGGAATCTGCCGGGACCGATCCGGGGAGCCCCGGGCTGCTCGAGATCTACCGGGAAGTGGCCCGCCAGATCGGGGAACTGGCGCGCGCCGCGGGAGACGCCGCGATCCTGGTCTTCTCGCTGCACGGGATGCGCGCCACAGGGGGCATCCCCGATATCCTGGACCCGTTGTTGCGGCGGTTGGGCCTGGCTGCGCTCCCCGGCCTCAGGGCGGGCAGCTGGGCGGAGCGGCGGCGGCAGGTAATCTCCCTGGCCAGGGAGATCGCTCCCGAACCCCTGCGGCGGCTCTACCGCCGCGCGCGACCGGTCGACCGGGTCCCGGCGCAGACGATTCCGCTCTCCTACGACTGGGCGCGCACCGTTGCCTTTCCCGTGCCCACCGACCAGCACGGGTGGATCCGCGTGAACCTCCGGGACCGCGAACGGAAAGGGACGGTTGCGCCCGCGGACTACGACGGGCTCTGCGCGCGGCTCGAGCGCCTGCTCCGGGGTCTGGCGACGCGCGCAGGGCAGCGGGTCGTTGCCGACGTGCTGGCCCCCGGGTGCGAGGGGGGACGTCCTCCCGACCTGCTCCCGGATCTGATCGTCCACTGGGAGGACGCGGCAACGGTCAACGTTCTCCGCCTGGCCACACCGCGTCTGGCGCGCCGCGCCCGCGGGACGCAGTTCACGGGGCAGCACGCGCCCGCGGGATTCTTCATCCAGCGCCCGCGGCCCGGGCAGACGTTCACGCTCGGAGCCGCGGCGGGCGCCGAAGAGCTGTACCGATTCATCCGGGCTGCGCTGACGAACTGAGGGGGGTCCCCGGGTCTCCCCGCGTCACCCTCTGGTGTAGGGCCGGCCCAGCGCCTCGGGCTTGGCCAGGCCCCAGCGGGTGCGGAACCAGGGCGTGGAGATAATCACCAGGATCGGGATCGTGATGGCGAAGGGCACCGTCCGCCAGATGTAGCGGGAGAGGACCCCCGGGAGGACGAGTTCGGGGCTGAGCGACAGCTGCCACATGATGCCGAAGAGCGAGGCCCCGGCCATCAAGATCCAGGGATTCCACATGGAGAAGAAGACGAGGGCCAGGCTGACGAAGCCCCAGCCCATCAGGAAGTTGTAGTTCCACACCGGGTTGTAGGACAGCGTGTAGGAGGCGCCCGAGAGGCCCGCCAGCACGCCGCCGAAGGTGACGCACAGGTAGCGGATGGCGAGCACGGAGATGCCCGAGGCTTCGGCCGCCGCGGGATTCTCCCCCGCGGAGCGGATCGCCAGACCCAGGCTCGTCCGGAAGAGCAGGAACCAGGTCATCGCCACCAGCACGAAGCCGAGCAGGAAGAACGGCGACAGACCCAGGACGCTCGGGATGCGCGCCAGCCCCAACGGCCCCGTGTACGCGTTGCCGAGGTAGGTCGTGAGCCCGAAACTCAGGATCCACAGGCCCATGCCGCTGACGACCTGATCGCCGCGCAGGGTGATGGAAAAGAGGCCGTGGGCCAGGCCGAGCAGTCCGCCGATCAGGAGGCCGGCCAGGAAGCCGAGCGCCAGGCTGCCTGTGGTCTGGGCCGTGATGAAGGCGGCGGTGCCGCCGAAGAGCATCAACCCCTCCAGCCCGACATTGAGCACGCCCGCGCGCTGGTTGACGAGTTCCCCCAGCGCGGCAAACAGGAAGATCGTGGAGGCTCCCAGGCTGCGGGCGAGCAGATCCCACATCGCCGCTACCGTCCGCCTGTCTCGGTCGACACGGGCTGCAGGGCCTCGGCGGGGACGCGCCGCCAGGTGATGCGGAACTGGTAGAAGACGTGCGAGGCGACGAACGTCATCATCAGCAGGCCCAGCAGGGCGTAGTCCACCCCGAAGGGCAGGCGCAGCGCCCCCTGGGCGAACCGGGCCCCGAGCGACAGTCCGGCGAAGAGCACGGCGATGGGGACGGCGCCCAGCGCCGACCCGCGCGCGATCAGCGCGGAGATGAGGCCGTAGAAGCTCAAGTCTCCGTAGAAACCATAGTTCCCCGGGATCTTGTAGACGCCGGGAATCGCCGTGAACGCGTGGTACCCGGCCAGACCGGCGAAGGCCCCGCCGAGCAGGAAGACCAACAGAGGGAGGGCCACGGGGCTGATGCCGCCGTAGCGCGCCGCGGCGGGGTTTTCGCCGAAGGCCCGGATGCGGTAGCCGAGGGCCGTCTTGGCGAAGAGCAGGTCGAGCAGGATCGCGGCGCCGAGCGCCAGGGCGGCCGTGTAGGGCACGCCGCGAAAGAGCGGTGCGGTTAGCGGGGACGGGAGCGTAAAGCCCTCCCCCTCGGCCGTGGCCCCCATGAAGGGGCCGCCCTCCTTGATCATGTACGAGACCAGCCAGAAGAGGATCGAATTCAACATCATCGTGACGAGGATCTCGTTCACCTGGAGCCGGGCGCGCAGCAGGCCGGCGAGCCCGCCCAGCAGGCCGCCCGCCGCGGCCGCGGCCACGACCATCAAGAGGACGATCACCGCGGCCGCCAGCGGCAGCGCCGCGGTTTCCTGCGCGCGGAGGAGGGACGGGACCGCGAACGCCGCGAGCGCCCCGGCGAAGACCTGCCCGGGCAGGCCGATGTTCCACAGCCCCGCACGCAGCGGCACGAGGAAGGCGTAGGTGCAGAACAGGAGATAGATTGCGCGCTGGAGCGTCGCCAGAATGCCCCGGGGAGTGAAGAAGGCGTACGCGAACACGGTCCGGTACGCTCCGAAGAGGTTGGCGTCGGCGGAGAGGAAGAGGAAGCTCGACAGCGCCAGGGCCAGCAGGATGGCCACGACCGCGGTCAGGACCGCGTAGATCGGCGACACGGCCGGCCGCGGATCCAGCGCGAGGCTATACCGCCCCACTCTCACCCGGTGCCGGCCTCCCGCTGCGGCAGCCCGGCCATCATGGCCCCGACGATCTCGGCGTCGGCCTGGCGCCGGGGCAGGACGGCGACGAATCGCCCCTCGTAGATCGGCGCCACCCAGTCGGCGAGCGACAGGATCTCGTCCAGGTCTTCAGAGATGAGCACGACCGCCGCGCCCTCCGCCCGGGCGTCCAGGAGTTTGGCGCGCACGAACGCCGTCGCCTCGACGTCCAGGCCCTGCGTGGGCAGGTGGGCGATGAGGAGCCGGGGCCGGCGCAAAAGCACCCGGCCGAGGATGAGCTTCTGCAGGTTGCCGCCGGAGAGGTGCTGGGCCCGGGTCTGATGATGAGGCGCCTGGACATTGAAGATCGAGAGGATGCGCCGGGTGAGCTGCGCCAGGCCCAACTCATCCAGCAGACCGCGCGGGGTGTAGGCGGGATCGAAATGGTAATTCAGCGTGGTGTTCTCCACCAGGGAGAAGGCGGCGATGGAGGCCACCTCGAACCGCTCCGCCGGAATGTAGCCGATCCCCATCCGCCAGCGCTGCAGCGGCGGGAGGTGGGTCACGTCGCGGCCGTCGACGCGGACCGTGCCCGAGGTCGCCGGGCGGAGGCCGGCCAGGACCTGCACGAGTTCCTCCTGGCCGTTGCCCGTGACGCCTGCCACGCCCAGCACTTCGCCCTCGCGCAGGGAGAAGGAGATGCCGCGCAGGGCCAGCAGGCCCCGGTCGTTGAAGGCGGAGAGATCTTCGACCTGCAGCAGCGGACGGCCCACCTCGGCAGATCGCTCCATCGTGCTGAAGGCGACGTCACGGCCGATCATGTGCTGGACCAGCAGTTCCTCGGTGGCCTCTGCGGTCCGCAGGCGCGCCACGACCCTGCCCGCGCGGAGGACCGTCACCCGGTGGCTGGCCGCCATGACGATGGGCAGCTTGTGCGTGACGAGGAGGACCGTGACGCCCTGATCGCGGACCAGCGCCTGCAGACCCGCCAGCAGGGTCCGGACCTCCGGCGGCGTGAGCACGGAGGTGGGTTCGTCCAGGATCAGGATCGTGGCGCCGCCGTAGAGCGCCTTGAGAATCTCCACCCACTGCCGCTCGCCTTCGGAGAGCTGCCACACCCGCGCACCCAGGTCCACCGTGAAGCCGTAGCGCCGGCACAGTTGCTCCACCTCCACCCGCGCGCTCCGCAGGTTGAGCAGCCCGCGCACGCGGGGATGCCCGAGCACGATGTTCTCCAGCACCGTATGCGCGGCGACCAGCCGGCGGGTCTGGTGGACCATGCCGATGCCCTGGGCGATGGCGTCGTGGGGGGAGCGGAAGTGGACCCGCTGCCCGCGCAAAGACAGGGCGCCCTCGTCGGGCTGGACCAGGCCGAACAGGATGTTCATCAGGGTGGTCTTGCCGGCCCCGTTCTGCCCGAGGATCGCATGCACGTCACCGGCCTCGACCGCGAGATCCACGTGGTCGAGGGCGAGCACGCCGGGGAAGCGCTTCGTGATCCCCCGGACCGCGAGGATGGGTTCGGCGGGAGCGCGGTCAGCCTGCACGAGCATCGGCGAGGCGTGCACCTCCGTTATCGGCCCGGACGAGAAGGCTCCTCCGCCCACCGGAACGGCCGAGCGGAGGAGCCGCGAACCCCCGGGGACGGTCACCTCACTTGAGGATGATCATCCCGTTGAGGTCGAAGTTGAACTTCCCGAGCAGCCAGGCGTCGGTCGGGGCCACCCCGGCCTTCTTGACCACCGTCCCCTTGGCGGGAATCGGAAGGTCCTTGAGCGCCAGGCCGGTGCCGTTGCTGACGAACGCGCTCACGGTGAACGGATCCCACTGGCCCTTCATCATCTGGTCGCGGCGCTGCGTCACCAGCCGGAGGATCGAGGCAGGGATGAGCGGCCGCGCCTTCGGGCTGATCGCGTCCGCGCCGACCTTCTTGTTGTTCATGATGTCCACGGCGGGTTCCACCGTGCCGTCCGCCAGGGTCATGGTGTCCTTGAGGCCCAGGTAGAGGAAATTCCGCGGGTTCTGCTTGCCGGCCAGAAAGTCCTGGACCATGCGGTCGTAGAGGACCTCCCAGCGCGTGTCGAAGGAGACGGCCACCGTGTCCGTGCTGGACCAGCCGTAGAAGCCGACGACGTCCATGTCCTTGCCCACGAACCAGATCTTCTTTTCCCCGGCCACGTCCAGCGCGGAGCCGGAGTCGGTCTGCTGGGTGATCACGTCCACCTTGTACTGGTTGACCAGCGTCGCGGCGATCTCGCGCTCCTCCGCGGGCTTGTACCAGTCCCCCACGTACTTCACGTAGACGTTGACGCGCTTACCCAGGGCCTTGGCGCCGTCCTGCACCCCCAGGAAGAAGCCGGCGGTGCGGCGGAGGACCTGGACGTTGGGGAAGGCGGAGACGACCCCGACGTTGCCGGTGCGCGTCAGCGCGGCGGCGATCAGTCCCTCCAGATAGAGGGCCTGGTACTGCCGGGGGAAGAAGCGGATGAAATTCCGCTTGGTCGTGACGTCGCTGGCGATCACGGAGGCGAAGTAGACGCTGGGATACTTGTCGGCGATGTCCCGGAGCGGCAGCCCCATGAACTCGGCATTGCCCACGACGATGTTGGCGCCCTGGCGGATGAGCTCTTCGGCGTAGGGGATGGTCAGGTCCGGTCCGACCTCCTCGCGGAAGACGTACTTCACGTTCGGGTACTTCTGGGCGATGCGCTGACCGGCCCGGTCGTGGGCGCCGGACCAGGTGGTGCCCTTGATCACGCTGAAGTGCAGGATGGCGAGCGTGGCGTTCGCCGCCCCCGCGGAGGCGGACGAGCCTATCCCGCCTCCGGAACCCGCCAGGAGCGCGACGAGCACAAGCGACGAGATGACGATCCGGAATGGCGTGACCCGCGTGCGCCACCGAAGTGCCCCGTCCATAATGGCCTCCCCTCCGTCCCTGAATTTGACTGTCTTTGGTGCTGGATGTCCCCGGAAGCACCCGCCGCGCGACCGTTCTACAGCCCGCGCGGCTTTCCCTCTCGGCATTCGAGTGGCGGCTGAGGCGGGGCCCTGCACCAAGAACGTCATGGGCACGGAATCGGACCGTCCGGCCCACGTGATGCGATTAAGCAAAACTCTGGAACGTAGACAGGGTGCGGGTTGCGTCTGGAGCGGGTGGGATTTGAACCCACGACCCTCGGCTTGGGAATTCTACGGCCGATCAAGGTTTGAAGGGTAGAAATCCACCGCGAGAGCTGCTGGCACCAGCGGAAAGGCAGGTGCGACCGGACGTTCTAACGAACTGTATTCCTTGCGCCGTAGGCTTCTGAGAAGCATGGGCTCTGTGAGACGATTCCGCCCCTTCTTGGGGGCGGGTTGGTGAGCGGTAGGTGAGTTCTCCGTGAGCCCAGCGAACCGCATGGGCATGGCCCGGCCCCCTCCCTGATTTCGGCATTCCCGTATCATCCCAGATGGAGCCTCGTGGAAGGTGGTGTGGAGATGGCAAGCGCGGCAGCTGTGCGGCCTGGTGGTTATGGCCCGCCATTGGAGATCACGGATCTGCCCGCGCCGCCCAGCCCTCTGACGACCAGGCGGATTCTGGCGATCATCGGCCCCAGCGTCATCGCGCTGGGAGGGACGATCGGAAGTGGCGAGTGGCTCATCGGCCCTTCCCTCTTTGTCAAGTGGGGACTCGCCCTGCTGTGGATTACCTCGGTGTCTGCGGTCTTGCAGACGTTCCTCAATATCGAGTTCGCGCGCTATACCCTGTACACTGGCGAGCCCGTCACCGTAGGGTACATGCGCCTGGCGCCCGGCGGGTGGTTTTGGGGGACGCTGTACTCCGTGGTCGGATTCCTGGAACGAGGCCTTCCCGGGTGGGCATTTGCTGCGGCCACTGCGCTTGGCGCGTTCTTCCTTAGCCGCATCCCCGGGGATGCGGACCGCAGCTTCGTCCTCACCCTGGGTTATTTCACCTTCCTGCTGTGTGTCGTCCTGGTCTCGTTCGGCCGCCGCATCGAGCGCACGCTGGAGTGGGCCAACTGGATCATGATGCTCGTTGTCATCGGCGGTCTGTTCATCTTAGACCTGTTCCTCGTCCCGGCCCGCGTGTGGGGCGAAGGGTTGATCGGCTTCGTCCGATTCGGCTATGTCCCTGCAGGCGTGGAGGTCCTGCTTCTGGGCGCGCTGGTAGGGTACTCTGCCTACGGAGGGTTTGGAAACAACGCGATCAGCAACTGGTACCGCGACAAGGGGTTTGGGATGGGTGAGACGGTAGGCTATATCCCGGCGGCCGTTGGTGGCGCCAGGGTCAAGGTCTCACCCGCCGGCAAGGCCCCTGATGCCACCCCCGGGAACCTGGCCTCCTGGAGGACCTGGTTCCGCCTGATGCTGATCGACCAGTGGTGGGTCTTCTTCCTGGGCGCGATGCTGGGGATGTACCTGCCTGGCATCCTCTATCGGGGTCTCGTCCCGCTGGGGACCGACCTCCCACGGTGGGGCGTGGCCTCATTCATCGGCGAAAAGATCGGCGCCGGCATTTGGGGCATCTATCTGGCGGCGTTCTTCGGGTTTTGGATTCTGTTCAGTACCCAACTCTCGAACGTCGACCTGGTGGCCCGGCAGGTCACCGACATGCTGTGGAGCCGGCTCGAAGGAGTGCGGCGGTGGGCGAAAGAGGACATCCGCCGTGTGTACTACGTCCTCCTGGTCATCTTCGTCGTCTGGGGGGCGTTCTTCATCGGCTTCCGGTTCCCGCTGTTCCTCGTCGCCCTTTCCGCCAACATGGCCAACTTCACGATGGCCCTGTCGGCCGTGCTGACCATCATCCTCAACCGAAAGTTCCTCCCCCGGGAGTTTCGCCCCAGCGTTTGGCGTGAGCTTGCGCTCGGTGCGAATGTACTGTTCTTCGGGTTCTTCTTCGTGTTCTTTGTGATCAACCTGCCGGTAATTCTTCGCCGGTGAACCGGCAACAGCCGCGGGGGCGAGTGGCGGACGCCTCACCACGCGCCTCCGCGTTTGGTAGACGGTACGCACCGTCGACCGGGCTCGGCTCGCGTACGTCAGGACATGCCCAGCGCCGCCTTGACGACCTGGACATCCTGCTCGCCCGTGCCGCCGCTTGCCCCGATGGCGCCCGCGAGCTCCTCACCGATCTTGATGGGAAGGCCACCCATGCGGGGCGTCAGGCGGCCGTGTGTCATCACGGTCACCGCGTGGGCAAACAGGGAAGCATCACGCCAGCGCTCGGCCACGTCTGCGCTGGGGGCGCCAAACGCGGCTGCGGTGTAAGCCTTGCCGTATGCGATGTCGGTCGTGACCCAGCCGGCGCCGTCCATCCGCTGCAGGGCGACGAGATGACCTGCCTCGTCGACCACGGCGACTGAAATCCGGATACCTATCTTCGCAGCTTCCTGGAGAGCTCTTTCGATGTACGTCGAGGCTTGCGCAAGGGTGAGCCTAGGCACTCTGGATCACCTCCATCCCCCCAAATTCCGGGAGGGCAGGTGGGTTAGCGCGTCGCGACGGCCGCGGCGAAGACCTCTTCCGGCAGATCCTCGATCGGCTCGAATTCGCGGACCGCATCAATGGAAACGCCCATGGACGCGTCGGTCTCACGCTCCACCCTGATCTCCACGAGGGCCGGGACCTTCCTGGCATTCGAATTGTCAACGGCCCATTCGAGGGCAGGCTTGATCTCATCGGGCGCGTCCACCCGTCTCCCCAAAGCCCTGAATCCCTCCATGATCTTGACAAAGTCGGGCCCATAGCCGTCCTCGTAGCCGATATCCACCGCGTATTGCATGTCGTAGAGGTACTTCTGCGGCTGGCGGATCAACGACAGGTAGCCGTTGTTCAGCATGACCAGGACGTAAGGAACCCGGTTCTGAACGGCCGTGGCGAGATCACCCAGCATGAACTGGAAGCCGAAATCTCCCACGACGCCCACGACCTGCTCCTCGGGGCGGCCCAGCTTCACCCCGATGCATGCCGGGACCTCCCATCCCAAGGGCCCCGCCTGACCGCAGCAGAAGTAGTGGCGGGGTTTGAAGACCTCCTGGAATTGGCCGGACCAGATCTGGTAGAGACCGATGGCCGTAACGAATATGGTGTCCTTGTCGAAGAACTCATTGATCTCCTTGAAGACCCGCTGTGGCTTAATGGGGACATCGTCGAAGTCCGTTCTTCTCCTGAAACGGCGGTACGCAAGGGCTTTCCTGGACCAATCGCTGGGCTTCCTCGGGGGTGTCATCTGCTTCGCCACCCGGAGCAGGGCCTGGACGGCCAGCTTGGCGTCCGAAACGATACCCAGATCGGGCATGAAAACCTTACCCAATTGGCCCGGCTCGATGTCGATGTGAATGAACTTCCTCCCCCGGGTGTAGACGTCCAACGTCCCGGTATGGCGGTCGGCGAACCGGTTCCCGACGGAGAGGACCAGGTCCGACTCCAAGAAGAGCATGTTGCCGCCCCGCGTGCACGTCTGAATCCCCACGAGCCCGCCGTAGAGCGAGTGGTCGGCCGGGATGCCGCCCATGGCCATCAGGGTCGGGATCACAGGGATCTGGAGGTATTCGGCCAGCTCCACGAACTCCTCCGTCGCGTCGGCCAGGATGACGCCGCCTCCCATCATGAGGATCGGACGCTCCGCCCCAAGAAGCATCTCGACGGCCCGTCTGATCTTCCGGATGTCAGGGGCGGGCTTTGTGACCTCCAGCGGGGCATCGACGTCCGGGTCGTACTCAACCTCCGCCCGCTGAACGTCCAGGGGCAGGTCGATCAGGACCGGCCCGGGTCTTCCTTCTCGAACGATCCGGAATGCCTCGCGAACTATGGCCGGGAGCTGGGCTGTCTCCAGGACCAGGTAGCTCTTCTTCGTCACGGGCTTCACGATTTCGGTGATATTCACCGCCTGGAAGGCCTCCTTGTGCAGGATGGGCCGAACGGCCTGACCGGTGAAGCAGACGATGGGAATCGAGTCTCCCATGCAGGTGTAGAGGCCCGTGACCATGTTGGTTCCGGCCGGTCCCGAGGTCCCGATGGCCACCCCTACCTTTCCTGTCGCCCGGGCGTACCCGTCCGCAGCGTGGGTCGCGCCCTCCTCGTGACGCACGGTCAGGTGCTTGATCTTCGCCGATCTGGAGAGGGCCTTGTAGAGCGGGAGAATTGCTGCCCCGGGAATCCCAAAGGCGTACTCGACCCCTTCGCTCTCCAAGATCTTGACCACGGCATCCATGACAGGCATCTTTGGCATCCGCGCCCCTCCTCGTGGAAATGCCTCGACCCTGGACTGTCCGGCTACGTTTCTTGCGCTGGAGATTCTTGCCTCCGATCCCGTCCCGCCACAATGGTATCGCGGTCTAACCAGATCGTCCGTTCCCCCGAAAATCGCTGACAATCGGCTGAAGAGAGTATTCTTTGAATGCAGGACCTTTCCGAAAGGCTGAGACCGCGTCCTGTCCGAGTAGTAAGCAGTCGGGCGGGGGAATTCACGGACAGGGAGAGCGTTGGCTTTTCGACGGTTTCCGTGTTTCCAGCAGAGGATGGGCGGCAGGAACCCGCATCAGGACTGCTGGAGCGGGCGATGGGATTTGAACCCACGACCCTCGGCTTGGGAAGCCGCGCCTCACGTTTGAAACGCAGACACGGCGCGGCCTGTAGACCACACTTCTAACGGTTTTCCTACGGCGGGGTGGGTTCCTACGTGGGAGTCAGCAGGGGCCCCGCCCTAGCAGGCCTCTTGCACGCG
>Ga0209172_10003073_pt1 | contig 26823 bp, 21 predicted proteins | sample LarsenN4metaG_FD_184113 | JGI IMG/M metagenome (GOLD analysis project Ga0209172, IMG submission 184113) | Hot spring sediment bacterial and archeal communities from British Columbia, Canada, to study Microbial Dark Matter (Phase II) - Larsen... ... | reverse complement strand
CGGCTCGGTTACTTGCGCGTGATCTCTTTCATCAGCCTGTGCCAGCCATCCAGAGCTTCCTCATATTGGGCCAGCGTGCCGCCTTTTTCTGGATACCACCGCTTGAAGCCGTAGTCTTTTTGGGCGCTGCCGAAGAATAGGTCCTCATAGAGTTTTTGTCCGTCCGGACTAATCAGGAACTCGACGAACAAAAGTGCGGCGTGCGGGTGCGGCGCGTTGACATAGACCGCGGCGCCGCCGGCGCTGGCCGGAACCAGATCCATGGGCGTCCAGGCGAGCGGCGCGCCTCGCTTCATGGCGACGTGCGTGGCGCTGTAAAACTGGCTCGGTGAAGCGAAGATTTCCCCCGCCGCCACGAGCTGCGTCAAAGCGCTCCCAGCCATCATGTGCATGCGCATATTTTGTTCTTTAAGCCTTTTAACGAAAGCTTCGCCTTTGGCGCGGACCATTGCGCCGATCATGCGCGCGCCGGTGTCTTCGCCGGCAATCCCCATGTTGTCCCGCAGCGCCGGCCGAAGCAGTCCGTCGAAATTGTTAGCCGCGTCGGCGGGTTTTAGAAAGCGCGTATTGTAGGCGAAACCGACGTAGGACTCGCGCACATGGGTCCAGAGGACCAAATTGCGATGGGCGCGTTCCTTGGCGTCATCGGGGAAGGCCGCGAGGTGCCGCGAGGTATAGGGCAGCAGCAATTGGGAGTCGCGAAAAGTCATCAAACCGGGCGGCGTGGTTTCGACGGCATCGGCGATGTGGCGGCGAGCTTTCGCTTCCGTGAGCAGGCGCTGCGTCAAAGCACTCGAGCCGGTGCGATAGATCTCGACGTTCACCCCGTTGTATTTCTTTTCAAAAGCGCTGGCGATCTGCTTATTTTGCTCGGCCGCCAAGGTCGTATACCACACGAGCTTGCCTTCCCTTTTGGCGCCCTCGTGCAATAAACGCTCGCGATCGGCGCCGCTGTAGGCAGCGAGATCGGCCGGGGGAACGGGTTTGGCTGTTTGACTCGAAGCCGATCCGCCCATGAGCATAGCTGCAAGCAAGGCCGCATAAACAATCTTCATGTGAACCTCAGAGACGCGCTTCGCAAAACCCAACGGATGCGTGCGCAAGGATTTTTCGACATTAGGGTAATTTTTCTTATGGCGCAACGCATTGCATGTGGCCGTGGGCAGGTGAAGCGATCTGCCTGTTCAGGGCAACTAAGTGTTGATTTACCAACTAGGTAGGGTCCTCGCATCACCCGCATCTCGCCCCGGCGCTTTTCGGGTTAAACGACCCCTTCGGGGAACTCGGGTGCAGATTAGGTAAGGCAGAATTTTGCCCTTGACAGAATTAGTGAGTAAATGCTAACTAACTGCATGCGCAACTTACCGCGATTGACAGCCGAAGCACGCAAGGAAGCGATCGTCGAGGCGGTCCAGGATATTTTTGCCGAAAAGGGTTTCGACGGAACGACGATCAAGGAATTGGCGCAAGCGGCCGGGGTTTCCGAAGCGCTCTTATACAAGCACTTTCCGAGCAAGGAATCGCTATATGCGGCCATGCTCGACAATTGCGCCAAGGGGCCGACCTTTGCCGAAGCCAGCCGCATTCTCGAACTAGAGGCCTCAGTATCGACGCTGGTCGTGATGGTTCACTTTATGATTTCGCATTACGTGCTCGGCCGGCCTGGCGATACCCATCGCGCCGCTTTGAATTTGCTCCTGGTGCGGAGTCTTTTGGGCGACGGCGAATTGGTCCGGCTGATGCACAGAAAGCTGGCCGCCGCGTGGCTGAAGAAATTTGAGGCTTGCCTGCACGCCGCCGGCGACTCGGGGGAGATGCACGACACGCCGATCCGGCGCGATCTGGCGGTCTGGTTCGTGCAGCACGTAGCGTTTTCGTTGATGCTTCATCTGCGGCCGAGCACGCCGGCTATTGATTATAAGGTCACCAAGGAAGAACTCGTTTCGCAGGCAACCTGGTTCGCGCTGCTTGGATTGGGTCTGAAGGAAGGAGCGGTGCGGCGCTATTACAGTCCAAAAGCCTTGCAGCTGCTGGCAAGTTAAATCAACACAGTCCCGTTACAATCAATTTTTACAGGGGAGAAAGACGATGGAATTCAAGGATCCTAACAAGAATAGCAGCGGCACGCGAAGCGCCGGCATGGATGACCGGATCGGCTCACTGTTTCAGCCCGACACGCTTTTGGGTGAAGACTATGCGGCGAATTTCCGGCGCAAGATTCCGCTGGAACCGGAACGGACTCTGTTGCTGGCTGTTCTCGAAGACGGCATTCGCTGCTTTCAAGAAAACCTGTTCGCGTTGAGCGGCAAACGCCGGACGCTGTTCGAAGAAGCCCGCGACTGGTTGTTCTGCGACGATACCAGCTGGTTCTGTTCATTTGTCTCGATCTGCACTCTGCTCAATTTAGAGCCCAACTACATTCGCCGCGGTCTCAAGGATTGGGAAGCGCGCCAGCGCAAGGTGCTGCACAAGAAAACCGCCGGCGTGGTCGGCGCCGAGTCGGAGCGCCGTCTCGTTGCTTGAATGTGATATCGCGGCTGCAGCGATTATCGATCAGAGATGCGGCGGCGAGCCTCGGGTTCGCCGCCGCATGCGTTTGTGCGGCGCTGTTGGTAGCTTGCCGCGGACCGGAACCGAACCTCGAAAGGCCGCCGGCGTCCGTAACGGTGGCAGTGGCAAGAGTGCAGGATGTTCCGCTTTACATCGACGCCATGGGCAAGATCGTGGCACGCGAAGTGGTGTCGATTCAGCCGCAAGTTTCCGGCCGCATCACGCAGATCCACTTTACCGACGGCGTCGACGTCAAAGCCGGCGATTTGCTTTTCACCATCGACCCCCGCCCTTACCAGGCGCAGCTGCAACACGCTGAAGCGAACTTGGCGCAGGCCGAAGCGGCCCTCAAGCTTGCCAAACTCAATTTTGCGCGGGTCGAAAGCGTGAGCGATCCGCGCGCGGTACCGCGCCAGGAAGTCGATGTCCGGAAGAGCGCCGTCGAGTCGGCCGCGGCGCTGGTCCAGCAAAATCGCGCCGCGCTGGCAAGCGCGCGCATCAACCTTGAGTACTGCACGATTCGCTCGCCCATTAGCGGCCGAACCGGCCAGCGCGCCGTCGATGTCGGCAACGTGGTGTCTCCCAGCAGCGGCGCTCTGCTGGTGATCCAGCGTTTGGACCCGATCTACGCCGACTTTACCGTTACGGAAAGCGAACTGAGCGCGGTGCAGCGCAATATGGCGCGGCGCAGTTTGCGCGCCGAAGTGCGATTGCCCGACGATACTATGGGAGCGCGGGACGGCAAGCTCACCTTCCTCGACAATTCGGTTCAGGACACCGGTACGGTGAAACTGCGCGCGACGCTCGCCAATGGAGACCGCCGCTTCTGGCCAGGGCGGTTCGCCAAAGTGCGGCTCGTGCTCGATACGTGGCGCGATGCCGTACTGGTTCCGGCCGAAGCGCCGCAGTTGTCGGCCAAAGGCTCCTTTGTCCTGGTCGTCAATGGTGATGCTCGGGCGGAATTGCGCACTGTTAAACTCGGGCAACGTCACGGCGATGAGATCGTCGTCGAAGAAGGGGTCAAAGCGGGTGAACAAGTGGTGGTCAAGGGGCAGCTGGGCGTCACACCCGGCGGGAAGGTGAAGGTTATCGAGGCCAAGGCAGGCGCTAGTGCGTCGCCAACGGTCAGCGGCGGGGCGGCGCGATGAATTTTTCCGAGCCCTTTATTCGCCGGCCGGTGATGACCGCCGTGCTAACGCTCTCGATGATCCTATTTGGAGTGCTGAGCTATCTGCGTTTGCCGGTGAACGATCTCCCCGCGGTAGATTACCCGGTGATTCAGGTTCAGGCCGACTACCCGGGAGCCGGGCCGGAAACCGTCGCCAATAACATCGCCACACCGCTCGAACGCCAGTTCATGCAGATCAACGGTTTGGAACTGGTAACCTCGAAGAGCACTCAGGGGCATACCAGTCTGACGCTGCAGTTCGCGCTCGGCAAGAGCATCGATGCCGCCGCCACGGATGTGCAAACCGCCATCACCCAGGCGACCGGAAGCCTGCCCGTAGATCTGCCGTCGCCGCCGACATTTTCGAAAACCAATCCCAACGACCAGCCGATCATGTATATCGCTCTCACCAGTGATACGGTCACGCGCGGTCAACTCTATGATTACGCCAGCACGCAAATCGGGCAACGCATCAGCATTCTGTCCGGAGTATCGCGCGTGGCGGTGTTTGGCACCAAGTCAGCCATTCGCATCAAGGCCGACCCCGCCGCCATGTGGGCGCGCGACATCGCCATCGACGATCTGGCTGAGGCGATCAAGGACGGTACCAGTTACAGCGGCGCCGGCCAGTTCGATTCCGCGAGCGGCACGGCGCTGCTACGCCCGCAAGGACAGCTCGACAGCGTTGCCGGTTACAGTCACTTAATCGTCGCGGCGCGCAACGGCGCGCCGATTTACCTCCGCGATGTCGCTACCGTTTCTCAATCGGTGCAAGACGAGCGTTTGAGCATGCGTTTTTGGGCGCGCGGGTACCCGGTGCCAGGCGCCACGGTCGTGCTCGCGGTGTACCGTCAGGCGGGGGCGAACGCGGTCGAGGTCGCCGACCGCATTCGCGCGCTATTGCCGCTGATCGGTTCCGAACTGCCCGGCTCGGTCCGGGTCACGCCGCTTTACGACCGCTCACGCGGCATCGTCAACTCGGTGAAAGACGTTCAGGAAACCCTGGCGATCGCCTTCGTGCTGGTGGTGCTGGTGATCTTCGTCTTTCTCGGCCGCGCTACCGACACGCTGATCCCGGCGGTTGCATTGCCGATCTCTTTGCTGATCACCTTTATCGTCATGTATCTATTGGGCTACAGCCTGGATAACTTGTCGCTGATGGCGCTCACGCTGGCGATCGGCTTTCTCGTCGATGATGCGATCGTCTTCCTCGAAAATACGGTGCGCCGGATGGAGAGAGGCGAAGATGCTTTTGCGGCGACTTTCGCGAGCGCCAAAGAGATCAGCTTTACGATTGTATCGATGACCGTTTCGCTGGCGGCCGTGTTCATCCCTTTGGTGTTCATGCCAGGGCTGGTCGGACGCATCTTCCGTGAGTTCGCGATCACCATCGTGGTCGCGATCATGGCCTCGGGGCTGGTCTCTTTAACGCTCACGCCGTTGATGTGCGCGCGCTTGCTCAAAGCGCGCGGCGCCGGCGTGAAACCGACCTGGATAGAGCGGGTCATCGGCGGCATGGAGCGGCGCGTCCTTCAAGCTTACGGTCGATGGCTCACCTGGTTTATCGAACGGCGCTGGATATCGGCGCTGACGTGGCTCGTTTGCTTGGCCGGTACGGTGGGGCTTTTTTTCATCGTGCCGAAGGCGTTCCTGCCGACTGGAGACAGCAGCGTGGTAACCGGTGTATTCATTACACGCGAAGGATCCTCGCCGGCGCAGATGCGCGCGCTCCAGGAGCGCGTCGATGCCGTTCTGTTGGAAAACCCGAACGTCATGGCCAGCATCGAAGTTACCGGATTAAGCCAGTTTATCGCGTCGAACCAGGGCATCATGTTTACCTTTCTCAAACCGCCGGGTGAGCGATCGCCGATTCAGCAAGAGGTCGCCAAAATGATGGCGGCCTTGAGCTCTATTCCAGGAGTCATGGCGTTCTTGCGCCCGTTTCCGGTGCTCGAAATCAGCACCGGCGCCACCAGCCAAACCCAGGGCCAATACGCCTTTTCGATTTCGGGAGTGAACCCGGAGCAAGTCTACGATACCGGCTCTCGACTGCTGGCCAGGCTGCAGGAATTTCCCGGTTTTCTCACGGTGTCATCGGACTATTTCAACAACACGCCCAACCTGGACATCGAATTGCGCCGTGAACAGGCGAAAAGCTACGGCGTTTCCGAGACGCGGATCATGTCGCTCTTGCGGAGCGCTTACGGCCAGAATTACGTTTATTTAATCAAGAAACCGACCGACCAATATCAGGTCATTTTGGAAGCCGCCGACAGTTCGCGCGCCACGCCGGAGGATCTCGCCGAATTGTATATCCGGTCCGACGACGGCCGGCGCCTGGTGCCGCTCAACGCGCTGGTATCGTGGAAGGAGACGCTCGGCCCGCAGGCGGTCAACCACCTCAATCAGTTCACCAGCATGACTCTGTTCTTCAACTTGAAACCCGAGGTCGCCATCGGCGACGCGACGGATTTCATCAGCCGGGCCGCCGCCGAGATCGTGCCGCCGACTCTGCGCGCAAGCTTGCAAGGCGAGGCGCTGACGTTTCGTACCACGGTGCGCGATTTGACTCTGCTGATGCTGTTGGCCGTGTTCGTCATGTACGTTATTCTAGCTATTCTCTACGAAAGTTATTTGCATCCCCTGACTGTCTTGTCGACGCTGCCGACCGCACTGGTCGGCGGCCTGGCGACGCTTTTCTTGTTCGGCGAACAGGCTTCTCTCTACGCCTTTGTCGGCATGTTCATGCTTATGGGCATCGTCAAGAAAAACGGCATCATGATCGTCGACTTCGCTCTGCAGCGCGTCGAACTGGGGGAGCCGGCGGCCAAGGCAATTCACGACGCCAGCATGGACCGTTTCAGGCCGATTCTGATGACGACGCTGGCGGCGGTATTTGGCGCCATCCCGATCGCCCTCGGCTATGGCGCCGACGGCGCATCGCGCCGGCCCCTGGGACTGGTGATCGTCGGCGGCCTCATCGTATCTCAATTTATCACGTTGTTTATCACTCCGGTGATCTATCTTTATTTCGAAGAGTTCCAAGAAAAAGTCTTGGATCGGACCTCTTTCTTCCGCTCCACCAGGACGGCGGCTGTGGCACGGAAAATTTGACGGTTCTCGGGGGTGAACCAGAAAGCGCGCCGAGAGCGACAGGACTCGGAGCATTCTCTTGGCCCTTGCGAGAGAAATTTGTGAGCGATCGAAGAGGCATGATCATTTGCTTACGCTGAACAAAATTACCCCAGCCGTAATTTCACTCGGGCTGCTACTTTTTGTCGCTGCTTGCTCGGTGGGACCGGATTATCGTGCGCCGGAGATGGCCATGCCTCCGGCATGGCTCGAAGGACAAGGCGGCGGCGTCGATTCCCGGCCGGAAGAGTTGGCGCGCTGGTGGAGCACCTTCGATGATCCGCTCTTGAATTCACTAGTGGAGCGCGCCGTCGAAGCGAATTTGGACCTTCGCGTCGCCGCGGCGCGGATCCGCGGAGCGCGCGCGGCTCTGGCGGGAGTTGAGGCGGCCGCCTGGCCGACTGTCGATGTCGCGGGTTCCTACTCGCGCAATCGCGCCAGCGAAAATGCCGTAGGATTGAGTTCGCAGGGCGCGGTCGGCGCGCCACGACCCGGCGCCGATTTGGAGCAAAATTTCTATCAGACCGGTTTCGATGCGGCCTGGGAAATCGACCTCTTCGGCGGCACTCGCCGGCGCGTCGAAGCTGCGACGGCAAATCTCGAGGCACTTATCGAGGAACGCCGCGACGTGTTGGTGAGCCTCGTCGGCGAGCTGGCCCGCAGCTATATCGATCTGCGGGCCTTGCAGCGCAGGCTGGCGCTGGCAGAAGAAAATCTGCGCGTGCAGCAGGAGACCGCGCGCTTGAATAAAATCCGTTTCGATGCGGGTCTTGCCAGCGAGTTGGACGTCGCCCAAGCGGAAGGACAGGCGCATTTGACCGCAGCGCAAATCCCCGCCTTGGAAAGCGCGTTGAAGCAGATTCGCTACAGCCTGGAATTGCTGCTCGGCGGGCGCCCCGGACTGCTGCGGGACGAGTTGGCCGCGCCGGCGCCGATCCCGGCGCTGCCGCCCACGGCTCATGTGGGCTTGCCCGTAGAATTGTTGCGGCGCCGGCCGGACATTCGCCGGGCCGAGCGGCAACTCGCGGCCGCCACCGCGCAAATTGGCGTCGCTACGGCGTCTCTCTATCCGAAGTTTTCGTTGACCGGAACCTTCGGTTTACAGAGCATCAGCGCATCGGACTGGGTCGCCGGCGGCAGCCGCTTCTGGTCCATCGGTCCGACGCTAGCCTGGCCCGTCTTCGATGCCGGTAAGATTCGCGCGGAAATCGAGATTCGTAACGCCCAACAGGAACAGGCTTTGCGCTCCTATGAGAAATCGGTGCTGACCGGGCTCGCGGAGGTCGAAAGCGCGTTGGTCAGCTATCGCAACGAACAAACCCGCTATCGCTCGCTCTTGGGCGCAGTCGCCGCCAACAGGCGTGCTGTGGAGATTGCCAACGAGCAGTACCGCCAAGGGCTCATCGGGTTTCTTGCTGTCCTCGACGGCGAACGGACGCTTTTCGCCGGTGAAGACGATCTCGTCCAGAGCGAAGCGAATATGGCGTCAAACCTGGTTGCGTTGTATAAGGCTCTGGGCGGCGGGTGGCATACCCGGTAAACGGCTGTCGGTAACCAAGGAGTAGTCGGATGGAAAAGCTGTTCGCGCGTTATGCGCCGCAGGCGTATGCGGCCATGCGTGTCGTCGTGGGGGCGTTATTTCTTTGCCATGGGTTGCAAAAAGTTTTGGGTTGGTTCGGCGGAGTCAATGGTGCGCCGGCACCGCTTTTTTCCCTCTTCGGCATTGCCGGGCTGATCGAGGTGATTACCGGTGCATTGATTACAATCGGTTTCGCTGCGCGGATCGCTGCTTTTATCGCCAGCGGGCAAATGGCAGCGGCGTATTTCATAGCGCACTGGCCGATGGGGTTTTGGCCGATTCAAAACGGCGGCGAGGAGGCAGTATTCTATTGTTTTGTTTTTCTCTACATGGCGACGCGCGGCGCCGGCATCTGGAGCATCGACAACAACCGATCGGCGCCCGCAAGTTGATCCTCGCCCAAAGCTTGCTGCCGCCGGCTGTTTGTTTTATGTAAGTGTTGTCCTAGAGGCAAAGACCGAACGAGGAGGAGAAGGGCATGAAAGATGGATTCAAAGTCATCGACGCCGACCGCCACATCCTTGAGCCGACCGACCTGTATCAGAGATATCTCCCCGAGAAATTTAAAAACCGAGTCCATCTCGCGGGGCCGAATCAGACCGTCCGTGAAGTGGACGGCAGACCGGTTTCGGACTCGGCGCTTCGCCCCGGACGGGTGATGGAAGACTATGGCTATATCTTTTCCTCGTCGAAGCGCTGGCGCGAGTGTTTCGCGGACGCCTACGCCAATAAGTTCGATCCGGCCTCCAACCTCCGCGACATGGACCGGGAAGGCATCGATGTGAGCGTTTTGTTTCCCACCATCGGACTTTACATCATGTGGCGCGACGACATCGATCCGGAGCTCAGCGCGGCGATTTGCCGGGCCTACAATACCTGGCTCGCCGAGTACTGCGATCATGACCGCCAACGGCTCTATGGCGTCATGCTGATCCCGCTGCAGGATCCCGAACTCGCCATCGCGGAACTGAAATACGCGCGGGATAAATTGGGGTTGGTTGGCATCTTCTGGCGGCCCAATAAATTCTGCGGCCGCACGTTTGCCAGTCCGGATTACTATCCGATCTACGACGTTTGCTCCGAACTGGGCGTGACGATTTGCGTCCATGAGGGCGCGCGCACGGTTTTACCGCAAGCCGGCAATGACCGTTACAGCGAATTCGGCCGGCACGTCGCCTGTCACCCACTCGAACAGATGCTCGCCTGCCTCAACTTCTGCGCCGACGGCGTGCTGGAAAAATTTCCCAAGCTCAAGGTTGCGCATCTGGAATCGGGTTGCGGCTGGGTGCCGTTCTGGCTCGAACGCATGGACGAGCATTGGGAGCACGAGTCACACGGCTCGGCCAAGATGACCAAAGAGAAACCAAGCTACTACTTCAAGCGAAACTGCTGGGTGAGCTGCGAAGCCGGGGAAGAATTGGCGCCGGTTTTTGTCGACTACGTGGGCGACGATTATTTAATGATCGCCACCGATTACCCGCACAGTGACGCCATCGATAAATTCCCCGACAAAACCGTCGGCGCCATCAGCAGCAACGAAAAGATCTCGCGCTCATCGCGCACGAAGATTCTTTGGGACAATCCGACCAGGGCGTTCGGATTGGGCGCTTAGCGGTAAACAGTATTTCAGCCAACAAGGCCCGAAGCTTTGCTTCGGGCCTTGTTGGGTCATGCCGGTGTGATCGGCGTCTCGCAACGTTACATGAATCAACGCAGCTTCAGTGCATCTTTCCAGATTTTCTCGTACTTGGCCCATTGTTTTAAGTCGTCAACGTTGATGGTATAGGTTCGCGCGGGTCGGGTCTTTTCGACGGGTTCAACCGCAGGATGGGCTGGAGTCCGCCCGCCCTGAGCAAACGCCTTTTGTCCTTCCTCGCTGGCGGCCCAGCGCCAAAACAGCAAAGCCGTATTGGGATTCGGACAGTTTTTCGGAACTGTTGCCGCCACAATTTGCCCGATGCCTTCGGTTAGGGAATAACCCAAAGAAGCGCCTTTTTTGATGCGCGGCGGAAAATGATGAGATCGACAGGCTATGCAAACCGCGCTTTGTCCCCCCGCCATTAACTCGACGAGCTGCGGATAGCCCTTATGGAATTCGACCTCGTTCGCTGCGATTCTCCTGAGCAGCGCTTCCGCTTTTTCCAAGCTGTTATACTTATGCTTCAGAGCGATCAGCACTTCCGCGCTTCGGGGCTCCGAGATCAATTTTTTTTTCCATCTGGGATCGGCCAAATCATCCAGTAGATAAGGCTCGCTCCCTCTCTGCACGGCGTTCGTGTTCCATGCATTAACGGCAAAAATGAGATCGGAAGCAAGCCAAAAGGAGCCTTTTAGATCGGCGGGGTAAGGCGCGGCTTCGGGCGGCAAATTTTCGAGCAACAGCCCCTGTTCGTGGAGGCGAATGATGTTTTCCAAGCCCATCTGCACAAAATCGGCGAGCATCCTTCCGCCGCGCACTTCGGTGATCATTCGCGCCGTCAACTGATCGGCGGTGGCGGAAACTTGGTTCACCTTGATTCCGGCGAAGCGCTTCTCGAACACCGGAAAAATTTTCTCGGCGTTCAGTTGCGCCAGGGTGCCGTAAAAATTCAGCGTGCCGCCCTCTTTGAGAGCCTTTTTATGAAGCTCATTCCAGCTTTCGGTTTGAGCGCGCGCAGGCTGAACTAGCACCTCGAATAGAACTATAAGGGCCAAGCCGACAACGACTGAAAAGGTTCTCGTCGAATTCATAGGCTCCTCCTTGAGCGGATTCTTATAGTACTTTTCGCTCCGACGAAACAACTCAGTTCCAAATTCTGCCGGGTTCCGGCTCGGCCATGTCCGCGGTCGCTTGAACCGATCGGAGATATGGGCGCAGGCGCGTCAGGCAACAAAAAATGCGTTGTTCGTTACGGCGGAGTAAGCAGCCCACTTTTCCGTGTATCTTTACAAACCGGCCATCGTGCTTAGAGTAAGATCTCGCGCGTTTGGAATTGGACAGACCAGGAGGAAACATGACAATCAGAAAAGTCATTCGGATGGTTGAACCAGAGGATGTCATTGAGGGCGCGGGAGTGCGTCTTAAAAGGAGCCTAGGCGGTCGGGCGCTCGCTTACCTCGATCCCTTTCTTTTGCTCGATCATTTCGAAGCAAGAAATCCTGCCGATTATCGGGCCGGGTTTCCGTTCCATCCGCATCGAGGCATCGAGACGGTGACCTATATTCTCACGGGCGCGGTGCGCCATAGAGATTCTCTCGGCAACTCAGGAAGCATCGGCGCCGGCGACGTGCAATGGATGACCGCGGGTCGGGGAATCTATCATGAAGAGATGCCAGAAGTGCGGCCCGAAGGGATCAGCGGTTTTCAACTGTGGGTGAATTTGGCGGCAAAAGAAAAGATGGTCGCACCGCGCTACCAAGATATCCATGCGAGCGAGATTCCGCAAAGTGTCCGTGGTGACGGCACGCGCATTCGCGTGATCAGCGGAACGGCAGACGGAGCGAACGGTCCGGTGAGCGGCATCTCGGTGGCGCCGACGTACCTGGACGTGACCGTTCCCGCCGGCGTAACCTTTACTTACCCACTGGAGCGAGATCATACCGCTTTGACCTATCTCTTCGAGGGTGAGGTTAATGTCGAAGCCGCCAACGATAACGCCGATGTGACCGCGCGCGCGCCCAAACTGCTGGTCTGGGGCGAGGGCGATACGATTCGATTGGCTGCTAGAGATGCGCCGGGACGCCTGCTGTTGGCGGCGGGCAAACCGCTCAACGAGCCGGTGGCGCGTTACGGGCCTTTCGTGATGAACACGCGCAACGAGATCGAGCAGACCCTGCGCGAACTTCAGTTGGGTAGTTTTCCGCCGAGCTCTTGAAGCTTTACCGGGTTCTGACGTAGCCTAGGCGTACGAGACGAGCGATGCGCCGACAATAATTGAGCCAGTATTTGGGAGTTCGTCAGTAGTGGACGTGCGAGTTGTTGCGTAGGCTTCTCAGATCCACTAAGCCATGAAGTTCGCGGCAACTCGGGTCAGGAGGGAACATGTTGAAAACTCACGGAGTCTTGCATTTCAGTTTGCCCGTCAGCGATTTGGATCGTAGCCGTAAGTTCTACGAAGGGGTCCTCGGCATGAAAGTCATCGAGCAGTCGCCGCGCATGGTGTTTTTGCAGACCGGCGATGATTTTTTCATCCTGGCGAAAGGCGATGATTTGATAAAATACGATGCCTCGAAGACAACTCCGGTGCATCATGCGTTCAAGGTCAAGCCGCAAGACTTTCAATCGTCAATCGACGATCTGCGCGCGAACGGCGTCGAAGTTTTCAATATCGAGGAGCGCAACACCGGCGTGTTCTGGGGGCCGCAGGCGTATTTCTTGGATCCGGACGGCAACAAATTGGAGATCTATGCCGGCCCCGGAGCCAAAGCGCGTTAGGAAACAAACGGACCCCGTCTTGGCATTCTCTCGCGAAGGCGCTTAACGGGCGAAGGTTTTGCGCGAATTTGTTTCTGTAACCGCAGTGAGGGCGTAACTGAAGCTGAATCCTACTTTCCCCTCGTCGCGGTTAGTCTATTGCCGCCGCCGCTGATCTCCATCTGGTTGCCGTTAACCCGGCCGCTATACGGGGTAGCGCCGGCGGTGAATGAAATTTGATCGCCGTTCATTTTGCCGCTGATCTGGTTGGAACTGTTGCCGCTCTTCAGCGTGCCGCTGATCATCTGAAAGGTTTGTTTAATGGTTAGCTCGCCTTGGGGAAGCCTCCAGGTGCCATCCACCTTGGCGGGGACAATCCAGAGGTGGGCGGTACACCAGTTGTTGCAGCCCTCGACGTTTTCGGTCTGGTCCGGCTTCCAGTCCTCCATATCGAAAGAATTCGACACGATGCGCGTGCCCGGCTTGAGATTGAGAATCTTCGGGCGCAGTTTCATGTTGATGCTCGGCAGCAGGAACATGGTAATCACCTGCGCCTGGGAGAAATCGCTCTCGAACAGATCGGCTTTGACGAAGTTGGCTTTGTCACTGACCCCTTCCTTGGCAGCGTTACGTTTGGACAACTCGACCATGTCTGGATTGTATTCGATGCCGAGCGCCTTGGCGCCGCGTTTGGCCGCGGTAATGACGGTGCGGCCGTCACCCGAGCCCAGATCGATCACGTAGTCTTTTGGCGTCACCTTAGCCATGTCGAGCATCTTATCCACCAGCGCTTGCGGTGTCGGCACCCAGACGACATCTTTACCGGATTGACCTACTTCGGGTTGATATTCGGATTTTGCGGGCTGTGCTTGGGCAATCCCGCCGAGCAAGAGCATCAATGCAAGGATGAGCCATAGCCCGGCTCCCTGGCGTGCTAACTTCATAGGATCTCCTTCGAGATGTGATTTTGCTTTATACTGTCTGACGAACGTTGTCGCCTTACATTCATTTCACGGGTCGCGTGGCGCTCCATGGGTTGCCGCCCGCGCTCCCCTCAATGGAAGTACCGCTCACCCGGCCGCGATATTGTGTGCCGCCGGCCGTAAAAGTGATCTGGTCGCCATTGACCTTGCCGGCAAGCGCCGCTTCGCTACTGCCGTTTCTCAGCATCCCCGAAACGTTTTGGAATGTTTGTTTAAAGATCAGTTCGCCCTCGGCGGTTTTCCAGTTGCCGTCAACCTTGGCCGGCACGATCCAAAGATGTGCGGTGCACCAGGAGCTGCAACCCGGCAAGTTGGCGGTCTCGTCAGGCTTCCAGTCCGCCATGTCGAAGGTATTGGAAACGATCCTGGTGCCGGGTTTCAGATCGAGAATTTTCGGCCGCAGCTGTAAATTAATGCTGGACAACAAAAACATCGTGATCACTTGCGCCTGGGAGAAGTCGCTCTCAAACAGGTCGGCTTTGACGAAAGTCGCTTTATCGCTGACGCCTTCTTGGGCGGCGCTCCGCTTCGAGAACTCGACCATATCCGGGTTGTATTCGATGCCGAGCGCCTTCGCGCCGCGTTTGGCGGCGGTAATGACCGTGCGGCCGTCGCCCGAGCCCAAGTCGATCACGTAGTCTTTAGGCGTAACCTTGGCCATGTCGAGCATCTTGTCCACCAGCGCTTGCGGGGTCGGCACCCAGATCACATCCTTGCCCTCTTGGCCGACTTGCGGTTGGTAACCTTTCGTCTGTGCGCGTGGCGAGGAGAACACGATGACAAACGAGCAAAGAAGCCCGCCAAGGGACCATATTAATTTTCTGCGGTTCATGAACAGCTCCTACGAAAGTTGTAGAGGCGGCAGTTCTCTGCCACTCGAACGAATCACTGCATACTCTAGAGCAAGAAAAATGTCCAGGAGGTTAGCGCGGCTTAAGCGCGCTCGCAATCCAATCGACGCTGCCGTCCGGCCCGTGCGCGATGCCTTCGATGCGATTGCCGTTGACGTAGCCGAGGAACTGCGTGCCCCCGGCGCTGAAACTGATCCGAACGCCCTCCAACTTGCCGTTGACGATATCCAGAACTTCGCTTTCGGTTGTGATCGTGCCTGAGATGATCTGAAACGATTGTTTGAGGTCCAATTCGCCGCGGCTCGATCGCCACCGGCCGGCGATTTTTGCCGGCACCACCCAATAGTGCGCCACGCAATAATGCTGGCAATTGTCTTCAGCGACAACGATCTGATCCGCGCTCCATCCGCCCATGCCGAAAGTATTCGAAACGATGCGCGTGCCCGGACGGAGGTCGAGCAATTTCTGGCGCAACTTGAGGTTGATTTCGGTCAGAAGAAACATCGTGATCACCGTGGCCCGAGAAAAGTCGCTTGCAAAAATATCGCCTTCGACAAACTCGACGCGGTCGGCGATGCCAGCCATCTTGGCGTTGCGTTTGGATAGTTCAACCATCTCTGGATTGTATTCAATGCCGAGGGCGCGGGCGCCGCGCCGCGCCGCGGCGATGACGGTGCGGCCGTCGCCCGAACCGAGATCGATGACGAAATCATGGGGCTGGACCCGCGCAACGTCGAGCATCTTCTCCACCAGCGTCTCTGCCGTCGGCACCCAGATAACATCCTTTCCGGCCTGACCGACGACGGGCTGATAGCTCTTTTCGGCCGGCTCGTCCTGGGTTGAGGCCGCGGCGCCGGCGCATGCGAGGAGCAGCGTCACAATCCAATGAACTCGCCAACGATTCGATCTCATGATTGGGCATTCACTCCCGGGAGAAATCAACCGGCGTCGGATTGGCGATTTCTCGCGTCAAGGCGCAAAGACGCCAACTTCGGAAAAACTCCTCCGACCGTTGTCCTGCGTTTCTCAGTGCGCGACCCGGTGGCGGTTCGCACCGTACCGCCTGCGGCGTGAATTGGCTCATTGGGAACTAATGCTCCAATCTGCGGATCGCCGGAATGCGCCATGCAACCAGGCCCGTCAAAACGATCACGACGGCGCCCATGCCGGCCACGGTGAGCGGCGCGCCGATGAAATGCGCGGCGGTGCCGGCCAACAATGCACCGAGCGGCATGAAACCACGGTCGAGCATGTATAGGCTTAGCACGCGGCCGCGCAGACGGTCGGGCACGATCAACTGGAGAAGGGTCGCCGTACTGGCGAGAAAGAACATCTGAAACGCGCCGACGATCACGAGCGTGATGAGTGCCAGAGGAAACCAGGTGATCTGAGAAAACAACATGAGAAAAACGCCGAGCACGATGATGTTAACCAGCAAGAACCGGCCTTGCCGTTTGATCCGATTGCCGATGGAAGCGAGGGTCAACACGGCAATCACCGCGCCCACTCCGGGCGCGGCGATCAGCAGACCGAGGCCATCCGGGCCAATCTTGAGCACGTCCTTCTGAAACACCGGCATCAGAGTTTGATAGGGAACTGCAAAAACTCGCGGAACGTAGGCAAGCGTCATCAGCGCCAGCACGGCCGGCGTCTGCCAGACATAGGCGAAGCCTTCCTTCAGATTGGACAAGGCGCTATGGTGCGTCGTCTCGGCGCGCTGCGGCGGAATCTGCATGCTGTGGATCATCGCCAGCACGCCGATGTAAGCGGCGGCTTGCACGAAAAAATTTTCCGCCGCGCCAAACCATGCGATCAGAGCGCCGCCGAGTGCGGGGCCGATTACCTTCATCAGGTTGAATCCACCGGAATTGAGGGCGACGGCGTTGGCCAGTTCCGCTTTCGGCACGACGCTCGGGATGAGGCTCATTCGAACCGGTTCCGTAATCGTCCAGGCGATGCCGGTAACCAAGGTGAAAAGAAAGATATGCCAGACGTGTAAGAAAGGCGACCAGACCAAGGCTCCGAACAAGATCGCGCTGGCGATCAGGACCCACTGAGTGCGCAACAAGAGTTTACGCCGATCCATGCGATCGGCGGCAACGCCCGCCATAGGCCCGGTTACCAAGAAGGGGAGGGCGCGCAAACCGTTCAATGCGCCGAGCAGCATCGAGTTGCCCGTGAGGTCGTAGATCAGCCAGCCGAGGGTGACCTGTTGAACCCACTGCCCTGCGCTCATCATCAACGTGCCGCTCCATAGATAACGGTAGTCGCGATGGCGCAACGAGGAAAAGATCTGCAAATGCGGCCAGCGCGACGCATCCTGGCGTGCTCCGGCAATCGGCTCGGTTAGTTCGTCATCCAACGAAGCAAAATCCTACAAGCAATTTCATTCAAGGTAACAACATTCGCTGGAACTTGCCACTCGGACACACTCGGTTTCTTCCAAAGCGAGGCGCGGCGTGCTAAAAAAGGCTGCCAGCGCCCGAACTTCTTGAACGGAATCGACTGAATACCGCGCGATTACAGGCTGCTTGCGGTGGCGGGCACCGGACCATCGTTCGCTTCCCTCGGCGCCGGTCAGATCGCAGCGGCCATGCAGGCCGTGCCCTACGTTTTTCAAGCGCAAGACGCCGGCCCGGATCGCGGATATTTTATCAATTATTTATTGTCGGCCGATTCGGTGCGACGAAGCTGGGTCGGAAAGAACCGTCCCCTGGTGGTGCGCTTTCTCAAAGCTGTGAAGCGCGGCAAACAATGGTTCGAGTAGGGACGGGAGATTGCTACATTCGACTGGCGTGCGGCGATTCGGATGGTGTATAGACAATGCATCGTGAGCAGACCTGGGTAACATGAACATCGACCTGCATTCCCATTTTTTTCCGATCGATGCTCTTCAGCGTCCCGGCGGATTCGAAGACCGGGCTCCCAAGATCGTTCTGGAAAACGGCAAATTGTCGGTGACTTCGCGGATCGGTTTTCGCCCGGGGCTTGGCGCGGGGGCGTACGATCCGGCGGCGCGACTCAGGGCGCTAGATGAGATGGAGATTGATATACAAGCGATCTCGCCGTCGCCGATCCTCTTGTTCTACTGGGAAGAGGCGGCCGCGGCGGCGCATTTTTCGCGCCGGCAAAATCACGCGATTCAACAGGTGGTGCAAAAACATCCCGATCGTTTCGTCGGCTTTGGCAGCGTGCCATTGCAGAGCGTCGAGGATTCCATTGCCATTGCGGAAGAAGCCAAGAGCATGGGCTTGAAAGGTCTGGAAATCGGCAATGCCGTGGGCGACAAGCCGCTGGACGATCCGAGCTTCGAGCCCTTTTTCGAGGCCGCGGAGCAACTGGGGTTGTTGCTTTTTATTCACCCGCTCGAAGGAGGTCTTGACGCTGACGACCCCCTGGCGCCGGTGCTCGGCAACGTGTTGCAGTTCACGTTTCGCACGACCCTGATGGTCGAGCGAATGATCCTCACCGGCATGTTCGAAAGATATCCGCATCTCAAGATTTGTCTTTCTCACGGCGGCGGCCTCCTGGCATTCAACATCTGGAGGCTCGATCATTCGTATGCATTGCGGCCGGAACTGAAGAAAGTCATCCGGCTCAAACCGTCCGAATATCTGAAGCAGCTCTACTTCGACACCATCGTCCATTCCGTTTCGGCCTTGCAGTATCTGGTCAAGGTCGTGGGCGCCGATCGCGTCGTCATCGGAACCGATTATCCGATGGCTATGGGCGATTTCGAGCCGGTATGCAAGGTGCGGCAACTGCAGTTGCCGGAGATCGATCGCGCGCAGATCCTCGGCGCCAATGCAGCGCGGGCTTTGCAACTTTAGATGCGCCGACCTCAGCCGAGCAGTTCGAGAGCGCAGAGCGCCAAGCCTTCCGCCACCGATGTAAATTCCTGACCGGCCCGGATGGGCGCGTTGGGAAACTTGCCGTTGAACAGCCGGCGAATCGCGGGCACGAAGGACGAGCCGCCCGTCATGAAAATCGCGTCGATGCGGCTGGCCTTGATGGCGCAGCTGGCGAGCAAACGGTCGACGCAGTGGTCGATTTTTTGCACGTCGTTATCGATCCAGTGTTCGAATTCATTACGACCGATCGGATGATCGAGCGCCAGAGCAGCTTCGACGAAGTGCAGTCGGGTGCGCGGTTGTTCCGACAGGACGCATTTTGCCGCCTCGATGGAGCGATACAACCGATAGCCGAGATCATGATCGACGAGGTCCACCAGGGCCCCGAGCTTCGCCGGCTCCAGCGCCTGGAATTGAAGTTGGTGAAGCAGGTCCATGTTCTTGCGCGTCTTGAGAAACGAAAGATAGTGCCAGCGCTCGAGATGTTCGTAAAGCCAGTTCGGTACCGGCAGGATCTTGCCGAACTGACTCCGGTATTCCGACCCGAGACCGAGCAGCGGCGCCACGACGTTGCGCACCAGTTTACTGTCGAAGGTATCCCCCGCGATGCCAATGCCGTCATTGGCGATAATCGCGCCCAAGGCTTGATCCCCGGGCCCGGACAGTGGAGAGTTGTTCGGCTGCAAATGAACCAGGGAAAAATCGCTGGTGCCGCCGCCGAAATCGGCGATCAACACCAGTTCGGCGCGGCTGAGCTGTTGGCGATACTTGTAAGCGGCGGCAACGGGTTCGGGGACGAAATGCACATCCCGAAAACCGGCGTAGCGGTAAGCTGTCCGGAGCCGGTCGAGCGCGAACTCATCATCGGCTCGATCGCGAGCGCCGCTGAAGTGAACTGGACGTCCCGCCACCAGAGCGCTGCCGAGTTCACCGAACTCCTGTTCTGCGGCTTGCCTCAATTGGCGCAGCAGCATACCGATCAATTCCTCCAGAGTATAACTTTCGCCGAGAATTTGCGTTTGGCTGAATAGACGGCTGGCGAGATAAGACTTGGCCGATTGGATGAGCCGCCCGGCCGATTTGGCGTTGAGGTAATTTTCGATCGCGTCGGGACCGGCAAAGACGCGGAGCTGGCGGGTTTCTTCGTCTTCGGTGAAGTACAAAAGCGAGCGGAAGGTCCTGTCTTTGCCAAAACGCGCCAACGTGACGCGGCGGTCAGGATCAGCGACTCCGATGGCGCTGTTCGTCGTGCCAAAATCGAGACCGATGGCCTTATTCAAGAGCTACTCCGATGGCCTCGCCGTGGACGATCGGCTGGCAATCAGCGAGCGAGCTTACCATCATTAGCGGCCCCCCTTAAGCGTCTCTGCGCGACACTGACGCTTGCCTTGACTGAGTGTCACCTTGAACTAGGCCGGAAAAGGCGGGAGTTGTTCGTCGAGCGCCAAAGAAAGCCCGTAAAAGCTTCGGCTCCAAAGTGGCATCTTTGGCATATCGCTTGCTCAAATCAGAGGCGCTACGCAGAAAAAGGACTAACCGTCCTCAACAGGGTTCGGCGGCTTGCGGTGAGATTTCGCTTCAGAATTAATTCAGGTCTGCGCGCGCGCTTAATTCAGCTCGTCTTTGTCGCCCTTTTGCCGGCGCTGGGATTAAGCATCTATCATGCCGGCGAGCAGCAACGAAAGGGGATTGCGGACGCCGAACGCGAGGCGCTGCGAGCGGCGCGTTTGGTTGCCGCCAATCAGCGCCGTTTGCTTGACAGTTCCGGCCATCTGCTGGTCGCCTTGTCAGAACTTCCCGAAGTCCGCTACGGCGATGTCGAAGCATGCTCGAATTTGTTTGCCCGATTGCTGGAAAAATATCGTGTCTATGCGAACCTCGGCATGGCCAATCTCGACGGTGATGTGATCTGCAGCGGCGTTCCGTTACCGACTGCCGTGAACATCGCGGACCGATCCTATTTTCAGCAAGCCTCGAAGCAAAAAGCTTTGGCGATCGGCCCTTATCAAATCGGCCGTATCAGCGGAAAGCCGTCTGTCAACCTGGGTCATCCGGTCTATGCGCGCAACCAGACGATGACATCGGTGGTGTTTCTCTCGGTGGATCTCACCTGGATCAGTCAATTCGCAAGAATGGCGGCACTCCCGGCAGGCTCGGTCGTCACCCTGCTGGATGGCAATGGCACGGTCCTGAACCGTTATCCGAACGGAGAGGATCTAGTCGGTCAAACGTTTCCCGATAGCCGACTAATCAGCATCGCGATGGCACACGGCGAGGGGGTAGGCGAAGCGTCGGGGGCCGATGGCACGCAGCAGCTTTATGCTTTCACGACTATCGGCGCTCCCTCCATGGACGGGCAGATTCTGTTGCACATCAGCATCCCCAAAGAGATCGCACTGGCCGATGCAAATCAGGAGCTTAGGCGAAATCTTGCGGCCCTCTTTGCGGTCGCCGTGTTCGCATTGCTGGCCGCTTGGTATCTCGGTGACGCTTTGCTGGTGCGACAGCTCAAGTCATTGGCTGAAACCACGGCGCGCATCGGTGCGGGAGATTTCAGCGCGCGCACCGGTCTCAGCCGGCGCAATAATGAGATTGATCGCTTCGCGGCGTCTCTCGACAAAATGGCGACGCTGCTGGAACGGCGCCACAAAGAAGCGGAGCTTGCCAAAGAACGAGTGCAGCGCCAGCTCGAGCGCATTGGCGCGTTGCGCGAGATCGATCTGGCAATTTCCTCGACCCTGGACCTGCGCCCGATCCTCAAGGTTTTGTTGGAAAAAATGGATTTGGTGCTGCCAGATGGCGTGGCGACGATTCGTCTGTACAACCGAGACAGCGGCGGTCTCGAAGCAGTGCTCTGCCGCAACCTCGATGAAGTAGCATGGCGCGCCGAGAATGCGCGCGTCGTTCACGGCTTTGAGAAGACCGTCCTGGAAAATCGCATCCCGCTCACTATTGCCAATGTGCAGACCGACGGGCGCGCCCAAGGCCACGCCTTCGCCGCCAGATTCAGCTTGGTGTCTTGTCTGTGCGTGCCTCTGGTTGCCGCCGGCGAGTTGGAGGGTCTGATCACTTTCTATACCCGTGAAGAGCACGCTTTTGACGACGATGAAATCGATTTTCTCACCACTCTCGCGGGTCTCGCGGCCGTGGCGAGTCACAACAGCCGGCTTTTTGCGGAAATCCGCCGGCGCGAGCGCGAGGCGCTGGCGATGCATGCCTTAACGGCGGCGGCGTCCCAGTCGCTGGATCTCAATGTGACGTTGAAAGAGGCAGTGGCGAAAATTGCCGAAAACTTCCACTGCGGCGAGATTCGCATCTACTTGTTCAATCGCGAAATGACCGCGCTCGAGTTGAAGGCGGCGACTCAGGATTTGAATGGGAAGACGAGCGATGGAACGGACCGCCGGCTCGACGAATCCCTGATCGGCGCGGTGGCGGCGACGGGGGAAGGCATTATTTTCGAAGATGCGGCAGCCGACGCGCCGCATCGAATGCTCGGCTCGGGAAGCGCCGAAACAGACGGCCGGTATCGTTTCATCGCCATGCTGCCACTCAAAACCAAACTGATCACCTGGGGCGTCGTCGTGTTTGCCGGGGCGGAAGCGCGCAAGTTGACGGAAGTCGAAAATCGTTTGTTAACGTCCATGAGCCAACAGATCGCGATTGCCGTTGAGAACGCCAATCTATATGAGCAAACGGTCGTCAAGGCAAAGGAACTCACGGCGCTTTATTCCTTTGCCGGCTTAGCCGGGCAATCCCTCGAAATGAACGTCTTGCTGCGCGAGACGGCGGTGAAAATCTTGGAGATATTCCGTTTCGATGCCGCCCGTGTGTATTGGCGCCGTGACGAGAGCGACGATATCGATCTGGTGACCCATTTCGGTTTTCCCGAAGACTTTGAGCCGGTGGCGCATTATCGGCTGGGACACGGCCGGATTGGCCGGGCGATGGAAACCGGCTTCCCGATGTTCGCGGGAGATATCAGAAGCGATGACGCGTATCAAAGAACGGCGCACAGTCGCTCGATGCTCGAACTGGGCTTTCGCGGCTCGTTTCTGATTCCGATCAAAGCCGGCGGCGAGTGCGTCGGCGTGATGAATTTTCTCAGTAAGCGACCGTACTCATTCAGCCAAGGCGATGTTCGCCTGATCGATACGTTGATTTATCACCTGGGAGTCGCGGTCGGCAACGCCAAGCTGTTCTCTCAGGTGCGGCAGAAGACTATCCAATTGGAAGAAGCGAACCGGGCCAAGGACGAATTTCTCGGCGTAGTTTCCCACGAGCTGCGCACGCCTCTCAATGTGATCAAGGGATATGCCGAAGTTCTGCGGGCAAAAATGTTCGGTGACCTCAATCGACAGCAAGAGGCGGCGTTGGAGAAGATCAAGAACCAGTCTAGCAGTCTCCTGAACATGATCAACGATGTGCTCCGCGCCACGACCATCGACGCGCAAACCGTCAAGGTGACGGCGGTGGATGTCGACCTAAGCATGTTCTTGAGCGAGCTGCGCGACAGTTACGGCTTTGCCGACGCGGGTGAGCGCGAAATGGTGTGGGAATTCGATGCCGATGGTGCGATGCTGCGCACTGATGATGAAAAACTCCGGGCCGTGCTGCAGAATCTGATCAATAACGCGATTAAATTTACCGAGCGCGGCGTCATCACCGTGTCGGCGCGCCGCCTACCGGCCGACGACGGCGTTGAGATCAGCGTCGCCGACACCGGTATCGGCATTCCGGCCGACAAGATTGATACGATTTTCGGCATGTTTCAACAAATCGACGGTTCGGTCACGCGCGGCTATGGTGGCGTCGGTCTCGGCTTATACATTGTCAAGAATTACCTCGACCTGATGGGCGGAAAGATCGCCGTCGAGAGTGAACTTGGCAAAGGAACCAAATTTATTGTCACGCTACCGTTACGGCCGCCGATTGCGCTGCCGAACTGCGGCGCGGCCAATCTTGCTGAAAGCGGCGCCGTACGAGCGCTGCCGGTGATCGTGGCGCCGGTCTTTGAGCGGCCAATTTAGACGAGCCACGAGCATTACTGCAGTGGCAGGCCGACAATCTTCGCTGGATTCCTGGTGCACACGGTATAGAGTTCGTCCTGGTTCAAACCAAAAGCTTCCATGTAGCCGCGTACCAGACGCATCGCTTCGACGGAGTCGGGAAAGAGCGGCTCTCCGGCATCGCTCGATAAGGTGAAGTGCTCCACGCCGACGTCGCGAATGGTGTTGTACATAATCTGCGGATCGACGCCTAATAGCGGGGACAGCTCATCCCAGGTAAAATTAAACAAAATTCCCGCCGGCAACAGTTCTTTCATCATTTGCGGCGAGACATTCAGAAAAGGGCTGAAGGGATGATCGATGACGGCTCGCTTCAAACCGACCTTGACGACCTCGTCCGCGAGTTTGTAAATTTCTGCGTGGCTGGCATGGCCGAAGAATAGGGCAACGTTTCGATCGGCGCAGATGCGTACGATCTCCCGAACCTCGGCCTTGAGCTCGCCGCCCTCGTCCAAACTGTAGTGCCCCAGCTTCACGGCTTCTTCCCAGGGCAGCGGCCCGCGCCAGCCGTCGGCTCCTTCGCCGCCGATGTAGTGTAGACTCGTGCCGACGGTGCTTAAAGTCATCGCGTGGTTAAAAACCGGCAGCCAAATCGCAACCACGCCAGCGTCGATCATCTGTTTCACGACCAGGGCCGAAACCGGAGCCGATTGCCGGCCGCAGACAAAGCCGGCCCAGCAAGTGATGGGAGTAACGTGTTCCTGGTCGGCCCAGCGATTCAGGTCGTCTTGCAGGTCACGCACGGCCTTTGCCGGATCAGCCCCGCGGATGCTCTTGAACAGCAAGCCTTTCATTTCTGCCAGCGACGCGCGCCGGGCCAGATCGTAGGCATCCTGCTGGCCGTCATGGGCGTGGCAGTGAATATCGATGGCGTCCTTGACCTTGATGTGCGGCGGATGGACGACGCCGGGTTTGTATTGGGTCCTGGCGGCATAGGAAGTGACGCAGCGTTCGTGGGTCGGAGTGGAGACGATATTGTGGCTCATCGGCTTGGCCTCCTTGGCGGGCTACGTGCATCCGTCTCCATTAAGCATTCCATATGGGGTGCCCCTTGGGCAATAGGCAAGTAGAAGCACCGGGGCGATCACAGCGAATTGGCTTCACCGCGATTTTATTATAAGTACGATCAGGCTTTCACGAGGAGGGACTATGGGGGCATTGGCAGCGGTTTGGCGCGGCTCCAGCTTTTCCGCGATTGTCGGTTTTCTGCTGTTTGCCGGCAGCGCATCGGCGGCCGATAAATTGAACCTCATCTACACGGCGCGGGTGATGTCGCAGGCGTATCCTTGGATTGCTCACGAAGCCGGCTTGTTCAAGAAGTACGACCTAGACGTTCCGATGGTTTTCGTTACGCCGGGAGCGCCGTCGGTGGCGGCAATTCTCTCCGGCGACAGCGACGTCGCGGTGATCGGCGCTGCGGCCGTGACTCGACCATGGGTGCAAGGCAACAAGGACCCGGCTTTTATCGGCGGCATCAAAAGTTTATTGACGCATAGCCTGATTGCAAAGTCGGAGATCAAACGGCCGGAGCAACTCAAAGGCAAGCGGATTGGCGTTTCGCGCATCGGCAGCAATCCGCATTATTTTGCGCTTCAGGCGCTGCGCCATTACAACATTGAGCCGCGCGAAGTGAGCTTCATTCAAACTGGCGGCGCGCCGGAGACTTTGGCAGCCCTGGTCGCGCAAGGAATTGATGCGGCTGTGCTGACCGTGCCCACCGACGCGCAAGCGCTGAAGCTCGGTTATCATTATGTGGTCTACGGTCCTGATTTGAAAATTGCTTACGCCGCGACCACCTTCGTCGCCCGCCGTTCGATCATGGCCAAGCGCGGCGCAGCCATGAGCCGTTTCATGCGCGCGATGGCGGAGGCGGCCAAGATCATGCACGCTGATCGTGAAAACGCTTTCAAGGTCTTAGAAAAGTATTTGCGGCTCGACGATCGCAAGCTGTTGGAAGCGAGTTACAACGTCGAGATCAAAGCTCTGGAACCGCGCCTGGCGATGAAGCCTGAAGGGTTTCAATCAACGCTCGACGAAATAGCGCCGACCGAGCCGCGCGCGAAAACCATCAAAGCGCACGAGATGCTCGATACCCGCTATCTGGAAGAAATGGAAAGAAGCGGGTTTTTTGGCCAGATATGGGGAAACAAATAACCGCGACAGCTTGCGGAGCTGTTAATTACCCAGCATTTTTTTGACCCGATCGATTACCTCAGCAGGTTGGACCATGATATCTTTGGCGAGCTTTTCTAGCTCGTCACCTGCCGTAAGATCGATGTCCCAGTTTCGTTTCTTGGCATTGGCTAAGAGATCCGGATCGGCCATGGTATTGGCGAACGACGAACGTAACACGTTGACACGTTCAGCCGGCATGCCTGGCGGAGCGAGGAACGGACGGCCGAGATCGGCGGCGGCGAGCATCACTTTAGTCAGACGCTTGGCGGTATCGGATGCTTTATAGGAGTTCAATAATTCGTAAATCGTTGGGGTGTCCGGCAATTTGGCATACCGAGTCGCTCCACTTTGAACCAGGGCCCGGACGAAACCCGACTTCATCCAAGTTCGGGTCGGCTCACGCCCGACATAAGCCGATACGGTGCCAGAGCGGCAATGCACTTCACCTTTCTCGATCGCTAAATTCATTTCGCCGCCGCCGCCGTAGCCGGAGACGATATTGACTTTAATCCCGAGTCCTTCCTCAATCAGTTTTGGAAAAAAATAGCTGAGGGTGGTTCGCGCTTGAGCCGCACACCTGGGCGGTTCGGCGGCTTTGCGAATATCTTCCAGTGTCTTGTAGGGACCGTCCCCGCGCATGAACAGGACTTGATCGTACCGTTCCGGCGAGCCTATGAAGGAGAACTTGGGCCAGTCAAATTTCACTTCCGTAGCGCCGAGGAGCTGATCGATATAGATGCCGGGATTGACCAGTCCGAGAGTTAGCCCGTCAGGCTTGGCAATATTGAAAATATGATTGGCGGCGATCACGGTGCCTGCACCGGGCATGTTTTGTACCACGACGCTGGGATTCCCCGGAATATTCTTGCCAAAATAGGGGGCGATAAAGCGAGCCCAATCGTCATTGCCGCCGCCCACGGAGGTGCCGACAATAATCCTTACGGCTTTGCCTTTGAAGAATTCCTCCGGCGCCGCCGCGAACCCGTTTGAGAGCAAGACGATGCTCAACAGTAAAGATGCGCTGCTGAATAGGTTTGCCATGACGTGGCCCCCGGGAGATTTTTTGGCGCTC
>Ga0209172_10003070_pt1 | contig 26827 bp, 22 predicted proteins | sample LarsenN4metaG_FD_184113 | JGI IMG/M metagenome (GOLD analysis project Ga0209172, IMG submission 184113) | Hot spring sediment bacterial and archeal communities from British Columbia, Canada, to study Microbial Dark Matter (Phase II) - Larsen... ... | reverse complement strand
CGCCAGCAACAAGCCGCGCTTACGCTGCTCCGCGGTCGGCGGCGGGATCAACTTCTCCACGAGGTCCGTGGCGCGGTCCTTGAGCCAGCCGGTGGGCTCGCCGGCGGCGTCCTTGACGATGTCGCCCCCGTAAGGCGGCTGGGTGTCGCGGGTGATGCCGGCCTTGGCCAGCGCCAGCGAGTTGACCACCACCGAGTGGCCGTCCACCCGGCCGAAAACCATCGGATGGGTCGTCGAGACCGCGTCCAGCTCGGCGCGCGTGGGGATGCGGTTCTCCGGCCAGAGCGACTCGTCCCAGCCGCCGCCGTGGACCCACTCGCCCGGCGCTGCCTCGCGCACGCGCGCGCGGATGCGCTCCTGGAACTCGGCCAGCGAGCGCGTGCCTTCCAGGTTCACCTGCAAGAGCCGCTGGCCGCCGCCGCCGAAGTGCGTGTGGGCGTCGTTGAACCCGGGCATCACGAACTTGCCGCCCAGGTCGACAACCTTCGTCTGCGGCCCCACCCAGTGCTCGATCTCCTCGTTCGTGCCCGCCGCCACGATCTTTCCCTGCGTGATGGCGAGCGCCTGGACGCGCTCGAGCTGCGGGTCCACGGTGTAGATGTTGCCGTTCTTGAGCACGAGCTCGACGCCCGGACCAGGGTTTAGTGGGGCAGGCACTGCTGCCTGCCCGGGTGAGCGCGCCTCGGCAAAGCTCGCCGCAGACAAGAGTGTCTGCGCCACTAGAAACAATAGGAAGGCGCGCTTCATTCTTCCACCCCCGCCAGCAAGAGAGTCGCGAGCAGAATCCGCTTCAGGCCAACTTCCCGGCCCGTCGGGTCATACCACTCGCGCAGCGAGTGCGAAGCGCCGCTGCGTCCGCCGCCGCCCACCGCCACCGCCTCAATCCCGAGCGAGATGGGAACGTTGGCGTCGGTCGAAGAGCGCTGCAGGCTCGTCTTGATGCCGAGGTGCGCGTCCACGGCGCGAAAGATTTCCAGGATGCGGGCCGTGGACGGCAGCTCGCCCGCCGGGCGCCGGCCGATGACGCGAATCTCGGCTTCCAGCGGCCCCCCCGGCACGCGCGCCCAGGCGTTCTCCTGGGCCACCGCCTCCGCCACCGCCGCGCGCAGCTCGTACTCCAGCCGCTCGATCTCCGCCTCCATCTCCGAGCGGATGTCCACTTTGAGCGAAGCCTCATAGGGGATGGCGTTGACTGCGGTGCCGCCGGTGATCTCGCCGACGTTGAAGGCCGTGCGCGGTTGCGCCGGCACCTGCACGGCGGTCATCCGGGTGATAGCCCGCGCCAGCGCCTGGATGGGATTGGGCAGGCCGAAGTCGGCCCAGCTGTGCCCCCCCGGGCCGCGGACGACAATCTGGAAGCGCTTGCTCCCGAGCGCCTGGGCGGTCAGCCGCTCGGCGTTGGAGCCGTCGATGGCGATGGCGGCGCGCACGCGGCGCCGCAGGGCGCTGTCGGCAAACAGGGCCTGCATGCCCCGCAGGTTCCCTTCGCCCTCCTCTCCGACGTTGGCGGCGAAGAGCAGCGTGGCGCCGGTGCGCAGACGGGTGTCGCGCAGAGCGCCCGCCAGAGCCAGCAGCGCCGCCACCCCGGCGCCGTTGTCGGCGATGCCCGGCCCCACCCAGTTTTCGCCTTCGCGGCGGATTTCAATTTCCGTGCCGGGCGGGAAGACGGTGTCAATGTGCGCGGAGATGAGGACGACGTGCTCCGGGTCGCTCCCCGGCCGCTCGCCGAGCACGTTGCCGAGGGCGTCGCGGCGGACGTTCTCGAGTCCCAGGACGCGGAACTGCTCCTCCAGGTAGCGGCCACGCTCTTCTTCGTGGAAGGGCGGGGCGGGGATGGAGGTGAGGCGAATCTGCTGCTGGAGGATCCAGTCGGCCTCGCGGACGAAAAACTCCGCCGCCCGCTGCACCGCGGGCAGCTTCTCCACCGTTTCCACGCCGGCTTCCGCTGCGGGCAGTTGTGCGCTCATAAGCAACAAGAATCCGATGAGAACCGCGCTCCTCCCCATAGCCTCACGCTCGACCGGCTCCTCGACCCGAGGCCGGGCGGCTCGACCGGCCTTCAGCGCCCGCTGCGCGCGGGGCTGCCGGCGAGCGCCAGGATTTCCTCTTCCGTCAGCAGCCGGTCGGACTGCTTGGCCGCGGCCAGCAGCCGCTCCACCAGCTCTTCGCTGGGCGCGATGCCGCGCTTTTCGAGCCAGTAGATGACGTTCGACTTGCCGCTCATGGGCCCGATCTCGATGACCTGGTCGAGCCCGAACAGGTGCGAGGGCACGCCGGAGTAGACGCTGTTGGCGAGCCGCACGTCGTTCTTCCGGTAGGCCTTGATGACGGCGGCGGCGTGCACGCCGGTGGCGGTGCGGAAGGCGTCGCTCCCCATCACCGGGTAGTTGTGCGGGATGGAGACGCCGGTGGCGCGGGCGACCGCGAGGCAGTAGTCGCGCAGTTTCGACAGGTCGCGGTCAATCACCCCGGCCAGTTTCAGGTTGACCAGCAGCAGGTCCATCGGCGTGTTGCCGACGCGCTCGCCCACGGCCAGGGCGCAGCCGTGCACCTGATCGGCCCCGGCCTCAAAGGCGGCCAGGCTGTTGGCGACGGCGAGGTCGCGGTCGCGGTGGCCGTGCCAGTCGACGCGGATCTTCTTCCCGCTCGGCTTCACCACTTCGTCCAGGACGAACTTGACCAGGTTACGCGCCCCGCGCGGGGTGGCGTGGCCGACGGTGTCGCAGAGCACGACCGCCTCGGCCCCGCAGCCGATGGCGGTGGAGTAGAGCTTCTTCACCGTGTCGGGGTCGCAGCGGACGGTGTCTTCGGTGACGTACATCACCGGCAGGCCCAGGCGGCGCGCGTAGCTCACCGCCTTTTCGGTGGTGCGCAGCAGGAAGTCCGGCGTCCAGTCCTCGGCGTAGCGCCGGATGGGGCTGGAGCCGAGAAAGGTGGCGGCCTCGATGGCGAGGCCGACCTTCTGGACGATCTCGCCGAGCGGGCGGATGTCGTCCTCGTGCGTGCGGCAGGCGCAGTTGGGGCGGATCTTGAGCTTGGAGTTCACGATTTCCCGCGCCAGCCGCTCGATGTCGGCCCGCGCCCGCGGCCCCGCGCCCGGCAGGCCCAAGTTCACCGAGTCAATCCCGAGCTCGTCCATCAAGTGGAGGATTTCGATCTTGTCGCCGATGGGGGGGTCTTTGACCGAGGGCGATTGCAGGCCGTCCCGCAGCGTCTCGTCGTCGAGCATGTACTTCCGGCCCGGCGGCAGCTCGACGCCGCCCACCAGGTTCCAGTCGTAGATGAGCTCGTCGTATTTCATCGGCGGCTAATAGCGGAGCACATAGGAGCGCGGCAGCTCGTTCGGGTCGGGCTTGTAGAGGGTCTTGCAGAATTCGCAGCGATAAATCTCCGCCTTCGCGCCGACCAGCTGCTCCACTGTCTTCGGGTAGTCGTACCAGCGCTTCAGGTGGCCGGCGCAGAGCTTCCCCTTGTCGCTCTTTTCGTCACAGGCGCGCTGGCGTTGGCTGCGGGTCTTGATCTTGAACTCGGGCGTGCTGGGACTGGTGGGTGCCGCTGCTGTCGCTTCAGCCATCCAGGGTCGCTCCCGCGCGGAACCTTTTCCGTCGCAGCGATTATACCGAATCCGCCGGGCTTTGTGCAGGCAGGCTGTCGGGATTCACCCTGAGGGCTCGCCCAAAGGGTACTCGACCGATACGAGGTAAAGCCCCTCGGGGGGCGCGGTGGGGCCGGCCTGGGAGCGGTCGCGGGATTCAAAGAGACGCGGGATATCGTCGGGCTGGAGGCGCCCCTTCCCCACGTCAATCAGCGTGCCCACCAGCTTGCGCACCATGTAGCGCAGGAAGGAGCGGCCGCGCACGGTGTAGACCAGCTCCTGCTTTTCCGCCTCCTGCTCCAGGCGCGACTCGAATACCCTCCGCACTTTGCTGTGATCCTTTTCTTCCGGGTCCCAGGTGCCGAAGGCGCTGAAGTCGTGCTCGCCTTCGAAAAGCGGGGCCGCCCGCGCCATCGCCTCTTCGTCGAGCGGGAAGGGGTAGTGATAGACCTGCTGCCAGAGGAAGGGCGCGCAGAGCGGCGCGCGCAGGATGCGGTAGCGGTAGGTCTTGGCGGCGGCGTGCCAGCGGGCGTGGAAGTCGGGGCCTGCCTCTTCGGCCTGGAGCACGCGGATGGCGGGCGGGAGCAGCGCGTTCAGCGCGCGCTGGAGATTCCCGGCGGGAATCTTCGTCCGGGTCTTGAAGTGGGCCACCTGGCCGAGGGCGTGCACGCCGGCGTCGGTGCGGGCGGCGCCGTAGAGCCAGATTTTCTCCTGGGTGATTTTGCGGAGCGTGTCGACCACGGCGCCCTGCACCGTCGGCCGGTCGGGCTGGATCTGCCAGCCGTAGAAGTGGCTGCCGTCGTAGGCCAGGGTCAGTCGCAGGTTGCGCACAAAAGGATTATGAAGCAGACGAGGCAGAGGAAGCAAAGGAGGCAGAGGATTGGCCGTAGCCGCTCCTCCTGCGCTTCCTATGCTTCCTTTGCCTCCTATGCCTCTCTCTTATTCGGCCTACTTCCGGGTTTCTCCACCGGCTGCCCCGCCCGGCAGAGCGGGCAGTCCTTGGGGTCGTAGGTTTCGAGCTTCTGGCTCAAGAGGACGCGCAAGGGGAGGTCGAGCTTGACCCCGCCGCCGCTGCGGTCGAGGATGGCGGTAACGCCGATGACGGTTCCGCCCGCCTGGCGCATGACGGCGATGGTGTCCTGGGTCGAGCCGCCGGTGGTCAGGACGTCTTCCGCCACCAGAACCCGCTCGCCGCCCTGGAGTGAAAACCGCCGCAGGGCGAGCTTCCCTTGCGAGTCGCGCTCGACGAAAACCGAGCGGGCGCCGAGCTGCCGCGCGAGCTCGTAGCCGAGCACGATGCCGCCCAGCGCCGGCGCCGCTACCACGTCCACGGAAGTTTCCTTGAAAAGCTGCGCCAGGGCGTCCGCCACCCGCGCCGTGTGCACAGGATGCTCGAGCAGCAGCGCGCATTGGACGTAGACCGGGCTGTGCAGGCCCGAAGAGAGCTGGAAGTGCCCGCGGCGCACCGCCCCGGTGTGCTCCAGCAGTTGTTCGACTTCGGCCGGTGTCAAGAGTGTCCCCGCTCGGCGCAGCCTAGCGGCCGCTCTGGAAGGTGTCAAGCCGCGCGAGGAGGAATGTCTGCGCCACCGGAAAGAATTCAGTAGGACAGACATTCTTGTCTGTCCTACTCTGCTCTGGACAGGCAGGAATGCCTGTTCTACCAAGCCGAAAGACAGTCGAGGGACTTCGCTCAGGATGACAGTCCGGGGGAATGGGCGAAGTAGAGGCGGAAGGGTTCGAAGGCTTTGCGGAGGAGCTCCAGGTATTTCTCCCGGTCGTAGCCGGAGAAGCCGGAGAGCAAAGCGACGGGGCGGGCGCGGTCAGCCGGGAGCTCGGCGTCGGCGGCGGTAATGACGTACTCGATGACCTCGCCCGGGCGCAGTCGGACGCCGCAGGCTTCGAGCGCCTGCGCCGCCACGGCCACCAGGCTCGCCTTCTCGTAGTCTTTCGGGTACTGGGTCAGGCGCTTGCGGATGACCAGCTCTTCCCAGGCGACCTTGCCGTCCCGCAGGCGCTCTTCAAAGCGCGCCAGGACTTCGGCAGCCTCGGCGAGCTTCTCGCGGTAAGAGGCGGCGTCGTGGGCCTCGGCCAGCAGCTCCAGCACTTCCTGCTGCATGCGGGCGATGAGCGGAGGCGAGTCGTGCCGGCGCACCTCCAGCCCGCGCACCTTGAGCTTGTTCGTGCCGCCAAAAACCCCGAAGTAGCGGTTGGGCACGGGCACGGACGCGTTCTGCCGCGAGGGCAAAAAGACGATGTACTTGTAGACACCTTCGAGCGAGATGGGGAGGTCGGTGGCCGCCTCAACCATCCGCGCCAGCTCTTCGTAGTCCTGGCGGGTCGCCGCGGGCTTTTCGACCCAGAGCGAATCCACGATGGCGTGGAGCAAACGGAAGCCGGCCTGCTCGCTGACTTCCTTCGCCACCAGAAGTTTTTCCCGGCCGAAGGCGTTGATGGCCTCGTGGGCCTCGATGCGGCCGAAGCGGGCGTTCTTGTAGCCGAGGTAGCCGAAGCAGGTGACGAGCAGCCACTTCAAGGCGTTCTGCCGGTCGTCGTAGCGGGCGCGCTCGGCGGGGTCGGTGGCCGCCTCGCGGAGCTGCTTGTAGCGGGCGCGCTTTTCGATGACGGGCGCGACCGTCTGCGGCACCAGGCCCCGCCGCCGCCGGCAGATGCCGTAGCCGATCTCCGGCACCTGCGGCGGGCACCCGCAGCGGCAGTTCACCGTCTCGGGCGACACGTTGAAGCGCGCCATGATGCTCGGGAACATGGAGGCGAAGTCGAGCTCGCCCACGTTCTCGTGGAAGCCGAGCACGGGCTTGAAGACCAGCCCGCCGCGGTCGGTGCGCAGCAGCAGGTCGGCGGTCTTGAAGTCTTCCGGCTCGCGCTTCTGCCAGGGGATGAGGATGCGCTGGCGGTGGGCGAGGTCGAGCTGCATGGAGGTGATGCCGGTGCCGGTGGAGGTGCGGGCCATGTATTGCAGCGGCAGCTTGGTGAGGCGCGCCAGCTCGAACAGCCCTTCGAGATTCGCCTCGCCCACGGTGAAGGAGTTTTTGCGGTCGATGTGGAGCCGGCCGAAGAGCGTGGTGGTGCTGTCCTTGAAGACGATGCGGCCGTAGGAGAAGTAGGAGCGGGCACGCTTGTGGGCGGCGTCGCAGGCCGTGTCGCGGTTCAAGAGCAGCGGGACGCGGAAGCGCTCGGCGGCCTGGAGCAGGCGCGGCAAGAGGAAGGAGTCGCCCCAGTCGGTGAGGAGCAAGTCGGGGTCGTCCTGCCGGAGCCGGCGGGCGAGCGCCTGCAGCATCTCCCGCGGGTCTTCCCCGGAGAGCACTTCGACGCGGTCTTCGACTCGGACTTCCAGCGCGCCGCGGTGGCCGTGATGAGGATTGAGGGCTTCGCCCTCGAGCCGCCACTCCATGGTGGCGAGCGGCGGCAGCTCGTACTGGGTGGCCCAGGGGTCGTCCTCGACCGCGAGCGCCCGCACACGGTTTTCTTCATCCACGTCGAAGGCGCAGCGGGCCAGCGGGAAGACGCCTTTCTCGTAGGCGTAGAGCGCGGGCAGAGAAATGTCGCAGTTGAAAAGCTCGGCGCGGGGCGCGCGCTGGTGGACCCAGCGGACGACCTCGGCGAAGCGGTCGAGCCGCGTCACGCCGACTTCAAGCACCGTCTGCCAGTCGCCGCTCCAGATGTCCTGCCGCTCGACCCAGTCGAGCCGCACGGGAAACTCGGCCGGCAGCTGCGGGGTGAGCCGGGCGATTTCATCGAGCGGCCCGCCGACGTAGAACGCGGGCGCGAAGCCGGGGTCGACCAGGCGCCGGCGCTTTTGCCCGGCGTCCAGCGTCCACAGCACCATCCCTTCAGGCGCCGGGTAGAGGTCGAACAGCCAGCCCCGCACCCAAGCGCCTTTGCTGCCGAGCGCTTCCATATCAGCCCCCTAGGCTGCTTGGGTGCGGGGCCAGGTCTCGAGGCGCACCGGGGTTCTCCAGCGCTGCGACACGCCCGCGCAGCGCGCGCAGCTCTTTTTCCTGCTCGAGCAGGAGCGCGAGGAAGACGGCGTCGAGCGGGTCCCAGGGCGTCTCGAAAGAGCCCGAGGCGGCGTAGTACTTCACCCGCTCGAACAGCTCATCGAACACCTGCTGGTCTTCGCGCCGCAGGGCGCGCCGGAAGCGGGCGAAGCGCGCCCGGCTCTGCTCGATCAACTGGTGAAAGGTGGCGACCGTGCGTCCCATGGTCCCTGCTAGAACCAGCCGCTGCTTACTTCCCTTTTGTCATCCTGAGCGGAGCGAAGGATCTCAGTCTGAGATTCTTCGCCCCGAGTGCCGGCCAGGGCTGGCTTTCGGGGCTCAGAATGACAAGCTTTGGTTGATGTCGCTTCGCAGAGAGTCAAGCCGGCGGGGCTTTCTTCCAGGCGATAGACGGCGGTGGCCGGCGCGGCCAGCGCGCGATGGAGCCAGGCGCGGAGCGGGCTCCGCCGCGCGGGTTCATCGGAAAACGCGAGCGCCGTCAGTCCTTGGCGCGGCCAGCCGCGCATGGCCTCGAGCGCGCGGGTGAAGACCGATTTGATTTCGGCCGGGGCGAGCTCTTCGTCGTCGAAGATGTCCGGCATCCCGGTAAGCACGACGTGCCGCGCCCGGTAGCGCCGCGCCGCCGCCGGGGTACGCTCGATCAATTCCGCCAGTTGAAAGCAGGTGAAGGCGCGCGAGACGCGCACCCGGGTCAGCAGCTCCGCCGGCGACCGGCGGCACTGCTCGGCGAAAGCCACGAGGCGGTACGGGTTGAAGCAATTGGCCGCGTCGAGGAAAAGCACCGTTTCCCCGCGCAGGAGCGGCGCGGCCAGAAAGTAGTGGGACAGCCGCGAGCTCTGCGGGTGTCCGCCGACCACGATGAGCGCCGGGAAGCTCCCGAGCGCCCCCAGCAGCCGCCGGGCGGAGCCGGTAAAAGCCGGGGCGTTTCCGGAGGCGGGTTGAGTTTGGGGAGCCGGCAGGCCGGTCATAGCGGCACCTCAAGGGGGATCATAGGCGAATAAAAAGCGAAAGTCAAGAGGGTGGGGTTTCGCCCGCATCCCGCCTAGCCTCAAACCAGCGGTAGATGCACGACGTCGCTGACTTCCCTGATAAAGATCTTGCCGTCGCCCGGATTGCCGGTTAGTCAACGCACCCGCGCACCAAGCAGGCGCAAGCCGTTGAAGATTACGAGCAATGAGACGCCCATATCTGCGGCGATAGCGGCCCAAAGAGATGCAAGTCCCGCAAACGTCAGGACAACGAAAACGGCCTTCACGGCGAGTGAAAGAGTGATGTTTTGCCGGATGATGGAGAGCGTCCGCCGCGAATGGCGCACGAGCCACGGCAGTTTTGAAAGATCATCAGACATCAGTGCAACGTCCGAAGCCTCAATCGCCGCATCGCTGCCTACAGCGCCCATCGCAATCCCCAGCGTGGCCCGGGCCATCGCCGGAGCGTCGTTGACACCATCACCGACCATGGCAACTTGTTGGTATTCGGCGACTAGCTTTTCGATTGACGCGACCTTATCTTGCGGCAGTAGTTCGGAATACACCTCATCCACGCCGGTCGCTTTGGCGATTGCCACTGCCGTAGGCTTGTTGTCGCCCGTAAGCATGATGATGTGTTCGATCCCTTCTCGGCGCAGTTCGTTCACAACGCCCCGGCTCATCGCCCTTACTGCGTCGGCAAGAGTAATCATCCCGACGACGCGCCCTTCGTCGCCGATCACCACAACCGATTGCCCGGAATCGGCAAGCTGCTCCAGGCAGTTGTGGACGTCGGGTGTCTCTTCGCCTCGTTCTTCGAGGTAGCGATGAGAGCCAAGCCAGTATTGGCCACCGTCAATCGTGCCTGAGGCACCCTTGCCCTGGATTACTTTGAAGTCGGCGACGGCACGCGGGCGGATGCCCTGTTCGTGGCAGAAATCCATAATGGCGCGCGCAAGCGGATGGTCGCTCTGCGATTCCATGGCGGCGGCAGTCTCCAAAAGCTCACGCTGGGAAACGCCGGGCTCGGGCAGCACGGCAGTTACGCGGGGCCGCCCCTCGGTCAGCGTTCCCGTCTTGTCCATGGCGATTGCCTTTAGGCGCGCCGGCGCCTCTACGTAGGCTCCACCTTTGATGAGCACACCGTTCCGCGCGGATGCAGCCAACGCGGCGACGATACTGACCGGCGTTGAAATCACCAGCGCGCACGGGCAGCCGATCACAAGCAAGACCAAAGCCCGATAGGTCCACACCTGCCACCCACTGCCGAGCACCAACGGCGGCACGAAAAACACCAGAATGGCCGAAGCGAAGACGATGGGTGTGTAATAGCGGGCGAATCGCTCCACCCATTGCTCTGAAGGTGCCTTTTTCGCTTGGGCCGCCCCAACCATTTGAATGATATGGGCGAGTGTCGTGTCCGACGCGGCCTTGGTCGAGCGAACCTCCAACGCGCCGTTGCCGTTGATGGTTCCAGCAAACACCTGCGCGCCCGGCTCCTTCAACACCGGCACGCTCTCGCCCGTGATCGGAGCCTGATTGACTTCGCTGCTTCCGCGCACAACTTCGCCGTCCAGAGCGATGCGGTCGCCAGGCTTTACCAGGAACACGGTCCCGACGGCAACTTCTCCGGCAGCCATTTCAGTTTCGCGCCCGTCCGACAGAACGCGAACGGTTGGCGGAGCCAGATCGAGAAGGGCTTCCACGGCTCGCCGCGCGCGACCGACGCTCCAAGCTTCCAGAGCCAGGCTTAAAGCAAAAAGGAAGCTGACGAGCGCCGCTTCCAGCCATTCGCCGATGATGACCGCGCCGACGACGGCGATAGTCATCAGTAAGTTCATATCAGGGCGCAGCCGCCGCACCGCAAACAGCGCCTTCGACGCCACGTACCAGCCGCCGGCCAGAATGGCGGCAAGGTAGATCAGGCGCGCAGCCAGAGGCACATCGTGCGTCAACCCGAGGCCTTCTGATCCAAGCGCCTCGCCGAAGCCCCCGCGCATCCACGCATGAAGAAGAAAACCGGCAAGTGTCGTCACGCCGCTGGCGATGGTTGCGATGGTGCGGCCATGGCTGGACCAAAAACCGACAGGCGCGTTCGCGGCCATGGGTTCCTCAACCCAGAGTTCGGCTCGCATGCCCGTCTTGTTTACCGCCCGGATGATGTCAGCGGCTTCCGCGAACGGGCTGTTCACGCTCATCTTTCCGCGAAGAATGTCGAACCTGAGATGGCTCTCGCCACCGAGCAGCGGACCGATTTCGCGCTTCAAGACGTCCACTTCCTCAGCACAATCCATTCCTCGTATTCTGAACTCGAGGCTTTGCATCTCATCCACCCGCCCGTTCAACCTTACGACCCTTCCACCGTGCGCTCGCCGGTGCGAATCTTGACCACCTCGTCAACCCGTGAGACAAAGATCTTGCCATCACCGGGGTTGCCGGTGTGGGCATGTCGCGTGATGACTTCTATGACCTCCTGTACCAGTTCGTCCGGTATGACCATCTCTAACTTCACTTTCTTCTCTCCGAAGATTCCGCTTTCTTCCGCCTGGCCGCCGCTTCCAACAGCGCGTCCGCGTCCGAAGCCCATCACTTGTGAGACGGTCACCCCCGGCAGTTCTCGCATCTCCCGCAGCGCACCAATCACATGGTCTGCCATGAAAGGCTGAATGATGGCCTTGATTTCCTTCATATTCGTCACCTCTAGGCGACTAGATTTCTACCTCGACTTTCTTTTCCTCGAACCATCGGTAGACAACAGGCAACACCAGGAGGGTGAGCAACGTCGAGGTCACCAGGCCACCAATCACCACGGTCGCCAGCGGGCGTTGCACCTCGGCACCCAAGCTGGTGGCGACGGCCATAGGGACGAAGCCCAGTGCGGCCACCAGCGGTGCCATGATCATAGCGCGCATTTTCTCCTGCACTCCCTGCACCACCGCCTCCTGCATGCCCAGCCCATCCCGCTCGAGCTTCAGAATATGAGAAACCAAAACAACCCCATTCATCACTGCCACTCCCGAAACGGCGATAAAACCCACACCAGCTGAAATCGTGAAGGGGAGTCCGCGGAGCGCCAACGCGAAAACACCTCCAGTGGCAGCAAAAGGCACGTTCAGGAAGATCAGGAGAGCGGGCCGAACCGCTCCGAACATCATGTAAAGCAGCAGAAAAATCCCCAACAACGTAAGCGGCACCATGACGGCCAGCCGCTGCCGGGCTTCCTGAAGCTGTTCGAATTGACCTCCCCACTCAATGTAGTAGCCAGTTGGAAGCTGGACGGCTTTTCTAACTTTCTGTTGGGATTCCCTGACGAAGCTGCCGAGGTCACGTCCGCGCACGTTACACTCCACGACCAAGCGGCGGCGAACGTTCTGCCGGCTTACCTGCGCTGGCCCGGTGTCCAGCCGCACAGCGGCCACCTGTGCAAGGGGCACGTAGCGACCTTCACGGTTGGCCACGGGCAGATTGGCCAGGACATCAGGATTGGCAATCGCCGCTTCCGGCAGTCGCACCACGAGGTCAAAGCGGCGCTGACCTTCGAAAATAGTGCCTACAACCTTGCCCACGCGGGTGGCTTCGACGGCGTCAAGCACGTCGGCCGCGTTCAACCCATAGCGGGCCAGTTGGGAGCGGTCTAGGGTCATGCGGATCATTGGCAGGCCAGTCGTTTGCTCTACGCGCACGTCTTCTGCCCCCCGCACCGTGCTGAGTACCTGGGCGACCTGTTCACCCTTCTCGCCGAGGACATCCAAATCATCCCCATAGATACGGATGCCCACATCGGAGCGCACGCCGGCGATCAGCTCGTTGAAGCGCATCTCGATGGGCTGCGTGAACCCGAAACCGGCGCCGGGCACCTCTTTTTGCAAGGCCTCGTTCATCTTGGCGATCAGCTCTTCCTTTGTATCCGCTGTCTTCCATTCCGAGCGTGGTTTCAGAATCACAAAAATGTCGGAGAGCTCGATGCCCATCACGTCGGTGGCGACCTCGGGGCTCCCGGTTCGCGAAACGACCGTCTTTACTTCCGGGAATCGTCCTAATACTCGTTCCACCTCTGTCGTCGAGGCAATGGACTCCCGCAGCGAGATGCTCGGTAAACGCCAGGCGTTGATGGCAAGGTCGCCTTCGTCGAGCCGGGGAACAAACTCTGTCCCCAGAAAGAAGAACACGAGCACGCTGAGCGCAAAGACGGCGGCGGTGACCGTGACCACCGAGCGCGTGTGGCGCATGGCCCAGGCCAGCGCGGGCTCATGCAGCAGTCGAACGCGATTCATCAGCCAAGTCTCCCGTTCATGTCCCGGCCTGAGGAAGAAATAGCCGAGCACGGGCATCAGAGTGAGCGCCAAAATTAGGGAGCCTCCCAGCGCGAAAATCACGGTCCAGGCCATGGGGCGGAACATCTTGCCCTCGATCCCGCTCAGCGTGAGGATGGGGACGTAAACCAGGGTGATGATGCTAACGGCAAAGAAAACGGGCCACGCAATCTCGTGGGCTGCGGCGCGCACGACATCCAGACGGGAACCACTCTCCGGGTTGCGGGATTCTCCGAGCCGCCGGACAATGTTTTCGATCATGACCACCGCACCGTCCACAATCAGCCCGAAGTCAATCGCTCCCAGGCTCATCAGGTTGCCGCTAATCCCGGCTCCAAGCATGCCGATGAAAGCGAACAGCATGGAAAGGGGAATCGCGGAGGCCACGATGAGCCCGCCCCGCAAATTTCCCAGCAAGAGCAACAGGACGGCGATGACCAGCAGACCACCTTCCAATAGGTTGTTGCGCACGGTCGCAATCACGCGGCGCACAAAGTCGGACCGGTCATAGAAGGGAACAATGCGGACGCCCGGCGGCAGAGAACCCTGAATCTCGGCAATCTTTTCCTGCACAGCTTCCACCACTTGGCTCGCATTTGCTCCCGCGAGCATCTGCACCATGCCGATTACGGTCTCGCCTCGGCCGTTGGCCGTGGCGGCCCCGATGCGCAGCATGGCTCCCTCCCGAACTTCCCCCAGGTTGCGCACGTAGATAGGCACGCCCGCACTGCGTGTGGCGACCACGATGTTTTCCAGGTCGCGGGTCGAAGTCACCAGCGCCTCGCCCCGGATGATGTACTGCTCCTGGTTGTGCTCGATGTAGCCGCCGCCCACGTTGGCGTTGTTGCGACGCAGGGCTTCGAAGACGTCGCCCAGCGTCACCCCGTAGGCAATCAGTTTGGCGGGGTCGGCCACCACGTGGTACTGCTTGGCCAGCCCACCCCAAGCATTGACCTCAACCACCCCCGGCACGGCGCGTAGCCGGAAGGCAATGTCCCAGTCAAGGATTGTGCGGAGTTCCGTCGGCGTGTAGCCCTCTCCTTCGACCGTGAAGTGGTACACCTCGCCGAGGCCGGTTGTCATGGGGCCCATCTGGGGCCGCCCGAGCTCCGGGGGGATGTTCTCGATGGCGGCGCTAAGCCGTTCGTATACAAGTTGCCGAGCAAGATACAGGTTGACGTCCTCCTCAAAAATCACCGTCACCGCCGACAGCCCGTAGCGGGAGACGGAGCGAATCTCGCGCACCCCGGGGATGCCCGTCATTGCCGCCTCGATGGGGAAGGTGACGTATTGCTCGACTTCCACCGGCCCTAGCGCCGGGCTCCGGGTCAGGATTTGCACCTGTACGGGCGTGATGTCGGGCACGGCATCGATGGTCAAATCCCGGAGAGAGTTAAGGCCCCAAACGGCGATTACAAGGGTCAGCGCCAGCACAAGGAAGCGGTAGCGGAGGCAGAGATCTACTAGGCGATGCATGGTCTATTCCTCCCCGCTGATCTGTTCCTTGAGCAGGGCTGACTTCACGTAGAAAGCACCCTGGGTCACCACGCGCTCGCCGGCGCGCAACCCTCTTCGGATCTCAATCCACTCGCCGGCGCGCTCGCCTACCTCGACCACGCGCTTCTCAAAATGCGTGGCGTCCTTCTGCACAAACACTACCTGCTGATTCCCCATCACCTGCACGGCAGCCCCCGGCACGGCGACCGCGCTTTCCCTCACCGGCAAAGGAATCTCGACCGTGGCAAACATCTCCAGCTTGAGGCGGGCATCGGGGTTGGGCACCACGCAACGGAGCTTGGCGGTGCGGGAGGCGGGGTCCAGCACGTCCCCGATGTAGGTGATCCGCCCGGTAAAAACTGCGTCGGGATAGGCAGGCACCTTCACCCGCGCCGCCTGCCCCACTTTCACTTGTCCGAGGTCCTTCTCGTAAATGTCGGCCAGCACCCACACGATCGAGGTGTCCACCAGCGTGAAAACCTCCCGGTCGGGCTCCAGGACTTCGCCCGGCGCGGCGTCGTATTTAGTGATCACACCGGCAAACGGCGCCCGCATGATGTTGTGCGAGGCGGTGCGATGTGTGCCGTGTTCCGAGCCCCCGAGTGTTTCCAGGTCGGCATCAGTCAACCCCATACGGTGGATTTTTTCTTCTACCCTTCGCAGTTCAGCCTTCTTGCTCTCTACCGAGGCGGTTGCCTGCTTGAGCTCTGCTTCGCGCAGCTCATATTCCCTTTGGGCAATAGCTTCGACTTTGAGAAGCTCCGCCGCCCGCGCCGCGAACCGGCGGGCCACTTCCGCCTGTGCTTCGATCCGCTCCAGTTCAGCGCGCTGGTTCAAGTATTCGCCGACCAACTCTCCCAGTTCGATGTTGTCGTAAGCCAGCAGGGGGGCACCAGCTTCAACGCGGTCACCCAGTTGTACCAGCACGCTTTCCGCCACACCCCGCGCCAGCGGCCGCAGGTGCGCTTCGCGGTTTTGATCGGCTGACACAACGCCAGTAGCAACTAGCGTTCGCTCCAGGGGTTGCTCGGCTACCGAGGCAATCTCCAGCTTGGCATTGCGCTGAGCCTCCCGGCTGAGTTCGACAACATTAGGATCCAGAGGGGGAGGGTGGCCAGTCTGAGACGCTGGCTTGTGGCGTAGGAAAATGAGCACCGCGACCGTAGCCACCAGAAGAATCAGTCCCAGAATCAGATTCCGTCTTTTCATCTTTCAGAACTCCTTCCCCACGGCGGCTTCGACAAGGAAAATTGCTACCTGGTGGTCATTGAGAGCTTGGTAGTAACCGCGCAGAGTTTCCCGATAGGCTCGCTCGGCGTCGAGAAAAGCGATCAAATCAAGCGCCCCTAGTCGGTAGGCGGCCTGGGCGATGTCGCGGGCTTGACGAGCTCGGGCCACGAAGGTGCTTTCCAGGGCACGTACACGACGCTCCTCCGCCTGGACTGCCTGGTAAGCTTGGCGGACTTCGCTCCGTACCGCCAATTCAGTGCGTTGTTGCTCGTAGCGTGCTTGTTCCACGCGGGCAGCAGCGCGGGCCACTCCGCCCTGGTTGCGATTGAAAAACGGTAGGCCGATGTTGACCCCAAAAGTGACAGTGTTGTCGACCAAATTGCGCTTGTAACCGAAAAAGGGAGTCACGTTGGGAACTGCCTGGGACTTTTCAGAGACCACTTGCCGCTGCTCACGTTCCACCAGCCCACGCCGGGCCTCCAAGTCCGAGCGGGTGACAAGGGCATCCTGTTCCAGAGTCTCCAGGCGCGCGGCGAGAGGACGGAAGGCTAGGGTTTCGGCTACATCGAACGGGGCGCTCAGGTCGGCTGCGCCCAGGAGTTCAAGCAGGGCGGTTTTGGCATTCTGCAGCTGCAGTTCAGCGGCCACTACGTCGTTGAAAAAGCGCAACCGTTCGGTTTGCACTCGCGCCAAATCCAGGCCGGAGACCTCACCTTTTTCATAACGAACCTGGTTCAGGCGAATGATTTCATCGAACTGGGTGAGCACCTCGCGGGCAAGCTCGGATTGTGCCTTGGCGAGCACGACGCGGTAATACCGTGTCTTGAGTTCAAGCTTGAGTTGCCGAATGGTGTCCTGCAACAGAGACTCGGCCACAGCCACGTCTTGCTCAGCCACTCGGGTCCGCTTCCTGCGCTTCCCCGCGATTTCGAGGGGCTGGCCTACCCGGACTATGACTTCGTTACGGTCGAAGAAAGGGCCGGGATTGGATTCAAACAAGGGGTAGCTCTCTGACACCAGCTCAAACTGTGGGTTGGGCCGAAGGCGCGCCTCGACCACCCCGGCGCGAGCGATGGCGACGTTCTCCCGCTCTCGGAGGATTGTCGGGTTGTGTGTCAGGAGTATTTCCATGGCAAGGTTTAGCGTCAGCTTTGACGACACGACCGTGGGAGGCAGCTCTTGAGCGCGGACTCCAAGCGGAACAAGCAGAAACAACAACCAGAAAAAGCGCGGTATTGGCGACCTTGGCGTCATGAAACCATTCTCCTCCTCGTTAGTGGATGCTGACCACATGGGATCAAGCAGGGCTCCTTCGGTCTTCTTGGGGACGCAAGTCCAGCCAGGGCAACGGGCTAGGTTGGCCGAAAGAAGACGCTAACTGCGCGGCGGGCGAGTGAGAGTATGTATCGAACCAGCGGGCTGGTTGAGCGCGAGACTGGCGCTGGCAGAAACCGACTTAATCAGCAGGGACAAGGCCAGAGGGGAACTCAATAGGACGTGCGAGCAGGAAAGGAAGCAATGGTCTTGGTCCTGCGCCTGTCCTGGCAGACATTGGGCTGGCCAGAGAGAGGGAGCCGCCAGGCCTACGAGCGCCCACAGGAGCAGGGCGCACGCGACTCCTTTTTGGCAGTGATAACCTCGCACAATCTTCAATGCTATCCGGTCAATCGGACCCGTGTCAATGCCTAAGCTCCGCCCTCATGCGACAATCCGTTGCCACGGCAGCGTTTCAGTGCTAGGATGGCGCTTACTTACGGGCCCGAATGAACCTGCGCCACTACAAGAACCTGGTCCCCGACACTCCCCTGCACCGCCATCTGGAAGCCTTGCTGCGGGAAAACGGCGGGCAGCTTTCGACCCTGGCCGTCTGCGAGCAGGTGCTGCTGATGCCGCGCACCGACGCCGAGGTGGCGCGGGCGCTGGTGGCGACGCTGGCGGAAGAAGACCCGCGGCTGCGCGCCACCGACGGCATCGTCGAGTGGATTGAGCCGGCGGCCCAGGAGGCCTGGCGCGCCGCCCGCCGCTTCGCCGTGATTGACGTCGAGACCACCAACGGCCGCCGCGACGAGCAGCGCATCATCGAAATCGGCTTGTGCCTGGTCGAAGACGGGCGCATCGCCCGCGAGTGGGACGCGCTCATCAACCCCGGCCAGCCGATTTCCTACTGGGTGCGGCAGCTCACCGGCATCACCAATGAAACCATCAAGGACGCGCCGGCCTTTGAAGGCATCGCCGCGCGCCTGCTGGAGGAAGTCGAGGACGCCGTGCTGGTCGGCCACCACGCCCGCTTCGACGTCGGCTGCCTCAACAGCGAGTTGAGCCGGCTGCTGGGCAAGCGCCTGGCCAACCCCTACTTGTGCACGGCCGAGCTGGCGCGGCGCTTCCTGCCCGGCAGCGACAACTACCGGCTGCAAACCTTGAGCCAGTGGCTCCGTCTAACCCACGAGCGCCCGCACCGGGCGGGGTCGGACGCGCGGGCCACGGCCGAGCTTTTCTGCCGGCTGTTGGAGACGCCGGAGATGGCCTGGAGCGACCACCTGCGCCCGCGCCTCACGCCGGTGAGAAAGATTGCTGAAACGAATCCCCCGGCCATTTCGTAGTTTGGTACAGTCCATCGGACTGATCTCTCAACCTTGAGGAGTGCGACCATGACTTTCTTCTCCCGTCGAGCCGCCTGGAGTCTGCTGCTGGTCGCGGGGCTGCTGCTGGGCCCTGCGGGCGCGCAGGCGCAGTCGCTCGACTACAGCAAGGGCAACTCTCACATCCCGAACCTCTTTGCTCCCTACATGCGGACGCCGGTGCCGCTGCCCAACCTGGCGAACTCGCCGCGGCTGAACGACCTCATCCGCGACGGCAAGCTCTACTTGAGCCTCCAGGACGGCATCTACCTGGCGCTGGAGAACAACCTCGACATCGCCAACGCGCGCTACGAACCGTCCTTCGCCGCCACTGACCTCTTGCGCGCCAAGGCCAGCACCGTTGTGGGCAGCGGGCTCGGACCGTTCGGCGTGGGCGGCGCTTCCCTCGACCCGCGCGTCAGCTCGAACCTCTGGATCCAGCGCAGCAGCTTCCCCCTCAACAACCCCTTCCTCACCGGTACCGGGACCTTCGCCCCCAAGTTCAACCGCAACCTGGCCACGGGCGATTTCTTCTACACCCAGGGCTTTACCACCGGCACCGCCTTCCGCATCGGGTTCGAGAACCAGCGCACTTTCACCAACCCCAGCGGCAACCTCTTCAACCATAACCTCGGTACCACCCTGGGCGTCGCCGTCTCCCAGCCCTTGTTGAACGGCTTCGGCTTCGCCCAGAACGCCCGCGCCATCCGCGTGGCCAAGAACAACCGCAGCATCAGCGACCAGACCTTCGCCCAGGCGGTGATGGACATCGTCTCGAACGTCAAGCGGGCCTACTGGGAGCTCATCTTCGCCCGCGAAGACGTGAAGGTGAAGGAGCAGTCGCTAGCGCTGGCCGAGAAGCTCTACAACGACAACAAGCGCCAGGTGGAGATCGGGACGCTGGCGCCCATCGAGGTCGTCCGCGCCGCGTCGGAAGTCGCCCGCACCCGCCAGGACCTCATCGTCTCCCAAACTAACCTGCGGCAGCAGCAGATCATCTTGAAGGACCTGCTGACCAAGAACCCCAATGACCCCCTGCTCGCTCTGGTTGACATCGAGCCGATCGACGAGCCCAAGATCCCGCTCGTCCCCGAGGTGCTTCCCGTCCAGGACGCCATCCAGGTGGCCATGGAGCGCCGCCCCGAGGTCATCAGCGCCCAGCTCAACACCCAGAACCGCCAGCTGGACGCCAAAGCCGCCAAACAGGCCCTGCTCCCCGGCCTCGAGCTTTTCGGCTTCTACAACGGCAACGGCCTCTCCGGCTTGGCGCAGACCTGCCCGACGCCTGGTTTCTCGGTGTCTTCTTGCCCCGTGGCGCCGGTGGTGTTTGAGAGCAGCGGGCTCGGCACCTCCATGACCCGCGCCTGGCAGGGCGACTTCCCCGATTACGGCTTCGGGGTGAACATCAACCTCCCCATCCGCAACCGCGCCGCCCAGGCCGACCACGCCCGGGCGGAAATCGCCGAGCGGCAGGCCGAGACCCGCTACCGCCGCGCGGTCAACACCGTCATCGTCGAAGTCCGCAACGCCCAGATCGCCCTCGAGCAGAACCGCGCCCGCATCGAGGCCGCCCAGAAGGCCCGCGAGCTGGCGCAGGAGACGCTGGACGCCGAGCAGAAGAAGTTCCAGCTCGGCGCCTCCACCATCTTCTTCGTCATCCAGGCGCAGCGCGACCTGGCCGCCGCCAAGAGCACGGAAGTGCGCGCCCGGGTCGACTTCGCCAACGCCGAGGTGCAGTTCGACCGCGCCCTCGGCCGCACCCTTGAGCGCAGCAGCATCACCCTCGACGACGCCAAGAGCGGCACCGTCACCGCCCGCGTCCCGGGCCAGCCTTCGCCGTTCTAGCCTCGTCGTTCGCCTTACCGGAGGCGGCTGGACTTCGCACTCCTCCCAGCCGCCTTCGGGCTTTTTCTTTTCTCTGTGCCCTCTGTGTCCTCTGTGGTGAGCCTTTTGTCTTGCCTTCTCCGGGTGTTCTCTGCGTACTCTGCGCCTCTGCGGTGAGTCCTCCTTTGCTTCCTTTGCTTCGTTTGGTAAGATAATGCCTCGTCCGCGCCGAGAAGCGATGCACTGATGGCCAAAGAGACCAAAGTCGCCACGGCCGAGCCGCAGGCCCCCGAGCGCCGCCGCACCTTCACTACGATTTCCGGCGTCCCCGTCCGCCGGCTCTACACCCCCGCCGACCTCGCCGGCTTCGACCCCGACCGCGACCTCGGCCTCCCCGGCCAGCCGCCCTACACCCGCGGCATCCACTCCACCATGTACCGCGGGCGGCTGTGGACGATGCGACAGTTCTCCGGCTTCGGCACGCCCGAGCAGACCAACCAGCGCTTCCACTACCTCTTGAGCCAGGGGCAGACCGGCCTCTCCATCGCCTTCGACCTCCCCACGCTCATGGGCTACGACTCCGACCACGCCCTGGCCGAAGGCGAAGTGGGCAAGTGCGGCGTGGCGGTCAGCTCCCTGCGCGACATGGAAGCGCTGCTCGACCGCATTCCCCTCGCCGACGTCACGACCTCGATGACCATCAACTCCCCCGCTTCGGTCATCTGGGCCATGTACCTGGCCGTGGCGGAAAAGCAGGGCGTCCAGCTCGACCGGCTCTCCGGCACCACCCAGAACGACATCCTCAAGGAGTACATCGCCCAGAAGGAGTACATCTACCCGCCCGCGCCCTCGATGCGGCTCGTCGTCGACACCTTCGAGTTCGGCCTCCAGCACACCCCGCGCTGGAACACCATTTCCATCAGCGGTTACCACATCCGCGAGGCCGGCTCCACCGCCCTCCAGGAGCTCGCCTTCACCCTGCGCGACGGCATCGAGTACGTGCAGTGGGGCCTCGAGCGCGGCTTGCCGGTTGACGAGTTCGTCCCGCGCCTCTCCTTTTTCTTCAACGCCCACAACGACTTTTTTGAGGAGATCGCCAAGTACCGCGCCGCCCGCCGCATCTGGTACCACGTGATGGGCGAGCGCTTCGCGGCCAAGACCGAGCGCGCCCGCAAGCTCCGCTTCCACGCGCAGACGGCCGGCTGCTCGCTCACCGCCCAGCAGCCTTATGTGAACGTGGTGCGCACCACCATCCAGGCGCTGGCGGCGGTCCTGGGCGGCACGCAGTCGCTGCACACGAACTCGCTCGACGAAGCCTGGGCGCTGCCGACCGAATACGCCGCCACTCTCGCCCTCCGCACCCAGCAGGTCATCGCCCACGAAAGCGGCGTCACGCACACCGCCGACCCGCTAGGCGGCTCCTACTTCGTCGAGCGCTTCACCAACGACATGGAGCGCGGCTGCTACGACTACTTCGAGAAGATTGACGCCCTGGGCGGGATGATTCCCGCCATCGAGCGCGGTTTCCCCCAGCGCGAAATCGCCGAGGCCGCCTACCGCTATCAGCAGGAGGTCGACCGCAAGGAGAAGATCATCGTCGGGGTGAACGACTACGTGGCCGCCGAAGAGCCGCCGCTCGAAATCCTCCAGATTGACGAGTCGGTGGCGCGGCAGCAGCGCGACCGCCTGGCCGAGCTCCGCCGCACCCGCGACAACAAGCGCGTCACGCAGAGCTTGAAAGAGCTCGAAGCCGCCGCCCGCGGCGACAAGAATACGATGCCGTGCATCCTCGACTGCGTGCGCGCCTACGCCACGCTCGGCGAAATCTGCGACACCCTGCGCTCCGTCTTCGGCACCTACGAAGAAGTCGCCATCACCTAGCTCTGTGACCTCTGTGCCTCTGTGGTGAGTTGTGACTGACAACGAGCTCACTCACGCAATCATTGGCGCAGCTATCGAGGCACACAAGACGCTCGGGCCCGGCTTGCTCGAATCTGCCTATGAGGAATGCCTGGCGCGTGAATTTGCCTTGCGCGGCCTCCGGTTCGAGCGCCAGAAACCCCTCCCCGTTGTCTACAAGGACGTCAAGCTCGACTGTGGCTATCGGCTCGATTTCCTCGTCGAGAGCAAGGTGATTGTCGAATTAAAAGCTATTGAGGCCCTTGCTCCTATCCACGATGCGATTGTGCTAACGTATCTACGGCTCTCCGGATGCGCAATCGGTTTGTTGATCAACTTTCACACCACGTCACTCAAAAAAGGGATCAAGCGGCTAGTCTTGCGGTACGATGAAAGGCCCGAGGCGGGTAGGGAGTGAAGTCCGGGTCTCTGCGTGCTCTGCGCCTCTGCGGTGAGAACAGTCTTTACCGCGGAGAACGCAGAGAACGCTGAGGACGCAGAGAATGACGGAAAAACAGATCCGGGTGCTGATTGCCAAGCCGGGCCTCGACGGGCACGACCGCGGCGCCAAGGTCATCGCCCGCTCTCTGCGCGACGCCGGCATGGAGGTCATCTACACCGGCCTGCGCCAGACCCCGGAGCAGATCGTCAGCGCCGCCGTCCAGGAGGACGTGGACGTCATCGGCCTCTCCATCCTCTCCGGCGCCCACATGGTCATCCTGCCGCGCGTGCTGGAGCTGCTGCGCGAAAAAGGCGTGGCCGACCAGATCACCCTCGTCGCCGGCGGCATCATCCCCGACGCCGACATCGAGACGCTCAAGAAAGCCGGCGTGGCGGAAATCTTCCAGCCCGGCGCCTCCTCGCAGAACATCATCGGTTTCATCCAGAAGGCCGTCGCACGGACGTAGCGTGACGGCGCCGCTCCGCCTGCACCGCGAAGGCGGCGTTGTCCGCCTCGAGCTCGCCGGCCCCGACGGCTATCCCCGCTTGAGCGCTGCCCTGCTCGACGAGCTTGAGGCAGCGCTCGACCAGATGCTCGCCGACTCCGCTTGCGCCGCGCTCGTCCTGCATGGCTCGGAGAAGTGCTTCGCCGCCGGCGCCGAGATCAGCGAAGTCGGCGCCCTCACCGGGCTCACTGCCCTGCCCTACGCCCGCCGCGGGCAACTGCTCTTCGAGAAGATCGCCACCGCCAAGAAGCCGATGGTGGCGGCGGTGAGCGGCTACTGCCTGGGCGGCGGGTTCGACCTGGCGCTGGCTTGCCACGCGCGCGCGGCGACACCCGAGGCGGTCTTCGGCCACCCGGGGGTGACGCTGGGGCTCTTCACCGGCTGGGGCGGGACGCGCCGCCTGCCGGCGCTCATGGGCCGGGCGCAGGCGCTCGGGCTGCTGCTCACCGGCGAGCCGGTGGACGCCGAACGGGCGCTGGCGCTGGGCCTGGTGGATGAGTTAGCCCCGGCGGGCCAGCTCATCCCCCGCGCGGTCGAGCGTGCCGCGCGCCTGGCCCGTCCAGCTTCCTAGCGCGACAGGCTCTTGTGGATGGTTTCGAGCCAGCGCTCGGTCGAGATGAAGCCGCTGCCCCAGTCCTTCCACTTTTCCGGCAGGCCCTCAGCCTTGATTTGCTCGAGGGTCTTCCCCGCTTCCATCTTGTCGCGCACCAGGTTCGTGGTCTCGACCAGCATGCCGTGGTAGGTCTTCAAGTCGTCGAGGGTCGAGAGCGGCCCGTGGCCGGGGATGATGGCGACGCCGGCCGGCAGCTCGTCAATCACCTCGGCGATATTCTCCGCCAGGCCTTCGACGTCCCCGCCGCTGTCGAGGTCGACGAAGGGAAACCGTCCGGCGAAGAAGTCGTCCCCCAGGTGCGCCACGTTCGACCCGGTGAAGAAGATGACGCTGTCGCCGTCCGTGTGTCCGTGGGGAAAGTGGATGACCTTGATTTCTTCTCCGTTGAAATGCACCGAGACCGACTCGTCGAAGGTGATGACCGGCCAGCCCTTCGGATCCATCGGCGGGGTCACGCGCTCGCCCCGCCGCTGCTCGGTCGCCAGCCGCTGGCGCACGTTGGTGTGGGCGATGATGGGCGCCTCCGGGCCGAAGACCGGGTTGGCCCCGGTGTGGTCCCCGTGCCAGTGGGTGTTGAGGATGAACTTGAGCTGGCCCCCGCCCGCGCCCTGGAGCGCGGCGCGGATTTTCTCGGCCAGGGGCGCGAACTTGTCGTCCACGATGAGGACGCCGTCCGGCCCCACCGACACCCCGATGTTCCCGCCCGCGCCGTTGAGCATCCAGATGTTGCCGCGCACTTTGCTCGCCTTGATTTCGACTTTGGAAAAGTCCTGCTGGGCGGCCACGGGTGCCGCCGCCAAAAGCGCCAGTGCCGCCAGTGCTGCCAGAGACGCGTGCTTCAAGACCGGCCTCCTCTGAAAAAGTATTTTCGGGAATGCGCCCCCGAAGCTTCGGGGCGGCCATCATAGGGGCGGGGGCCGGGCAAGTCAACCGTAGCCGCAAAAGTCTTGACGCCGCCCGCGGGGTTGGACTAAGGTGCAGAAGCGCTCCCAAGGGCGCGGCCTTCCTGAGCCCCCGAGGCCGCGTCGAGCGCGGTCGCCCAGCACTCCATGCCCGGACGCGTCGCCATCATCGGAGTCGGCTGCACGCCCGCCCGCGCCACCACTCCCTACCAGTCCTTCAAGGAGCTGATGTTCGAGGCGGCGCAGCGCGCCTATCTCGACGCCGGCCTCGAGGCCCATGAGATTGAATCCTTTGTCACCTGCGCCGAAGACTTGAACGAAGGGCTTTCGATTTTTGACGAGTACACCCCCGACCAGCTCGGCGCCGTGCAGAAGCCCATGCACACCCTGGCGCAGGACGGCCTGCACGGCATCGCCGACGCGGTCATGCAGATCCAAAGCGGTCTGGTCGAGGTCGTCGCCGTCGAAGCTCACAGCAAGGCCTCGAACATCCGGACGCCCGACTGGATTCTCGACTACGCCGTCGACCCGGTCTGGAACCGCCCGCTCGGCTTCAACCCGCACGCGCTGGCGGGCCTGGAGATGAACCTCTTCCTGCACGAGACCGGCATCACCTTCGACCAGTGCGCCCACGTCACCGCCAAGAACCGCACCAACGCCCTGCGCAACCCCCTGGCGGCCTACCCGGCGCACACCAGCCCCGAAGACGTGGCCCGCTCGCCCGTCGCGTTCCACCCCCTGCGCGAAATCGAAATGGCGCAGACGGCTGACGGCTGCGTGGTGGTGGTGCTGGCGAGCGAGGACCGCGCCCGCACCCGCGAGGTCAAGTCGCAGCCCGTCTGGGTGCGCGGCGTCGGCTTCGCCAACGACAGCCCCACCCTCGAATCGCGCGACTGGATTCGCGCCGAGTACGCCCGCATCGCCGCCCAGATGGCCTACCGCCAGGCCGGCATCCACAACCCCGCCCGCGAGATTCATTGTTTCGAAGTGGACGACACCTACGCCTACAAGGAGTTGCAGCACCTGGTGGCGCTGGGGGTCTATTCCCGCCCGGGCGAGGCCGGGCGGGCGGCGGCGAGCGGCGGCACCAAGCCGCATGGGGAGACCCCGGTGAACGTTTCCGGCGGGGCGCTGGGGATGGGCTCGACGCTCGAGGCCACGGGGCTCTACCGCGTGGCGGAGCTCGTGGCGCAGTTGCGCGGGCAGGCGGGCCCGCGGCAGTTGCCCCGCGCCACCCTCGGCCTGGCGCAGTCCTGGCGCGGCGTGCCGACGACCAGCGGCGCCGTGGTGATTCTCGGTTCGGAGTAGTCTCTGCGACCTCTGCGGTGAGGCCGATTGAACCGCAGAGACGCAGAGAACGCGGAGGGAGAACGCAGAGAAGAACGATGGGCATGAGACGCGTAGCGGTGGTGGGCGCGGGCATGACCAAGTTCATGCGCCGCGCCCTCGAGACCCCGAAGGAGCTCGCCTGGCTCGCTTCGAAGGCCGCGCTCGATTCGGCCGGGATGACCCTCGACCAGATCCAGGGCGTCGTCCACGGCACCGCTCCCGACGCTTTCGACGGCCTGCACATGAAGGGCGAGTACTTGGCCGACGGCTCGGGCGGCTGGAAGAAGCCCTACCTGCGCTGCTACGTGGGCGGCGGCACCGGCGTCTACGCCATCGCCCAGGGCTGGTTCCACGTGGCCTCGGGGCTCTTCGACACCGCGCTGGTCGTCTGCGAAGAGAAGATGTCCACCTGCCTGCCCCACCCGCAGGCGGCCTTCCTCACCATCTTCGACAACATCACCGAGCAGCCGTTGAAACCCAACCTGCTCTGGATTTTCGCGCTGGAGCAGAACCGCTACATGGCGCGCCACGGGATCACTGTCGAAGAAATTGCGCGCGTCTCGGTCAAGAACAAGCACAACGCCCTCGGGCATCCCTCCGCGCAGCTCGGCGCCGAGCTGACGGTCAAAGACGTGCTCGCTTCGGAAATTATGGCCTGGCCGGTGCACCGCCTGATGGTCAGCCCCACGAGCGACGGCGCCGCCGCCGTCGTGCTCGCCGCCGAAGACGTCGCCCGCAAGCTCACCGACCAGCCCGTCTGGGTTCAGGGCGTCGGCTGGTGCCTCGACTCCACCTACTGGACCAACCGCGACCTCTACTACCCCGAGTACGTCGAGAAGGCCGCCTGGATGGCCTACAAGATGGCCGGCATCCGCGAGCCGCGGAAGGAAATCAACATCGCCGAGCCCTACGACCCCTTCGCCTACAAAGAGCTGCACCACCTCGAAGGCTTGCAGCTCGCCCCCAAGGGCCAGGCCCCGAAGCTGCTGGCCGACGGCGTCTTCGACCGCGACGGCGACCTGCCCGTTTGCCCTTCCGGTGGCTTGCTCGGCGTCGGCAACCCCATCGCCGCCGCC
>Ga0209172_10003069_pt1 | contig 26833 bp, 29 predicted proteins | sample LarsenN4metaG_FD_184113 | JGI IMG/M metagenome (GOLD analysis project Ga0209172, IMG submission 184113) | Hot spring sediment bacterial and archeal communities from British Columbia, Canada, to study Microbial Dark Matter (Phase II) - Larsen... ... | reverse complement strand
TTTCAGAACACTTGATTGCAGTTTCGTTGCATTTATTGTGGTTTGGGCCGCATTTATTGTGGTTTTGAGACTACCTCTAGTTGCAGATTAATCTGGTTTCAAATTTGCCTTGATTGCAGTTTTGGGCATTTATGATTGCAGTTCACAACAGCTAATGTTTCAAACTCAGACAAGCTAATTTCTTTGAGGCTGTCAAAATCATCTGGATGCGATTCTTGCAAGGAGAATCTAATAATTTCTTCTGGCATATCTAACCGTTCACAAACTTCTTTGATAGCAATCATGTTTTGTGTACTCATGCTGCATTACCTCTTGTTACTTGGTGGAATTGGCTTTGAAACTTGGCTGGGCTAAAATCTTCGGGATGCTTTTTGATGTAGTTCTTGACTCGTTCAGCCGACTTGAGATTTTGCATCACACGACCAACACGACTTAAAACCCAGCTTTGGTAAGGTGACAACGGGCAAGAGCGGTCTGTAGTGCCATCTGCTTTGAGTGGGTAGGCTTGGCGATAGCTATCTATGCGGTAAAGAGCTATACCGTCCCAACTGACTAAAGTTGAACGGGCAACGTTAAGAATTCTTGCAAGTTCAGATTTTGTAACATAACTTGAGCAAAACAGACCAGGGGAATCTAAATCAAGTCCCCGTGCAGAGTTTGACGCTTTCATACTGCATCTATCGATTAATGGGCAAATAGTGATTGATAGCCAGCAATAGTGATTGGCAGGTACAAGCTAGGCATCTAATAGTTACCGTTGCTTTTCTTTGTCTACACCCTAAAAACATTGATTGATAAAGATTTCCTTGTTCAGTAGACAGAAATCAGTTGACGGTGCTTGCTGCTTGCTTGACTTATCTGTTATGTTAGCAGATGACCGTGGTCATATGTCAACATAGTCAATGATTAAATAAATAATTTGTGTGACCATAGGAAAAGCAAATTATGTGTCTATGGTCAAATGCCAGGAAGAGGGAAAGCTGCTAACCCAGACTATATGCAAATATCAGGTTACGTTCCGAAAGAGCTAGGATTAGATTTTAAGATTGCCTGTACTGCTGAACAAATAACACATTCGGAGGCGTTAGAAGAGATGATTAAACAGTGGTTAGCTCAAAGGAAGAATAAAAGGGAAGACAAATAAAAGTAAAAGGAATGATGCCAAGAGCGCACCAGGAGACTGTTTTACAGTCTTCAAGTCAACTTAATTCAGGAGGTAACTAGCGTGAATAGCAAAAAAAATACAAGCCGAAATAGCCCCTCTAGTTAAAGAGCGGCATTTGGCTGGTATGATTTTTTTACAACCAAGAAGCGGGTTAGCAAATCTCCTGCAACTTTTATCAGTGGTGGCCTCGCAAACCAAAAACTGATTTAGTTACGGGGGGACTGCTCTGTGTACGCTGACGCTTTAGGTTTTGTACCTGTAAGCGGGTTTTGTACTTGTAAACGGGTTGTGTACCCGTAAATCTATATTACAAGATTGTTGACCAAATCTTGTCACTTTCTGCTGCAAAACTACCAGTAAAATGTGACAGTTTTTTTGCAAATAATTTGATTGGCTCAAAATTTGTCAAAACAATTAACAAATAAGTGAAATCAACCAAATCAGCAACAACCTTGATAGATAACGAGTATTTATGACACAGAACCCGCTCCAATGCCCACCGATACCAGGAATTGGAGTGAAATATGACATTAACAGGGTTACTACCAAACAACGAAATCAAAACTTTTGACATTCGGAACTTTATAGAAAAGCTAACTCCCACCAAGGAGAAAAATCGTTATATCTGCCCAGTGTGTGACGGCAATAACCTAACTATCGACCCCCAAACAGGGGAGTATCAATGCTGGAATCAATGTGAGTGCCGGGATATTAGAGAAGCGATTTCTCCTTGGGAGGAGGTTCGGGGGAGCAGAGGGGCTACTCAGGAGCAGAGGGGCAGGGGAGCAACTTTCCCAAAACCACTTCCCTTACCTAAAAAACAGCCAGTCCCAGTCCCAGCAGATGCGACATTAGTCAGACTCTCTGCGCCAGTTACAGACTGCCCCCAACCACAACCACCCTCATTTATTCCCAAACGGGTGAAAAGACAGGTAGCAGCTGCTAAAGCTAACTTAGCCAATGTTGTCGAAACAGTTTATAAATATTCTCCTCACCAACAAGTCTCACGGTTTGATTGGCCAGACACAAGCAAAGCCAAAGGCAGTGATAAAACCTTTGTACAGTGCCACATAGCTGCTGACGGCTCATGGCAATGGACGAAAGGCGATGATGACTGGAGTGCATACCGACTCGACGAAGCTGTAGCCGCCGCCAAAAACACCCCAGGCACAGCCGCAATACTGTGGCAGGAAGGCGAAAAATGCGTAGAAATCGCCAGAATCAACCAAATTGCTAGCTGCACCTTGCAAGGTAGTAACTGGAGCGAGGCAGAAATTAAGCGCATCCTCACCCAAATTAAAACAGAATTGCTCATGGCAGTCATGGTGTTCCTGTATGACCCAGACACCACGGGCATGAAAAAAGCCCAGAACTTCCAACAATGCTGCATGGATGTAGGCTTACCCTGCGTCCTAATTAACCCCAAACTTCTCTGTGACAATCTACCCCACGATGCCAGCGACATCGAGCAGATTTTGGCACAAATGGAAGTCCCAGATTTTATTCGCAAACTAGAGGAGGAAATTCACGCCGCCGTCAATGGACAAGCGGAATTTGACCAACGAGTCCAAGAAGCTGATGATTTTCTCGCCGACATCCCCGACGACTTCCAACCCTTAAGCGAAATCACCCAAAAAGCATTTGAAATCCTCTACGGCGATCTACCTTGGATTTGCGCTGCCGAAAAACTCTACTGTTGGGATGACACCTACTACGAATACAGCCCCGATGTCGTCGAGTTAAGACGGATTGCTAACTTTTGCAACAATTACCCCGTACTCCAGGGCAGTCAAATCCGCTTCCCCTACGCCAACCCCGCAGCTGTAGAAAAGATTTTACGCTGGGTGAAAATTCGAGTTGGTGTCAGACCAGACGCACTCAACCCACCAGGGATTAATTGCGTTAACGGCGTTTTACAAGTGATCTGGTCAGGTAAAATCCCCAAATGGCAACTAATTGAGCATACCCCAGACCTTTACTACACCTACAAACCCCTTGCCCTGTATGACCCCAACGCCGACCCGACCCACTGCGATCGCCTGCTGGAGTGCCTAGACCCCGGCCAAAGAGAAATCTTCCTCAAAATCATCGCCGCCTCCCTTGACCTGCCCACCGTGCGAAAACACAAAGGTCGTATGATTAAGGGCTTACTATGCCGGGGTGACGGTAATAACGGGAAAGACACCCTGCGGGAAGTCGTCAGCCTGATGTACGGTAAGCGCGGCATCACCGGCTGCACCTTAGCTGACTTTGCTGCCTACGACGAGGGACGAAAATTCTCCCTAGCGAAATTAGTCCATAGCCGAGTCAATTGGGCCACCGAAAACACCAACAGCGATCGCCTGGACAAAATCCAAAGCTTAAAAGCCTTAATCACCGGTGAACCCCTCGACTCAGAACGTAAGGGCGTAGATAGTGAAGAATTTACCCCAACGGCGATCACTTTATTTAATGTCAACGACACCCCCAACCTGCAAGGGACATTAGAAGCGATAAAGAGCCGCTATGCTGTGCTTTCCTTTAACAAAACCTTTGTGATCAACGCTGACCCCACTAAAGGCGAAATTGAAGCCGACCCCCGGTTTAAATACGACCCCATCTTTGTGCAAACAATGGTTGTCCCCGCATTTTTAAACCGCGTCCTACAAGCTTTAGTAGACTTAATGCGGGATGGTATTGACTACAACCCCACAGAAGCCGCCTTAGCTGCCATCCAAACCGAAAATTGTCACCTGTTCCAGTTCTGTCAAGATGTGGGCTTAGACTACAAACCCGACAGCATTTTAACCGCCAGTGAAATCTGGACAGTTTTAGAACAATGGTATCGGGATAACGGCACTCTGGACTATGAAGAAACCAGTAACGGCAAATTTAAAGCCGTTTGGGTAGACCAAGCCAAACCCAGCGATAAAAATATCAAAGCCCCGAATCAAATTATCCCTCGCTTTTTACAGCTATTCCCCAAAGCTAAAAAACTGACCATCCCCCATCCCAGTGGTAAGAAAACAGTTTTGGCCATCCAAGGCATTGGCTTTAACACTGGTTCACCCCCAAATGAACCAACTTCATTGTCAATAAGCTCTACTTGCACCGCAATAAGCACCGCTAGCACCCCAATTCCACCCCAATTCCCACCCCAAAAAACCACGCCAAATCAAGACTTCCACCCCACCCACCCCAATTTCCCTTCTGCCATTACAGAAAAAATCAATCATGATCATCAATGTCAATTCCCAAATAACAATCCCCAACCACAACAAACAACACCAAAAATAGTTGAAACCTTGATAAATCAAGAACAACAGCCCACCAAGCCACTACCAAAGCCATTACCAGAACAATTACCACCCAATCCCAAACAGAATCACAATAGTGAAACCAATCCTGCCACTTTGGGGTGGGTGGGGTGCGATGCCCAGAAATCAAGCATTCTTGGGGTGGAAATTGGGGTGGAAACTGGGGTGGCAGACACCCTTATTGCGGTGCAAAATTCCCTTGTTGAGAATGAAACTGCCACAGATGACACTAACCCTTCCCCAACCCAACCACAACCAACACCCACTATTCATAAAGGAACAAGGGTGAGAATTCGCCCCCATACATTAGGAACAGTGCGGGATGGTAAAGAAGGTGTAGTTATCCGCGTTAAAACTGAGAATCATGGCAGTAGTATAATCACCAAATTTATTGTTTGGCTGGATGATACAACTCTTGACCCCAGTTTGCGGCAAGTAGAATGTTTTTCAAGTTGGTTGGAGGTATTGTAGTGTCACTTGCACCATAAAATAGCCAAAAAGTTGATTTTATGATTCACAATTCGTTCATTTACTACGTCAATGCCATTAAGGGATCTGAAGTTGGAATTGTCGTCAGTAGTGTCGCCAGCATGAACACTTGACCTAATACTCCGGTGTACCTGAAGTCCGCACTTGTTCGGCGGTATTATCGACCACTGGACGGACTGCGGAGGGATCATCACCGACACCTGCAATGATAGCTACTGCTCGTTGGTTGCCCCCACGTTCAACACAGGTAATAGCAACATAAACTTTCTCGTCGAGCGAAGTACCCGATACCTCGTCCGGTGAAATACGGATATTCCTGAGAGTGCGGCTGACTCCATCCTGTGCTGCTTGCATACATCTTTGATGGGTCTTCTGTCTGGTGATTACCTTTTTCCACCAGAGTGCAGCCGCGTTGGTGGAAGAAGTGGTGGTGATGGTAAATAAGGCGGCAAGGACGAGGATGGCAACACTACGCATAGACAGACTATAAGGGTTTAAGACTTGAAAATTTGGGATGGTTTAAATGTTACAGGCATTGTTCCCCTTCAAAGCTCTATCACCTTAAAGATTAGTTCGTTCATTTGGTAATGCCTGGTCAAGTTGCTTACCCAATGCTCGCAGACGGGAGTTTAATTTCAATACTGTTCCTGTCTGGCGACCAGCGTGTGCTGCATAAAATTTTTGGTATAAAGGAGCATTATTAATGTTAGATAATTTGCGCGCGGGAATGAGATAAGGAGGTGCTTGTCCATATGATGGCTCTAGTATCTTTTTATAAGCGCGCTCAGAAATAGTGAAATTAATGAATTCCTCTGCCAGTTTTTTCTTTTGTTCACTTAACTTGGGCGCAATTGCTAAGGCATCAACCCAACCAAGTCCCTTGGGGTTTAGATCCTGATTAAGAGTGGGCAGCCTACGGACAGCAACTTGATTTGCAGAAACACAACCTGATGTTGGTAAGCAATTATCTAAACCCTGTTTTAAGCCATAAAATAAACTTTCTGAGTAGCCAATATATGCCCTGGCTTTACCAGAAATGAATGCCCGTGCATAGTAGCCAGTATTATCATGTAACTTACTGCTTCTACAAAAGCCAGCCGGACAATTCATCAAAATACTAGAAAGCTGAGAAACTACGCTGTTATCTAATGAAGAAGATGTCATGATTTGATTTTGTGCAGTCTCTAAGCCATCTTGTTCAGCCAACAAAGTGAGATACCATTCTCCTAAAGTAGAAGAACCTTTGAAATCAACAAACAAAGGTGTTCCAGACTTACTAAAAACATCATTTAATTCTGGCCATGTAACAGCCTTTTCGACTTCAGTATCTCCCTGCTTATAGAAAAGGAAATTACCACATAGCCAATGAGGAACTCCATAGGTTTTACCTTCTCGTTCCACAGCTTCCAGAGCCTCTGGAGTAAAATCAGATGTAGGTACTTTTAAAGATGTGATTTTGTTAAGCTCAATCATATCAGAAAGAAGAATAGTATCAATCTCATAGACATCAGCATCTACTTTCTCTAGACCACCTGAGTAGTAGTTATCTACTAAATCGCTACTTTCTACAAGTTCTAAATTCACTCCTGGATGTTCTTGTTCAAAAGTTGCTTCTAGTTGATAAAAAACTTCATGTCTATTAGGCACATAAGGATAAAGAGCAACTCGTAATATAGTTAGAGGTTCTTGGGCAGTTACTGCCGAATTGAAAAATGTTAAACAGAATAATGTTACTAATACTATCAAACTAAATAGGATACTTTTTAAGCCTATTTTCATGCTTTTACCTCATAACTAATATGTCAAATAAATAGAGAAAATTAATGTATAAACAATGCCGACAAACTGTAGATAGCATTTGCCAAGCATTGTCCACACAGTAAGTAAACTTAGTAATACTGTAGTAAGTGCTGTTATTAGCAGTGCTAAAGCATTATTTAATAATGTTATTTAACGTATTTACGAGTTGTAACAACATTGATACACATAACCAAAACATCACTATTGCTGCTAACCAACGTGCAAGCAATGTGTATCCAATGTGGAATACATTGTCATAGCAGTATTAGTAATGCTAAAAAATCAAAATACTTATCTAGCAAGGGATATAGCCTTGCCATGCCCTTGAGATGACATCATGAATTGCTCAAACCCCGATGTGGGGTTGGTACAGACGGCGGTTACAGCTATTGACAGATGATTAACTTCTAGCAGTGACACCCTTCTCATAGTGCAGAGTATAGACACCAGTAGCACGCAGCACCCGATACCACATTCTCTGGACAGAGCCAGTAGAAAGTGCTTTAGAAACATTCATCTTGGCTGTTTTCATCTGCTCAGGTGGTAAATCGCCGTAGATGTTGCGGACAATCGCATCAATGTGCATATGCAAATCAGGACGGCGGCGCATGAGAATGAGAATGGCATTCTGTACAGAATAGTCTTGAAATTCGGGCAGTAGTGGCAAAGCGGTAGGCTTTTTTTTAGTACCAAGTTTAGGGATATCAGAGATATCTACTTCCACAGTAGAAACATCCCTAGATTCATCTGCTGTGACTATTGATTCGCTATTGGTAATAGGTGAAGTTTCTTCACTAATTACTGAATTAGTTATTGCTGTATTTTCTTGTGGAAGAGATTCCGATTCAATATACTCACCTACAAAATCATCTTCATCAAGTTGAGCTAAATTATGCTGAAGAAATACCTGTGGAGAGTGTAAATTAGACAAGCGTCCAGAGGTAGAGTACATCTGCTCTTCTATCGCGTAACCTGAGATGAGATTATCTAAAGCACTCATCTGATTGCGGACAAACTGTAGGCGACGTTCCAACTCCGCCGCCTCAAGAATGTAACGTTCGCGTTCTGCTTCTAATAACCTAAGAATAGATGAATATTCAGCCATAGGAATTGTTAATTATCGAAAGAGGTAACGGACTAGTGGACAGTAAAGAAGTATTTGTGCAAGCTCACATTCGGGTGATCAAACAGAGAGCCTATCGGTTTGTGTGTAAACAGTGCAATGAAGTGGTAGAACGCATCTGCTACCCATCCCAACCACAGTATTGTGAGCGATGCCGTCCACCAAAGTCTACATCAAAGAAACCTTCTACACCTAAATTAGTAAAATCCAAGAAAAAACTCCCTATAACTCAAACTAACGATTTAGGCGCAGTAGTTGGTGAGTGAGCAAAACTAGGGTGTAGGGTATGGGGTGTAGGAATGAAGAAAAGATACTCTTGTGTAACACCTTGCCCTATACCCATAAAGTACAAGCTCCTGAACTTATTAATGAATTAACCAAAATAATTATCATTGCTTAAATCACCAAAATTGATTTGTGGGAATTACTCTACACCCCACGCCCTAACTCAATTCATTAACGACTTAAGCCCCGATGCTGTTGTGGTTTAGGTGGTTGTTGTCGCTGCCGTTGCTTTTGCATTTGCTCAAAATCTAAGTAATTAATCAGCTCCTCATTCCAATCTTTAGCGCGAGGTAGTTGACGTACTGAATTGGGCAACTGAGACATGACTGTTTGCGCCATTTCAACACCAACAGAATCATTATCATAGGCAACGATAACTGATTTATTTGGCAGCGACCGTAAAAATTCCACAGGTACATGACCAGCACCATCTGTAGATAAATAAATAGTTTTACGCGAATCAGTGCGGTCAAAAACAGCAAATGACATAGCATCAATAGCAGATTCCACTAATACAGCCCGTTGAATAGGGTCACTAGATTGTCCACCACGCAGGAAATAAAACCAGCCATCAGACCGCTTAGAACCACGAGCTAAACCTTTAAATTTGTTGTCTGTCCCAACAGTCCCTCTCAAAAATGCGCCAGTGATAGTTTGACCATCCAGAGAACGACGCACAAACACCGCATTTTGCTTGTCATCTGCATAAATTAACCCTTGTTGATGGAGAGTATCAACCAAACTGCTAGGCAGTTTGCGTTCATTCTTTAAATAGTTTCTGACTAGCTGCCATTTATCAGCATCAACAACAGGGAGAGTGAATTGAGGAACTGCTGCCGTCAGAACGACCTCCCTAGCATAATAACTGGTGGCATTTAACATTGCCGATTCACCCAGTCGGTCATTGAGCCAAGTTACTGCCTGCTTAAAATCATAGTGATTAACGTGCATCACCAAATCAATTGCACCACCGCCACCTTTGAGAGTCTTCCAATCGTAAAACTTGCTGCCAGTGATATTTATTATGTGGTCAGGATGGTGCCACTTATGTTTATCCTTGGGGTCGGGTTCTAAACCTAACTCATAAGCAACTTGTGCCAGGGGAAAATCCCGTACAGTCTTAGCTAAATCCTCATACTTTCTCTGCCATTGAGAAACAGCTTGTTTGTGCTGATGAGCCTCTGCTAAGGTCTGGGATAGTTGCAGTTTTAATTGTTCATTCTCCTGGGCAAGATGAGCCGCAGTTTTCTCCATCACCGCACTTTTTTTTAAAGCCCGTTGTCGGTCAGCCACCTGTTGCTGCATCGTCTCCATATCCAAATCAATATCAGGTGCTTTGTTAATAGCAGTGTAATACTGTTGGATTCTTGTATGTTTGGCCAGACTGCCCTTAATACCACGTTCTAATCCCAAAGGAGCGACAGCCTGGGCAAAACTATCTTGCAGTTCACTGAGACGATAACGACTGCCACCAAGTAAAGCTCGACAATTGAGTTTACCTTTTTCATCCAGGGGAACTAGATAAGCATGGATGTGGGGAGTGGATTCATCCAGGTGCAGTTCCGCTCTCACTATGCGGTCGCCGTAGGAATTAATCAGCCATTCACAGGCTTTTTGTTGAAAATCTTTTAGTTGTTGCTGATGATAGTAACCGGCTCTACCTGGGTCATCGGGTCGAAAGTATTCCGGGCTAGCAGTCAGCAGAAACTCAACAGCCATCACCGCATTTTTGCGAATAGTTTGATTGCCAATCCGTTGTCTAACCAAAGTTTCCAGATTGGGGGTGTGAATGCTGTCCGGCTCTCCTATAATACGGATGTGTTGTTTTGTGGGGTCAGCATTAGGAGTGTAGCGTTCCCGGTTAGTATGCCTGCCCGACCCACCAAGAGAACCAGCCTTTAATTTCTGGATGCGACAAATTCCGTATGCCATATCAAGTTCAGCCGATAAATTGAAGTTAGCAAAAGCTGGGACAGAGGAGAGCTAAAAAAAATATAGTTGGAATTTGAATATCATGCTCGTTAACTTTTATTAGTTCGTGTATCTGGGTGAGTTTGATAGTCTGGAAAAAATTACTCTTTCCTCCCCTACTACCCCAGCACCCCCTACTACCCCAGCTTTTCCTCTTTCCCAGTAGCTACATTCACTGTAGCCCAGACAAAGATACTGGGGTCTGCCCCGTAGGGCGAACGGAACAATTTTGAGCGCAGCGTCCCCCGTAGGGGGCAAAATTGTGGAGTGAGTAACAACATATCTCTACACCACAAAGATTTTTCAGTAGCTCCGGTGCGAGTCTCCGGGGCTAAATGCGCTACTAGGAAAAGAAGAATCTGGCGGAATTGCCTGGGTCTTAATGTGGGGCAGGTAGGGAATTTGGGAGGCGTGTAGTTTTTTGGTGTTAGGTAAAGTTTGTTTACTAGGTGCGATTTTCTTCTATCCTCATGGGTAGGTGGTGTTAGGATAATTGAGATTTTCAGCTACTTTGCAGAATAGATGGTACGCACAACGCCGGGTCAAAAGATTCCTCTTGATAAGCTTCAGTCTACTTTATCGGCTCTGGAGAAGTTAGAAGAGAAGGCTAAAGATGAATTATCTCTGCGTGAGAGTATTGCTTTTCTCAGTGAAAAGCTACAATCGGCTCTGAAGAAAGGTTACAGTTATCAAGATTTGGCTGAGATACTGGTACAGCAAGAAATCAAAATTTCGGCGGCGACTCTGAAGCAATATTTAACTGAGCTTGAGAAGGAAAAACGCTCTCGCCCACGGGGGGGAAAGTCCAAGAAAAATCACCAGATTACTGCTGCAACTGAGAATTTACCTGCATCATCGGACAAGGTGCAAGAAGATAAGTCAACGGTAGATACTCAACAGCCAGAGGTAGATGATGCAGTTGATGCGGCTGGGGCTGCGACTCTTCCACAGGTGCAGTCAACGACAGGGAAGAAACAGACATCGGAGAAAGGAACTAAAACCACTAGGCGACAAGCAGCTAGTGCATCTCAGCCAAAGGATGATTTGACATCTCCACCAAAAGACAATTTGGCTAATGAGTTCAATCAGTATTAGGGATAAATATTAGGGGTATCTGCTATGCCAACGATTCATTTGATAGATGGTGAAAAGGGAGGGGTGGGTAAGTCTCTAGTAGCTAGAACTATGATTCAGTATTGTCTGGATAAGAAGATGCCGTTTGTACCTGTGGAAACGGATAGGTCAAATCCAGATGTGGCTGGAGTATATAAAACTATCAGTCAATATGCAGTGTTTACTGAGGATGAAAGACACGCAGATAAAGCGGATAAAATCTTTGAGTTAGCAATGAATAAGACGGTGATTGCTAATCTAGCAGCCCAATCTCATCGGGCGGTGAAGGGTTGGATTGAGAAGAATCTGCTGTTGGAACTGGGAGAAGCCCAAGGGGTGAGTTTTTGTAAGTGGTTTGTGTCTACGGGGGGTTATGACAGTCTGAATTTATTTAAGCAGTCTGTAAATAGTTATGAGGGTCAAGTGCCTCATATATTGGTGCGGAATTTAGGTTTATGTGATGACTGGGAACACGTTAATGCTGACCCAGTAATACAAGAAATAGTAAAAAAGTATAATATCCAGGCGATAGATTTTCCCAAGCTAGCGTATAAAGAAAGAAATATCATCGACCAGCATCGTTTAACTTTTGCTGAGGCAAGAGAGTATAAAGAGTTTGGGATAATTAGTAAACAGAGAGTGGTGAATTTCCTCAAGCTTGCATATGCCGCTTTTGAAACAGTAGGTATCTGTCATGAAGAAGTTGAATAAGAATGCTTTGTCAGTGCTAGATATATGTTTGGCACAGGAATCACCAGAGGTAAAGGCTAGGGTATATGAGATTGTCGAGGTGAGTGAATTAGACCCGTCAGACCCGATGTTTTTGATATTGGCTTTGACGGGACAGATGCGAGTTTTGTTGGAAACTGCTCCTCATGAGTTATCTAGGTTGTTACAGGAGTGGAAGCGGAAGTCAGATTCTAGTTTAGAGTCAATTCAGCAGGCGATAAGTCAACTGCAACAGTTGCAGTCAGAACAGGCTCAGACGATGAAGCGGAATTTGTTGGAGGTGAGTCTGGGTTATTTGGGGGAAATGAAGGAAGTAGGGATGTCTACTACTTCGGCGATTGCTGAGGCGAATCAAGAGACTTTAAATCAAGCATCTTCTGCGGCGCGGGAGGCGGCGCGGTTGAAGGAGGAGGTGGCTGTTCTCTGCTCGAATGTGAGGCAGGAACGGGAGGCTTGGACAAATCAAATACAGATGTTGATGGTGGAAGTCAAAGAACCAATTGAAAGTTTGAAATATGCCAATCAATTAGCTAATGTGGTCAAGCGAGATATTGAAAGGTTTCGAGAAAAAGCTATATGGATGCAGGTGTTTGAATGGTTTACGCCACTGACTGCTTTGGCTTTGGCTACGGGGGCGGGATTTTTATGTGGGTTGTTGGTGATGTTGTTTAAGTACAACAATGACCATAATACTTTGGGGCGGAATTTAGTGGAATGGAATATTGATAGGATTCTTAATTGTCAGCAAAATAAAAAGCGTCAATGCAACCTTTGGCTGGTTACGCCACCTGAGAAGAGGAAGTGAGTTAGATTCTTTTCAATTATGGAAGCATCTTGTCAAAAAAGGTTTTGTACTAAAGCATTTTGATAAATACTCAAAATTAAGTACGACTGGTGCTAATAACAATGTTTGGCTATGAAAAAATCGAATATTTCTTTGTATACTTTCGCGAAAGTAAGAAAGCCAATAAAGAAAAATTTGATGACTCTGCTCAAAAGCTTTACTTAAAAGAATTTCAGCAGCCAATGTAGTTTAACTTCCTTGCGAGGTCGCGGCTATTACCTTTAGTTGTATTCTCTGTAGAGCCAGCCTCTTACTATACTTTTGGCTTAGTCTTCTCTAACTTTGGTTAGAGGGTTAAGTCTTAAATTTTATCATAATAATGTATATATGGGTAGCCGCCGAGATACGTGCAAAAAGAGACACGTTGTAAAATTTTGTAAAGTTAACTGTCAAAAACCTTGATTTACCGTTGTTCTAGCCTCAACCATTACTTAACTATTTAAATGAAGACATTCCCTAAAAGGGTCATTTATGGGCAAGTGTCAGGGACAAAAAGAGGTGAAAGCTTGGTTTTACCGTGCAAAAATTTGATTCGCCTAATATCATTTTTGGGCAAGTTAGTAAATCAACAAGGGATTGTTTGCAATATTTATTTACAACGTGTCTCTTTTTGCAGGTATCTCGGCGGCCACCCTATATCAGAATAGTATTTAAAATAAGTTTAAGTACCCAATTATCAAGGATTTTAATCGTTAACTTTACGTATAAATATAAAACTATGACTATTGACAATACGGGAGAGGGAAGAGAAAACATAAGCAGAGAATCTTCTAGCGATATCTCTTTAGAACATCTAAAAGCTTATCGTGAAGCTGTTGATAGGCTGCGTGAGATGGCTATTCCGAAGACATCCCTTACTGCCGATACTGGTATTGAGAAAACTGAAAATTACTTAGGGCTGGAGCTTTCACAAAATGAAAATAAGGCTTTAGAAGAAATTTCTCAAAAAATCAAAGAATCGAAAAGTGAAACACTCCGAAAAGCAATTGCTTTAATGAAAATAGTTAGTGAAGCTCAAGATGAAGGCTATAAAATTGGGCTGACAAAGGACGGACAAATAATTGAAGTAAAATTGTTAGGCATCTAATGCAGTGGCAGAAAAACATCTATTTGAAATTAACTTAAATAATCCTAAAGTACTGGAGAAAATTCTTGATAGCTCCTCAGGAAAGCCAATCATATCACTATTATTAGCTGCTGCACAAAAACACGAAGTTATACAAACACGTATTGAAACTCTAAAGGCTTGGCATGAATTATGGAAGTCTTTAATACCAATGATAACTGTTTATAGTATAGGAAGCTTGATAGTACTATCTATCCTTTGGATTGTTATTTCAACCATTGCAAATCCTAAGGCTACAGCAGATGAAAAAAATTGGGCGCGGACAACTATAGTTTCTATAGTCACTGGCACTGCTGGCTTCTTCTTTGGTAAACAAGATATAGAGAAACAGAAAGTCAAAGAAGCGGAAGAAAAGAAATAAAAATGTTTAGTAAGTAAGTCGGCACGATAAAACCGAGATAGGCATCACCGTGCCAAAAAAGGTTTTTTGTACGAATCGAAAAATTCTGAGCTACAACTGAGCAACAACATTGCGATGTCGCACCTATCTCAAACCCTTATCAATTAAGCTTTCTAGCCAAGTAAGAAAACTCATTGCTTACTTTTTTTCTTACTTACCCTCAGTATCATCAGTAAATGCCTTATAAATTTACAAAATCATTGATTTAAATCTATATCTGCATTAGATAAAAAATCGACCTATTGTAATACACCATCGATTAGCCATTTTAATGTTAAGCAATATTTCGCCAACGGTATCCGTATCTTGGCAGTCTACCTACTAGCGGCAGATTCAGGAATTAACCGCGCTGCAAACAACCCGAAACCCGACACTATTTTTATCTAACTCTACGCCTTTTTCTTTGCCTTCATCACGCAGATTTTGCCAATAGGTGCGATAAGCAGAACGACAATCCCACCCTATGCTGTTCCATGCACCACCACGTAGTAGATGTTTGCCAGTTTCTTCATCAAATAACCATGCACGTCCATCATTCGGTGCTCCCTGATAGTTGTCATGCCAGTGGTCAGCGCACCATTCCCAAACGTTCCCATGCATATCAAATAAACCAAAAGCATTAGCTACGTGAAAGCCGCCTGCTGAAGTAGTTTCCCCTCGTATAGATCCCGGTTGTTCGCTATTGAAAACCTCTCTAGCGTCATAATTAGCGTACTGGCTAGTCATTGTTTCGCCAAAGTGGAATGGTGTCGTCGTTCTAGCACGACAGGCATATTCCCACTCAGCCTCAGTGGGAAGTCGATATGTGCGCCTTGTGTATTTAGAGAGCCTTTGACAAAACTCCTGAGCATCTTGCCAAAAAACGTTTTCTACAGGACGGTCATCACCTGCGAATCCAGCAGGATTTAGTTTTAGTTCGTGCTCAACCTTAGGTTGTTGAGATATCGCCTTCCATTGTGCTTGGGTAATGGGGTATTTACTCATGAAGAAAGGTTTTACAGCCACCCAACGTTGGGGTGTCTCATCCTTATCTGCATGGCCTTCATCGATTTTTTTATCAGGCGATCCTCTGAGGAAGCGGTTGCCAGGAATAGCGACCATTTCCAGGATAGATCCATTCCACAAACGTTCAGGAAAGAAATTAGCCTTGCTAGACTCTCTGCTAATTAGCTTACCAAAAGCATCAATTGTTACAACTTCAAAATCAAACACACTGGATTCTACGTTAGTTGGAAAAACAGGATATATTTTCCTTTGCACAGACAGCCATTTCCACATAAGAGCTGTACTAATGCCAGCAACAGTCAAGCCAGCTAGTTCCAGGTAGCGTCGTCGCGTTATCTTGGTTGTAGAAGATTTCTCTTGTGTCCTTTCAATAACGCTTTCGGATAACAAAATCAACTTAGATTTCGTTAGTGGCTCGATACTTGTATAAGGATGTTGCGAAGGCTTCTTATAAGTACGGTTGACTTCAGGCACTTTTTCTCTTAAGTACTTATCTAATTCTTCGACTGTCGTGCAGTTATATTTACTAGGATTTCGCAAACCCTCTAACAATACGTAGGTAAAGGAGCCATGCTGAAGTTCTTTAATCTCAAAGGCTAATTCTTTAGGAGTGCAAGAAAAAAACGAGATCGCTCCTTTCTGCTTCTGATAACCAACACCTTGCTCGCCTCTAGCTCCTTCAGTGCGACAGGCATCTAAGAACAACACCACGTTATCTGCTCCAGAACGCCGCAAATATCCTATGACATCACTTACAGGAATAGCTGTGTGTTCTAGGTCATCAGGGTCACTATCTAAGAGCAGTAAATAGTCGCGGTCAGCACGAATCATACCATGACCAGCAAAGAAAAACCATAAATTATCCTCTTCTTGCAAAAGGCTTCTTTCAAACTGCGTCCGCAAGAATTTTCGTAAGTTAACATAAATAGGCTGACTGGAAATAGGTATGGGTTTGGCTGAAATTTCACGAGAGTCTTCTGTAAACAAGAATACTAGCTCAAAACCAGCTGCAACAAACCAATCTCGCATTGCCTCAGCATCGCGCTTGGCATAATTAAGCGGCGGGTCAATATTGCTGTAATTATTAATGCCGATAGAAATCGCCCAGTTCCTAGCCATTTTTTTACCAGAAATTAAAAGTTACTGCTTCTTTCAACAGACCCAAAGTTGTAGTGCTATTTTCCAGGTTTCACCATTTGAAAAAAGAACGAATTGAAGCATATGTACCTCTAGATCCACTGGGTTCTGGAACGCTAGCTGCCAATTTTTGTACAATTAACGGAGCTGATATTCCAACATGAAGTGCGATGAGCGAATTAGCCTCTTGACCGAAGTAAAGCCAGGCTACAGCCCCACCTACTAGAACCATTAGCAAAGTAATAATCCAATATTTAGGCGAGCGGACATACTCTGGTAGCTCCGGCTTGTCTCTTAGATTCCACCAGTGTAAAAGTTCGTTAAAAACGCCTCCTAAACATCCAATTAGAAAGACATTCAATGACCCTTGAACAATCATTAAATCTCCAAATTTTGTAGATTAATGCTTAAGTTTTTAGCTTGATTTTATTTAAAATTAAGAACTTGGTTCTCTTGATTCGGCAAAAAACCTGGTTTTTGGCAAATACCTTTTCTATATCATAGATTTTCAATGAAAGTAAAAAAGTGAAGCTGCCTTCCTTCAAGGGTATCAGCGATAGCGTTCGCGTTATCAACGAAATGGATAAAGTTGAGTTTACAGCTTGTTTAAAAAGCAATTTAGTAGACGTTTCTTAAATTGTACTACCTCGCTTCATTAATGAATCAGTAATACCGAGATAATTACCATGAAGCCCTAACTGCACCAACAGGGCAGGTTTCACTCCATACTGTTTTTCTTTCCACCCATTTCGGCTAAAAGCCTTTTTATTTCTAGATATTTTGTCTGCGTTCGCACTTCGGCCTGATTACTACTTCAGTTTTTTGGCTAAGTTAGCTAAACGAGTCATGCTAGAGCGAATATTACCTGCTTCTTTGCGACTTTTGAGCCGTTTTTTGGCTTCTTTTATGACTTGTTTCATAACTGAATCTTTTTCTTTGCAAGTAACATAAAAAGCTTCCAATAGCGTTTCAATCGTTATTTTCTCAGAGTTGCATAGATCATCTAGTTCTTGCTTAATTGCAACTTCCAAACGTACAGGTACTCTAGGCGCAATTTCTGGGAAGTTTGCTAGTTGTTCTTCTAATTTTGCAAGTTCTGAAACGGAGCTATCAGCAGTCGAGGTCACATCAACATCGCTTGTAGGTGAATCCTGCTGTTGTGGAGCTAACACATCTTCTCGTGGTGCAACTGTTGCTGCAACCGCTCTATTTCTGATTTCATCTAGGATATTCATGTTTTCACCTAATAGTAAAATTTATTACGCTAGTTTAGAAGGAATCAATTTTGCATATTCTTCTGGCAAAGCTGGCTTGAGCCGTTGAGCTAGGACATGAATTGCATATTCCAAATTTGGCTGGAGCAAGTCTGTTGGTGCAACTCGTTGGTTGATGGCATTTTTGAATACATCGGATTCTAAGATATGCGGCAACATCAACTCTGAACCCACTAACTGCTGCATGGTATCGATGCTGGTTTTAGTAGCGTTTGTGGGATGCAAACCAGTCCAGCGAGCGCGGAACGGCACTACACCTAGTAATTCCCCATAAGGTAGGGCTGCTTTAAATTCTTTGATTAATTCCATAGTCCGCAACAGGGATTGCACTCCCTTGACGTTTGACTCTGCTGGAATCACCCACCTATCACCAGCACCCAAGGAAGTCTGGGCTAAATGTGAACGTTCTGGGGGTGGGTCTACAATTGCCACACCAAAATTACTCACAATTGGTTGCAGACGATTCCTGAGAATAAACAGACTTAAGCCACTGGAGGCCAATTTATAGTTAGCACTCTCCAAGCCATCATCTGAAGGAATTAAGAACAGGTTGCTATTGTTAATGATGCGGTCGCCCAGTTTAACGTCTGGTACAGACGCAATGGCATCGATAATTTTTGTTTTCTCTTCTGGTTGTGTCAAAACTTCCAGTAAGGTTGGGGTATCAGGCTGCACTTGTACCCCTAAGAAACTGGTCAAGCTAGATTGAGGGTCGCAATCTACAAACAAAACGGGAATTCCCAAGCGACCCAAATACCTGCCCAGCATCAAGGCTACCGTAGACTTTCCCTGACCCCCAGCCAAGCCCAAGGAGACGACTGTTGGCGGATAAGGCATAAAACAATTACATAAAAATACTAAAGTACAATGTGACTAATATACTAATGTACTTTTGTATAATTGTGCTATAGTTCAATTCTACTTTTGTACAAAAGTAGAATTGTATTTTAGTTAAAGTGTGATTTTCAGACTAAAATTGCCAACCATAAACCCCAAGTAGTATGGATGTGCTGTTCAATATAGATATTGCAGTAAAGCAGAACCAACCATGACTGAAGCCAAGTCTACTCATATAGTCCGCCGAGGAAGAATCTTCCCCAAAATCCAGTGGTCAGAGGAAAAGAAAGCTCAATGGCAAGCTGAAAAAGCACAATTTAAGCAGCGTTGCGAACAAATATTTAAACAATTGCAGCCAGAATTAATCAAAACTCACTACAACTGGTATGTGGCAGTTGAACCAGAAAGTGGGGAATATTTTATTAATGAGGATGCCTTAGCAGTTGCCCAGATGGCGCATGAAAAATACCCAAATGTGAAGCTGCACGTTTTCCGCATCAATGAAACTGGGGTTTGCGGCAGGATATGATTTCTGGCAACTTTGGTTTGGAGGATGAATTATTTTTTGAAATCGAGTTGATAGCTGCTGATGGATTAGAAATACCAGTAGAAGCACTTTTTGATACAGGTTTTTCTTGGTGGCTGGCAATTAATAACCAAGATTTAGAAGCACTTGATTGGATTTATGTAGAACAGCAAACAATGCTCACAGCCCAAGGAGAAGCAGAATTTGACATTTATTTAGGAAAAGTGCTTTTTGATGGACAGGAATTTGATATTCCAGTCCATGTGGGACAAGGAGTATCAGAAATTTTACTTGGTCGCCAGTGGTTAAAAACTCGACGGTTAGTGGTAGATATGCCGTCTAGGGTGTTAACACTAGGATGATATTGCACTAAATCACAATAAGTGGTCAAAAAACCCTTTAGCGATTAAGTGAAAATTAAGTAACGCTATTATTAAAACGGAAATTATTCTACTGCAAGTATCTAGGCAGGTGCGACTGCCCAGCTTTATTGAGAGGTTGTACCTGGGCAGCATCTTTCCAGCCGCGACCGCATAATCTTCTTGCGCTGTCGGGGCTAGGTAATGGGGTAGATATAGCCTGGCTGACACTGGGTAAATACTAACCCGTATAGTTCAATATTTGCTATTCCGATTTAGGCAAGCTCGTCTATAAACTCTTATTCTGCATAGGTTTCAAAAGTTTTAATAAAAAATTTGTTAGTCATTACATTTTCTAGTTAAATAGTATTAAGCTGGGATACAAGTAAAAAGCAGCAATATTGTCTGAAAAGCCTTGCTCTATATAAGTTTGAGCATTTTTGAGGCGAAAGTAGGATTTTGAGAGAAGATACTTGCAGTGTGAGGGTCAATAATTGCTTTTCGTCTACCAAAGAGAATTAATAATACTGTTTGGTAAGAGTCTCTGAATTGGGCTATAAAGCTTGATGTCAAAGAGTTTCAGTCAATTCACCCTAAAATATGATCATTGTCCTAGCTGTAAAACCTGTAAATAAAGTTAATAAATACTCTGGTTTTTGTAGCTATGGATACCTAAGTTTTGTCCCCTGGGGTCAATTTTCCTCAAACATCGCTGAAACCTATATATAGTAAGAGTTTTCCGACTATCTTGCCCTTGGTGACAGCTTCGCTGATACTGACTTGAAAATCTAACCGCAGCTAACAACTTGAGTAGTGGGTTGAGATTCAAGTCAGTATCTTCGCTATATCTACGCCAATTAGATTCAAGACATTAATAACTCATAAATTAGCTCAAGACATTACCTATGAATAATAATGAGAATGATCTAAAGTCTTTAATAAAGGTTTATAAACAAACACAAGAAGCACTGCAACAGCAAATTGAGCAGCAGCGATTGATAATTGCTATTGCAGTACGCATTCGTCAGAGTTTGCGTCTCAATGAAGTTTTGGACACAACTGTAGCTGAAGTACGTCAGTTTCTACATGCCGACCGAGTATTTATTTATCGTTTTGAGCCAGACTACAGTGGGTCTGTAGTGGTGGAATCTGTCGGCCATGATTGGATGGCTGTGTTGAATGTCCAAGTTGAAGATGCTTACTTCATGGAAACTCGTGGAGAGAAATACAGACAAGGGGGCTTTCAAGCGGTAGCAGACATTTATACAGAAAACCTGACTGAATGTCACCGTGATTTGCTAGCTCAATTCCAGGTCAAGGCAAACTTGGCCGTTCCCATCTTGCAGGGCGAAAAGTTATGGGGGCTATTAGTTACCAACCAATGTGCCACATCAAGACAATGGCAGTCTTGGGAAATCGATTTGCTCCAGCAATTGGCTACACAAGTAGGTATTGCGATTCAGCAATCCCAATTGTACGAGCAGGTACGAGCCGAACTTAAGGAACGCAAACAGGCAGAACAGAAAATCCGCGAACAAGCAGCTTTACTTAATGTTGCTACCGATGCAATTTTAGTTCGAGATTTCCATCACCAAATTTTATTTTGGAATCAAGGGGCGGAGCGTCTATACGGTTGGACATCTGATGAGGCTATAGGCAAAAAAACTGACGAGCTTTTGTACAAGGAAAATCTATCACAACAGGAATTAGCCCACCAAAATCTTATGGAGCATGGCGTATGGCAGGGTGAATTAAATAAGGTAACTAAATCTGGTCAAGAAATCATCGTCGAAAGTCGTTGGACTTTGATGCGTGATGAATTAGGACAACCTAAATCTATTCTGACTGTGGAGACAGACATCACTGAAAAAAAACAGATGCAAGCCCAATTTCTTCGCGCTCAACGCCTGGAAAGCCTGGGAACTCTAGCCAGTGGTATTGCCCATGACCTCAACAATATCTTGACACCCATTATCTGCTCTATTCAAATGTTGGCACTCAAGTCCAACGCTCTTGATGCACGTTATCAGCAAACACTGAAGATTCTGGAAGATAACTCTAAACGTGCGGCTGATTTAGTCAAACAAATTTTAACCTTTGCACGTGGCAATGAACGCAGGGGCGTGACTTTGGAAATAGAGCCTTTGCTGTTGGAACTTGAGCAAACTCTCAATAGCACATTTCCAAAGTCTATCAAAATTAGTAAGCATTTACCTACTCAAAAGCTTTGGACTATCAAGGCAGACCCAACACAAATACATCAGGTGTTGATGAATCTGTGTGTTAACGCTCGTGATGCCATGCCTGATGGTGGTAATTTATCTATCTCTGCCGCAAATCTCTTGATAGATCAAAACTTTGCCAGGATGAATTTAGATGCTCAGGTAGGCCCCCATGTAGTCATCACTATTTCCGATACTGGATTTGGCATTGCGCCATTAATTTTAGAACGAATTTTTGAACCTTTTTTCACTACCAAGGATTCAATTCAAGGCACAGGGCTAGGTCTGTCAACTGTGATTGGCATTGTTAAAAACCACGGCGGTTTTGTTAGTGTTCATAGTGAAATGGGAAAAGGTAGCCAATTTCAGGTGTTCTTGCCATCTGTCGAAAACACAAACAAACAGCCAGCAGAAGATTTCAGTTTGCCTGTTGGTCAAGGAGAGTCAATTTTAGTCGTAGATGATGAAGCCGCCATTATAGAAATTACAAAAACTTCCTTAGAAGATTACAATTACAAAGTTTTAACTGCCAGTAATGGAATTGAGGCAATTGCACTCTATGCTCAACACAAACAGAAGATTAGTTTGGTGTTGATGGATATGATGATGCCTTTACTAGATGGTTTAACAGCCCTTCGCATTTTGCAAGAAATGAACCCAAAAGTCAAGATTATTGCTATTAGTGGCATTGCCAGAGATAACCAACTCGTGGAAACTGCTAATGCTGGGGTCAATGTGTTTTTGCGGAAGCCTTACACTATTTATGATTTAACTCATGCTATTCACAATGTTTTGAGTGAGTCCAAACAATAAGTCATGTCCTTTGAATCATAATGTGGTTCTTGTCAGATTTTGGTGATGATGAAAGGTTACGCACTTTAAGGCAGCATAGCTGCCTTCTTCAATTTCTAAAAGCTCTTCATATATTAGTTTCAGAGGAATACCAACCCCGTTATCCCTAATCGCTACTTCTACCCACACGGCATCGATAACTGATGTCCGAATTGTAATTTGATTGGCATTTTCCTGAATCTCCTCATAAGTGCGATCTCTTTTGGTCTTCTGGATGAATGATTGAAATTAATTTGTGAATATCTCCGGGAATTTCAGATGATTTAATTGCCAGGATACTGTCACAATTTGGACTAATAAAAATACAAACATTACCTCTTGGTTTATCAGCAATAATTTGATAAATTATTGTTGAGATTTTCTGAGTGATTTGTTGGATTTTTTTCAAAATCATCACTATCTTTGTGATTTTTACCAGAACTAATCAAGTCACTCAATACCGTATCTGCCATAGAATCTCAGCCCTAAATAAATGGTTATTTCCCATACAAAAAATTTTGATTGTTAGACAATCATTTCAAGATTAAATATTATTTAAATATTGAAAATATTTAATATATTAATTGTAAAATTCTCATGAATAACACAGTAAAATCACTAATTTTGGGAAGTGGCTCCTCCTGGTTATTCAAATATATATAGTTATGATTACTGAATAACTTATTCTTAATCAGAGCAAATATTAAATGTATTAATGAGCAATTCAACTAGATTTGAGATAGTATCGATTTCAAAAAAACTTTGAATAATGCTACAGCTTTTGAGCGATAAATTGGTTCAATGTAGCCAATAATTCTTCTTGAACTATTGTGTTAAGTTACTCCCTGAAATATCTTCACGTTGGAGTAGATTTTTGATTTCTTGCAAAGTAGTCCGACTGAGTGAATTTGATAAAGCGTTGCAATTCAGCATGAGTCTTTGACTAGGGTGAATTTTCTGCCTAGTTCATGCCTAATGGGTGCGAAATTTCAAACGAACTATTTACAGTGTGGGAATATAAAGAGAACTGCTGTTATCTGGGCGGTGGTGCAAATATCGGCTGGTAGTCGCCACATTCGCATGACCCAAGGTTTGCTGTACCAGTCCAATATCAGCCCCCGCTTCTAGAGCATGGGTAGCATGAGCATGACGCAACCAATGAGGAGAGACTTTTTTATTAATTCCGGCACGAGATGCAGCAGCCTCAACAATCCGGTTAATTTGGCTTCTATCTAAATGCCCCCCTCCCTTGCGGCTCTTAAACACAGGCGTATCATCAGCAGCATTACCCCTAAACTCCATTAATTCTGCCCATAGTTCCTTGGGAATGATCACAGAGCGTGATTTATCCCCCTTGCCAATCACTGTTAATTGTCCTTGATTACCTCGTGCAACTAAGTTACACCACTGCAAGCCGGTTAACTCACTTACCCTTAACCCACTGGTGTATAACAACTTCAGAATCAGTAAATCACGCTGCTTTTCTCTTGAGTAGCGGTACTGAGCTTGTTCTGTCGCCCAAACCATTTTTTGAATATCACGCTGAATTAACAGCCGTTCGCTGAGTCGGTCGGCAGACTTGGTTAACTTCAAAGCTGCGCCCACATTGAATTGCATATATCCAACTTTTTGAGCGAAACTGAGCAGCGACTTGATACAAGCTAAATAAACAGTTTGAGTGTTGGGTGCAAGTTCTGCAAGACTTTCAGAGAAAGCATACAAATCTTCCACCGTAACTGACTGTAATGGTTTCCCCAGAAACCCAAAGAACCGAGTGATGTAACTGCGATAAGCGTCCACTGTATTAGGAGACTTACCATGCAACCACATTTCTACCAGTCGTTGTTGGGCATCAACCGGGGACAATTGAGCAAGTTGCTTTCTCTGATTGGTTTGTACTAGAGCAACTCTTGGCATGGCAAAAAAACAGAGCGATATACCAGGGGGTGCGTCAGGCGCAATCGGGAGACAGTGCCGCATCCTGGTAATTGCATCGTACTGTAAATTGAATCCCAGGAAGCGTTTCACCGACGATCAACCAGTTTTAACAGGATGGGGATAATCTTATTGGCCCCTCTCTGAGCTTGAATGCAACCAAATAGTGGTTGTGTGGGATTCAGGATGGGCTGCCAGTAGTGCGCGTTGCCTTCTATGCTGAAAGTAAAATAAAATTATCCTCGACTCAAACCCCCTAATGGTTATCCCAGAACTCGAACAGCAGCTACTTCAGCTGTCATCTAACGACAAACTGTATATTATCCAACTCCTGGCACAAAGCCTAACTACAAACAATAACAACACTCACCACCACCAACCAAATAAACTCAGAGAATTTTTACATCAAACCCCCCAAGCTGAACTCACAAAAGAATTAGACCTAACCCGATTGCTCAAAACCCTGATTGAATCCCTACAACCAGAAACCCCAACTGAAATAAGAGAATATCCCCAGCCTCAATTCTATGGATGTATCGAAGATGAAACATTCTTCCGCCATCCCCAAGGACAACAACCAGAACGTGAAGCAATAGAGTGAAATTCCTGCTAGATACTAACACCTGCATTATCTATTTACGTGGTAAAAATGCCACTTTAAAACAGAAACTAGAATCCACTGCCACTAAAGATATTGCCGTTTGCTCAATCGTCAAAGCTGAACTATTTTATGGGGCAATGAAAAGTGCTAACCCACAACGGAATTTTAGTTTACAACAACAATTTTTAGCCCAATTCACATCACTACCTTTTGATGATTTAGCAGCAATGACATTTGGCACAATTCGCTCTCAATTAGAAGCATTAGGCACTCCCATTGGAGCGTATGATTTACAAATTGCCGCTATCGCACTCTCCAATAACTTAACCCTCATCACCCATAACACTAGAGAATTTCAACGTGTTAATAACTTGGTGATCTCAGATTGGGAGATAGATAATTGATTAAATAACTGATTTATTATTGGTGTCTAGCAGACACGACCCTGACACCAAATGTCTTGGTCGTGTCTGGGATAATGTCTTTAGATGTCTATGCCGTATAAGGGTTCGTGTGACTTGAACCATTTAATGGTTCAAGTCACAAAAGCTCTCTCGTTAGTTATAGGTTTAGTGAAGTCTTAGTAATTAGAATTTAAGTTAATTGAAGAATATAATTCCAAAATTTTTGGAATATTTTTATTATGAAAGCATTACTTCAATTATTTGCTTTTTTTGCTTTCACGACGGCTTCTACAATTGGAGTAACCACTACCTCACCTGTTCTTGCTCAACAGTGGTCAACCTTTGAAGGTAGGTTCCGTGAAATAAATGACTGGGGAACTCGCAGGGGTTATATCAGTTGTTTTCCTAACTTTCATCAAGCACGTTCTTCATCAGGAGTGGTTTTTGGTGCAGTTTGTCTACAGGGAACAGGTATAAAGTCTGATAGTTTATATGCTGTTGATCTTGGCTATCCATCGACACCAGATGCACGATTTCGCGCTGTTCATGACTGGGCGCGTCAAAATGGATGGGTTTCTGGCTATCCCAACTTTCATCAATTAGACCGTGGAAAGGGACTGTTTTATGGTGCTATCCTCTTTCAGTCCAATGCAGTAGAAGTAGCAGATATTCCTTCTGAAGAACTTGGCAATCCTTCGAGCAGTGAACAAAGGTTTCGCGCAATCAATAACTGGGCATCAAGACGTGGATACGTAGGAGGTTTTCCCAACTTCCACCAAGCAGATTATGGACGAGGAATTGTTTTTGGCGTAGTTCTTATTAAAGAAGGATACGGGCAAACTGTGAATGTTCCTTTATCGGAGTTGAAGTAGGTGTAGCGAACTGCAAGAAACAAAAACTACTCCAAGGGATGAAGACGCTGAGTTGCCGTAAGGATGCCGTAGGCTACGACCTATACAGGGTATGGATTGCCGTGATTTATGCCGTATGCCGTGAACACCCAGAAAAGCCCGTTTTACATCCTTCCTGCTCACTACGGCAGTACGGCAACACACTCACCAATCAGGCAGAGAGTAGCTATCATTGCCGTCAGAATTTATCTTCTCCCTCTCAACCAACTCAGCTAATCCATCAATTAATTCTTGCTCTGAATAGCCAGATAATCTGTCAGCTTTCTTCAAATCGCGTAATGTTTTTGGTGTTTTATTTTTGACATTCTGGAAGTATTCATAAATGTTGTGAACTGCAATCATAAACGCCCAAAACTGCAATCAAGGCAAATTTGAAACCAGATTAATCTGCAACTAGAGGTAGTCTCAAAACCACAATAAATGCGGCCCAAACCACAATAAATGCAACGA
>Ga0209172_10003068_pt1 | contig 26835 bp, 29 predicted proteins | sample LarsenN4metaG_FD_184113 | JGI IMG/M metagenome (GOLD analysis project Ga0209172, IMG submission 184113) | Hot spring sediment bacterial and archeal communities from British Columbia, Canada, to study Microbial Dark Matter (Phase II) - Larsen... ... | reverse complement strand
TCCCCGCCCGAGAAGCCCTCATTGACGTAGCGGCCGGTGACGCTGGGGTCCATCTGCAGTTCCTCGACCTTGCTGCGCAGGACCTTCTGGAACTCGCTGACCGGCATCAACTCGGTCTGGTACCCGCGCCGGGCGCTGACGGCCGTGCGCAGGAAGGAGGACATCGTCACCCCCGGGATGGCCACGGGGTACTGGAAGGCAATGAACAGCCCCTTGCGGGCCCGCTCGTCCGGGGCCATGGCCAGCAGGTCCTCGCCCTTGTAGAGGACGTCCCCCTTCACCACCTGGTAGAAGGGGTTGCCCATCAGGACGTTGGCCAGAGTGCTCTTTCCCGATCCATTAGGGCCCATCAGGGCATGAATTTCCCCCTTACTGATGCCCAGATTGACACCCTTCAGGATGACCTTGTCCTCGACCTGGACGTGCAGGTCTTTGATCTCGAGATCCGGCCTGGACCGCTCAGTCACTCGCTCTCCCCTCATTCTTAAGTCTAGAGGTCAAGAATCCATTTCCATTCTACGAAGGGGGCCAGAGGGTGTCAAACAGTGGCCACGAAGAGGCGCCACTCGCCGGGCACGCCCTTCAGGACGTGCGTCCCCCGCTCGGTAAAGGTGAGTCCCGACCCGGAGACCAGATCGCGCACCGTGCTCGTCGCCAGCACCTCACCCGCCCCGGCCAGGTCCTTCACGCGCGCTCCGATGATCGCGGCGATGCCTCCAAGTTTGTCCGCGACGACCTCGCACTCCCCTGTGTGCACCCCGGCCCGGATCTCCAGGCCGAGGCGGCGGACGCCGTCGCGGATCGCCAGCGCGCAGCGCACCGCGCGGGCCGGCCCGTCGAAACTCGCGTAAAACCCGTCTCCCGCCGTATCCTGCTCCACGCCCCGGTGCCGGGTGAGCTCCGCCCGCACGAGAGCGTGGTGATGCTCGAGGAGATCCCGCCAGCGGCGGTCACCGAGAGAGGCGGCCCTCTTTGTGCTTTCGACGATGTCGGTGAAGAGCACCGTCGCCAGGATCCGGTCGGGCTCCAGAGGCGGCCGCACGCCGGTCAGGAACTCCTGGATTTCCGCAAGGATCTCGTCCTGGTGCGACGCCCAGAAGACGTGGTCGCCGGAGGGAAACTCAGTGTACCGGGCGCCGGGGATGCGCGACGCGATGTAGCGTCCCTCCGCGGCCTGGACGTCCCGGTCGCCGACGGCGTGCAGGACCAGCGTCGGGACCCGGACGCTCGGCAGCACGGCACGGACGTCCGTGTAGGAATTCATGCGCAGCAGGTCCGCGGCCGCTTTCGGCGAGGCGCTCCGGCGGAAGTAGGCGTCGAGCCATTCCTGGAACGCGGGATCGTCCCCGACACTCGGGGCGTAGTAGGCGAGGTCGCCGATCTTGGGGTCGCCCCACTTCTGTTCGAGCTCCTCGGCGCCGCGGAGTCGCTCCTCGATCGTGGGCGCCCAGGGGTAGTCGTCGGAACGGAGGCGTTTCGCAAACGCGCCATACGTGATGAGCGAGAGCGTCCGCTCGGGATACGTGGCGGCGAAGAGAATGCACATGGAGGCGCCCTCGGAGTGGCCGAAGAGCGCCGCGCCCGTTGAGCCCACCGCGTCCATGACGGCGCGCACATCGTCCATGCGCTGCTCCAGCGTCGGCAGCTCAGCGACGCGGTCGGACATCCCCGTTCCCCGCTTGTCAAAGACGATCATCCGGCTGAAGGATGCGAGGCGGCGGAGGAATCGGGCCAGGAGCGGGTTCTCCCACATCATCTCGACGTGCGAGAGCCAGCCTGGGACGTAGACGAGGTCCGGCGGTCCTTCGCCGAGGACCTGATAGGCGATGTTGACCTCGCCGCTCTTCGCGTACCGAGTCTTCGGGACGCTGCTCACTTCAGATGATCTAGCGGACCGCCGAGGGGGCTGCGAGTTGCCGCTCAAGATCCACCCGGGCCGCTTCTGGGAGAAACGCCGCGCGGGCGGCGGTGCGCATCAGGCCGGCCACCGTCTCCATGGAGAGGCCGAGCGCGGACTGTACCGCGGCCAGTTCGCGGGTGAGGTCGGTGTTCAGCAGCATGGGATCGTCGCTGTTGACGGTGACCGGAACGCCCGCCTTCAGCATCGTGCGCAGCGGGTGCTCGGCCAGGGAGGGCACCAGACCCAGGCGCAGGTTGCTGGTCGGACAGATCTCCAGGGTAACGTCGTGCTCGCGCAGGTAGGCGAGCAACTCCGGGTCCTCGACGGCCCGGATGCCGTGCCCGATGCGCTGCGCCCCCAGCTGGTAGATCGCGGTCCAGATGCTGGTAGCACCGGTGAACTCCCCGGCATGCACCGTGATGCCCAGCCCGGCCTCGCGCGCGCGCTCGATGGCCCGCACAAACATCGCCGGCGGGTAGTTGGCCTCGTCCCCGGCCAGGTCGATGCCCACGACGCGCGTATCATGGGAAGAGGTGGCCTCGCTGATGATGCGCTCCGCCTCCTCGGGCCCGCGCTCCCGCACCACGGTGACGATGATGCCGGTCTGCACGCCGCGCCGCTCGGCATCCCCGGCCGCCTGAGCCATCGCCTCCAGCATTCCCCGCACACCCAGGGTGGTGAACCCGCGGCGACCGCCGACGCGTACCTCCACGTAGCGCGTGTTCTGCGCCGCCGCGGCGGCCAGGAGGTCGGCGGTGATCCGGGTGATGTTCTCGGGAGTGTAGAGTTCCTCGGGAATGCGCCCGGCGCGCCCGGCGTAGCGGAGGCGGCGCAGGCGGTCGTACCCCGTGAAGGCGGCCGGGTCGGCCACCAGGTGCGGATCGTCTATCGCCGTGACGTCCGGCTGCTCCTGGTCCCGCAGACGGCGCAGGCGCAGAGACGTCTCGAGGTGCAGGTGGAGCTCAACTTTGGGCAGTATCCGGAGCGCGGCAAGCACTGTGGGTATTATACGCGTTCGCGCGGCCTTCCCAAGCCTGGGTCGGTCGATATAATGATTAGGTATTCGCACGGACCGGCACCGCCCACACTCGGAGGTGGGCATGACTGCTGCGAAACGCGGCGAGGCGAAGGTCCAGACCCCGCGCCCACCGTCGCCGCCCGATGTCGCCGACGCCCTGCCCTGGTACCGTTTGATGGTTCTGGCGCGGCGGTTTGAGGAAGAGTCGGAGCGGGCGTTCCGCCGCGGGAAGATCGGCGGGTATCTGCACCTCTACAGCGGGCAGGAGGCGGTCGCCGCGGGCTTTCTCGCGGCGATCCGTCCCGACGACATCTTCTTCACCGCCTACCGCGACCACGCCCACGCCCTCTTCCGCGGCACGCCGCCGGAGGCCGTGATGGCCGAGCTCTTCGGCCGGCAGACCGGGGCGGTCAAGGGCAAGGGCGGTTCGATGCACCTCTTTGACGTTTCCCGCGGCTTCTACGGCGGCTACGGCATCGTCGGCGCGCACATCCCCCTGGCCACGGGCGCCGCCTACGCCCTGCGCTATCAGGGCACCGACCGCGTCTGCCTCTGCTTCCTCGGCGACGGCGCGATGCACTCGGGATCGTTCCACGAACCGGTCAACATGGCCGCGCTGTGGGGTCGGGAGGGCAACTGCCCCATCGTCTATGTCGTGGAGAACAACCTCTACGCCATGGGCACGTCGGTGGAGCGCTCCACCGCCAACACGAACCTGGCCTCGCACTTCGATGCCTACGGGATTGCCAATGATCGGATCGACGGCCAGGACTTCTTCACCGTGCGGAAGGCAGCGGAGCGGGTGGTGGCGGAGGTGCGCGCGACGGGCCGCCCCTACGCGGTGGAGGCGATGACCTACCGCTTCGTCAGCCACGGCGCCGCGGACCTCTTCCAGCCCTACCGGAGCAAAGACGAGATCGAGCAGTGGAAGCAGCGCGACCCGATCCTGGTGCTGGACCGGGCCCTGCGGCAGGCGGGCGTGCTGGACGACGCGAAGGTGGAGGCGATCCGGGCCGAGGCGCAGGCCGCGGTCGCGACCGCCCTGCGCTACGCGGAGGAGAGCCCCGAACCGCCGCCGGAGGAGCTGGCAAAGGACGTCTACGGGGCACCTTAGGCCAATGGCCCTCGTCACCTACCGCGACGCTCTGCGCACGACCCTCATGGAGGCAATGGACCGCGACCCGGCGGTCGTCCTCCTGGGGGAGGACATCGGCGTCTACCAGGGGACCTTTCGCGTGACGGCCGACTTCCTCAGCCGCTATGGATCGCGGCGGGTGATCGACACCCCCATCTCCGAACTGGGCTTCATCGGCACGGCGATCGGGATGGCCATGCTGGGCCTGCGACCGGTCGTCGAGGTGATGACCTGGAACTTTTCGCTGCTGGCCGCGGACCAGATCCTCAACAACGCCGCCAAGATCCGCTACTTCTCCGGGGGCCAGGTGGATGCGCCGCTGGTGATCCGCGGACCGAACGGGGCCGGCGTGCAGCTGTCGGCCCAGCATTCGCAGAGCCTGGAAGCACTCTACGCGCACTTCCCCGGCCTCTGGGTCGTGGCCCCGGCTACGCCGGCCGACGCGCGGGGGCTGCTGCGCACGGCGCTGCGGGGACGGGACCCCGTGATCTTCCTGGAAAACGCGGCGCTCTACGGCGCCAGAGGCGAGGTTCCGGACGAGGACGGCGCGATCCCGTTCGGCCAGGCGGAGGTCATGCGCCGCGGGCGGGACGTCACCGTGGTCGGTTACAGCCGGATGGTGCACCTGGCGCTCAGCGCGGCGGAGGAACTGGCTCGCGAGGGGATCGAGGCCGAAGTGATCAACCTGCGCACGCTGCGGCCGCTGGACCGCGACACGCTGAGCCGCTCGGTGCGACGGACGCACCGGGCCGTCGTCGTGCAGGAACAGTGGAAGCCCTTCGGCGCGGGAGCCGAGATCGCGGCCACGATCTACGAGGAGGCCTTCGATTCCCTGGACGCCCCTGTCGAGCGCGTGACCGGGGCGGACGTGCCGATGCCCTACGCGCGCAACCTGGAACTGCTGGCGCTGCCCCACGAGCGGGACATCATCGCCGCGGCGAAGCGCACGCTCTACCGGACCTGACGGTGCTCTGATGGCGGAAGTGATCATGCCGAAGATGGGCGACGCCATGACGGAGGGCAAGGTCCTCCGCTGGATGAAGGCCGCGGGTGATCCGGTGCAGAGCGGCGAAGCCATCGCTGAGATCGAGACCGATAAGGTGAACGTCGAACTCCCCGCAGAGGAAGCGGGCGTCCTGGCGGAGATCCTCGTGGCCGAGGGCGCGACCGCGGCGGTGGGCGCGCCGATCGCGGTCATCAAGCCGACGGGCGCCGGTCCGGTATCGGCGGGATCGGCGGCCCAGGCAGCCGCACCAGTGGCCCCACCCGCCCGTGAGGCCGGGCCGGCTCCGGCCGGGGAAACGGCTGCCCGTGCGCCCGCGAAACAGGTCCCTGCCCGCGTGCCACCGGAGGAACGGTTCAAGGCGTCGCCGCTGGCCCGCCGTCTGGCGCGCGAGCGGGGAATCGACCTGGCCGCGGTCCAGGGCACGGGCCCCGAGGGGCGCATTACTAAGGAAGACGTGGAGGCGTACATCGCACGGCGCGGGGCGGCGGCGTCGGCAACGCCTGCCGCCGAGGATGTGCCACTGACCCGGATGCGGCGGACCATCGCCCGCCGCATGTCCGAGAGCAAGCAGCAGGCCCCGCACTTCTACGTGGCGGTCGAGATCCTGATGGACGAAGCCCTCGCCCTGCGGGCCCGTGTGAATGCCGACCGGGGCGAGAAACTGGTCTCGGTCAACGACCTCATCCTCAAGGCCGCCGCGCTGGCGCTCCGGGCCTTCCCCAACCTGAACGCCACCTTCGGTGAAGAGGCCGTGCGCCGACACGGTGAGATTCATATCGGGTTTGCCCTGGCGCTGCCGGAGGGGTTGATCGTGCCGGTCGTGCGCCACTGCGACCGCAAGAGTCTGGCGGAGATCGCTCGGGAAACTACAGATCTCGCCGCACGCGCCGGCGCCGGGCGGCTGCGGCCCGACGAACTGCAGGGGGCGACCTTCACCGTCAGCAACCTGGGGATGTACGACGTGGAGGGTTTCATTGCCATCATCAACCCGCCGCAGGCCGCCATCCTGGCCGTGGGCACCGCGCAGCCCCGCGTCGTCACCGATGGAACGGCCATCCGCATCGCCCACATGCTCAAGGCGACAATCTCCGCCGACCACCGGGTCACCGACGGCGCGGAGGCCGCCCGCTATCTGAGCGAATTCAAACGACTGCTGCAGAGTCCGTCGCTGCTGACTACCTCGTAGACCCTGCCTGGCCTCCCGGCGGGCTGATCGCGACTTTCCTGTCAGCCTGAGCATTGTCGCGGCGGGACTCGGGCCAGACCGAGTTGCGTTCTGTCACACAAACAAGCGACGTCAATCGATCCCTCATGGGTGTGCGGCCCGACCTGGGTCCAGACCGAGTTCGGGCAACTAGACCGCGCCCCGAGGACCTCCCTCCGCCGCGCCTAAGACGCGCGTTACAGCGGCCCGCAGTGCGACGTCCAGATCCGGGCCGGTGCGGTAGTGCGCCTCATCCGCCCAGAATGATCCGTGAAGCTGGTGCAGCCAGTCTGCGGGGATCGGCGGACCGTCCGTCCAGCGAACCCCGGACGAGTACACGAGGTAGACATCCCACGCCGCGTAGCCGCGCCCGCCAAGCTGCGCCGCGATCATGCGGCCTGAGGTCGCGGACGGGTCGTAGAAGTGATGGACCCGGGGATCGGCGGAGAGGCGTGCGGCTTCGCCGGCCGCTGCCTCGTTGTCGGTGCGCAGCATCGGCAGCCAGACGATGAAACCCGTCATCGCCGCCGCTGGATGCTCCGCCAGGATCTCGCGCACCACCCGGGCGCCGCGGAGGCAGGGCAGTCAGGTCGGTGAGACGAGGGCGACGACCCGGACCGTGCCCGCGGCCCGATTGAACGCCTCCACCAGCGCGGTCAGCGGGCCGTCCAGGCGGATCACGGACGGACCGGCGTTGTCAGGCATCGGGTGGAGGTTGGACCGCGCGGCGACCGTCAGGGGAGCGACGCCTTGAGGATCTCCTCGGCCCGGGGCACGATCGCCTCCCAGGTGGCCTGTGGATCGCGCGTGACCGTGACGAAATCGTTCAGGACGAAGACCTGCACGACGCCGGGGATCTGCAGTAACTGCCGGGCATAAGCCACGTCGGCCGCGTCGGCGGCCGATCGGAAGGTCTGGCTCTTCCCCTCAGTCAGCCGCCGGTTCAGCACGAACTTCAAGGCGTTGATGTTCGGCGTGGGCTGGATGGAGACGGTGACGTCGGCCATGGCTCCTCCTCTCGATTCACGCACTTTCGATTCCTTAACTATCGATCACTATCAATGCACCCAGGGCTCGCTCTTCCCTCCCGGCAACTCGCAGTACCAGGCCGCCACGCGCGCGAACGAAATGATCGGCCCGAGGGTGGCGCGCACCCCGCTGGCCGCGCGCTCCGGCGAGAACAGGCCACTGGCGGTGAGCAGGGACCAGCGCAGTTCCACCGCCGCGGCCAACTGCAGGGCGAGTTCGGTCGTCAGCAGGTGGGCGTCGGCCAGCGGCAGGAAGATCTCCCACCGCCGGGGCGGCCGGGGCATCTGGAACATGTTGAGCATGGCCTTGGCGATGCCCGTCGCCGCCCCCGCCGCGTTGCTGAACCAGCCGATGATCTGCCCGAGCCGCTCCGCCTCCTGCGCCGGCCGTTCCGCTTCTCGCGTCGTCTGGTCCAGCATCGCCAGCGACCCCAGGATCCGCGCGAGCCGCCAGCCGATGCGGATCGGGTCGAGGTAGCGCGGGGGCTGGGGCAGCATGTACCCGTCGGCTCCCACCAGGCCGAACCCCAGGTTGCGGGCCTGCAGGATGGCTTCCTTCGCCTGCGCCACCAGCGCCTCCCGCTCCGCGTCGATCCGCCCTTCCGCCGCGCGGGCGAAGGCCGCCCGGATGTCGGGGTTGTTGTCCACGAGCAGCGTGCCGCCCTGCAGGATCTCGTAGATCACGGGGAGGATGTGCGTGTTCAGCGCAAAGGGCATGAGGATGCCGGGCTCCCCGCCCAGCGGATCCCGGTCGCCGAGGTGCTCCAGGTAGGTGCCGATCGTCTCCTCGTCCGTCTGGTCGGGAAAGACGAGGGCGACTTCGATGTCGGTGTCCGCCCAGGAGCGGTCGGCCTCGTAGGTCCCGTAGAGGTAGACGGCGGCCACCTCGGTCTCCCCGCTGAAAAAGTCCCGCAGAGCCTCGATGGCCTTCATGCGTTTATGATACTATGCGGTCCTCGGGCCGGCGGGGCGCGGCGACCGCATACCACCCGATGCTCACGCGACGGATCAGGAAATCTCTGGAGCAGCAGCATGCCGGTAGACCTCGCCAAAGCATATCCTCGCCAGCGCCGTCACCGCGCGCAACTGGTCGGGATGCCGTCAGGGGAAGCCTACGGTGGGGAGAGGGTCTGGTGGTCTTGGGGTTCCTCTTCGCCGAGCAACTCGCGGACGAGGTCGTCGTCCTGGCGCCGCCGCAGGGTCCGTTCGGCATCTTCCAGACGGGACAGCTCCTCATACATCTCCAGGATTTGCTTGTACAGGGCGTCCCGGGAGGTCCGTTCGAACCGCAGCTTGGCGAAGAAGAGGTACTCCAGCTTGGTCTTGCGGTACATCCACAACACGCGCCGGCGCAAGTCCTGCACCCGCGCTGCCGTATCAAAGGACAGGTCCCGACGTTCGAGCGTCTCCTGCAGTCGACGCATCTGCACCTTGATCTCCGGGACAAGCCGATCGAGCCCGTCCATAACCTCATCGAGCGGGGTGGCCGCATGGGCGCCGGCCCGAATGAGATCGAGCAGGCGTGCTTCAACTCCACGGAGCGCCGCGGTCACCTCGGCCAGGGCGCCTTCCAGATCAGGGTCATCCGCGGCCATACGCCAGGAGGATTGGCTCCGGGCCTGTCCATCCCTGCCCGCCTGCCGCAGCAAATCATGCAGGCGGCGGATGGGACTTACCGGATTACGCCATGGCGCAGGGCATCGGCGATCGCCTGGGTACGGTTGCGAGCGCCGAGCTTCTGCAGGATATGCCGGACATGAGTCTTGACCGTCCCCTCGGTAACGGCGAGGGCGCTCGCGATCTGTTTCGCGGTGCGCCCCTCGGCCAGGTGCTGCAGGATGTCAACCTCGCGGGCGGTCAGCGCGTCCGACGCCTTAGGGCGGTGCGGGGTGCAGATGCGCGGGGAGGGGCCGCCGGCTTGGCCGTCGCCGGCACGTTGGGAAGACGTCCGACGGCCCGACAGCCTGCGGAGCGCGCCCGGGAACCCATCCCAGCCGACCTCACTTAAGGGAAACCCCGTCGCACCAGCCGCAGCCAGGCGGGCGGCCTGGTCCGGATCGAGGCGATCCACGAGAACGATGACCGCCACCTCGGGGTGTATCTCGCGGATTCCCGAGGCGGCCCGCAGCGCGCCGGGCATGTGTTGGTCGATGAGCAGGACGTCCAGCGGGGCGCCTCGCGCCAGGCTCATCGCTTCGTCGGCTGTGGCCGCCACGCCCACAACCTCCAGGCCGTCGCATGCCCGCAGCAACGCCCCCAGGCCCTCCCGGAACGCCGGCCAGTGCATCGCCAGCAGCACGCACGTGCCTTTCATCGTGTTCCCCGCAGCCGTGGGCTACTCAGCGGATCTCGTGGGGAAAGTCTGACCGTCTCGATCGGAACCGCGCGGAGTGGCCATCGCAGTCAGGGACCTTGCCGCACCTGGTCTTGGGGCGAGACACCAGCGCTTTCGTGACCTGGCCCCGAAACAGCCAGCGCCGGCGCCGCGCCACTGAAGTTAGGCCGGGTTGCTCCGAAGAGCACCTCCTCCCACCGTCAGGCGCGCGAACGCCGGCACCGCGTACCTTAACAGTGTGCTAGCGGACGGTCAATCGGGAAATTTCGTTCGCGTCGTGTGCATGATGTGGACAACGGGGATAATGTCAGAGCTGTGATGCTGGGCGCGTCGAGTTGGCGGCGATCGCGCGGGTCGGTGTTTCACGGCCGGACGCGGTGCGGGCGTGGCCACGCTCGGGCGGGTCTGGCCGGTCCGGTGAGGCTACACGAACCGGTCGATCGCCAGTGCGGTGAAGAGCAGGGCCAAATACGCCGAGGAATAGGCGAAGAGACGCAGCGCTGCCCGCCCACCGGGGTTGCGGCCCAGCGCCCGGGCCTGATAGATGAATCCCGCGCCGAGCGCGGCGGCGGTGACCAGGTAGAAGGTCCCCGCCCCGCCCACGGGCACGAGGAGCAGCGTCGTCGCCACGAGAGCGAGCGTGTAGAGCATGATCTCCCGCCGGGTGCGATCCTCGCCGGCCACGACGGGTAGCATCGGGATCCCCGCGGCGGCGTAGTCGTGCCGGCGGGCCAGCGCCAGGGCCCAGAAGTGCGGCGGTGTCCACAGGAAGATCACCGCGAAGAGGAGCAGCGCCGGTGTGGCGACCTGACCGGTCACCGCGGCCCAGCCGACCAGCGGCGGGACGGCCCCCGCCGCGCCGCCAATCACGATGTTCTGGGGCGTCGTCCGCTTCAACCACACCGTGTAGACGAAGACATAGAAGAGAATTCCGCCCACCGCCAGCGCGGCGCTCAGCCAGTTGACGAACCGGCCGAAGACCAGGATCGAGAGAGCGGCGAGCACCGCGCCGAACGCCAGCGCCTGACCCGGCGCCAGCCGGCCGGCCGGGACCGGCCGGTGGCGCGTCCGGTGCATCCGGGCATCGATGTCGCGATCCCAGTACATGTTCATGGCGTTGGCCGCGCCGGCCGCCAGCGCCCCGCCCAGCATCGTGTAACCCAGAAGCGCCAGAGAGAGACCCCGACCGGCGGCGACCACCATCGTGGTGGCCGTCGTCGCCAGCAGGAGGAGGATGATCCGCGGTTTGGTCAGCGCGAGGTAATCCGCCCCCGCATCGCGCCAGCGCCGGGCCGGGGAGGGATCCCGGACCGGGACGGCGAGCCCGGCCACCACAACCAGAACGCCGAAGAGCGCCGTGGCCACGAAGAGGTGCAGGACGGTAATTGGTGGAGCGACACGCGTGTAGATGTTGAGAGCCCCCAGCCCAATCTGCACGATCACCAGGATGCCAGCGAGACGAGCCAGGCCGCGCACCGGCTCCGCAGCGCGGCGGGCGACCAGCAGGACGAGCAGCACCGCGGCCGCGACGAGGAGCGCGCCCAGCCGGTGCAGGTAGTGGATCAGGATGGGGCCGGCCAGAGGAGGGACCAGGGCGCCCCGGCAGAGCGGGAAATCGGGGCAGGCCAGGGCGGCTCCGCTGCCGCTCACGTACCCGCCGAGAAGGATCTGCCCGAAGGTCACCAGCGCCGCCGCCGCGGCCAGAGCGCCCAGGCGCCCAGGCGCCGCCGGGATCTCCTCCCGCCGCCGGCGCGCCGCAGTGTACAGCAGGAGCAGGACCGCCAGAAACAGGGCCGCCGTCCCCAGGTGCGCCGCGACCAGGCCCGCGGTGAGTTCGGTGCGCACGGTGAGACCCCCCAGCAGGATCTGCGCGCCGAGGAGCAGCAGAGCCAGGACCATCGTTCGGCGAAGGCCCGCGTCGGCGCGGTGGCGCCGCCAGACGAAGAGTGCCAGCAGCACGGTGGCGAGGCCGACGAGCGAGGCGACCAGCCGGTGGCCGTACTCGATCAGGATCAGGCCTTCCAGGGGTGGGATCAGCCGGCCGTGGCAGAGCGGCCAGTCGGGACAGGCCAGCCCCGCGCCGGTGGCGCGGACGACGCCGCCCAGGGTCATCAGGGCGAGCGTCAGCCCGGCGGTGAGCAGAGAGTACCGGCGAAGATCAACCATCGCGGGCGCTCACCACGATACCATAGGCGGCGGAATTGCGCCCGGCACCGTGACAGGTACACTAGGGATAATGTCTGGCGGGGCGCGCCGGGAGGTGAACGTGGTGGAGATCGGCATGGTCGGACTGGGGCGGATGGGCTTGAACATGACGCGGCGCCTGCTCCGCGGCGGGCATCGTGTCGTCGTGTACAACCGCAGCCCGCAGCCCGTGGAGGAAGCGCGCAAGGAGGGCGCCGTCGGCACCCGCTCGCTGGCGGAGCTGACCGAGCAACTGCGCGCGCCGCGCGCGGTGTGGCTGATGGTCCCCGCGGGGGACCCGACGACCAAGATGGTGGACGGCCTCATGCCCCTGCTGGCGCGCGGCGATACCGTCATCGATGGCGGGAACGCCTACTACCGCGACTCCCAGCGCCGCGCTGCCCTGCTCGGCGCGCAAGGGATCCACTTCCTCGACGCGGGGGTCTCCGGCGGAATCTGGGGGCTGCAGGTGGGCTTCTGCCTGATGGTCGGCGGAGAGGGGGCGCCCTTCCGGGCCCTGGAGCCGGTCCTGCAGACCCTCGCCCCCACCGACGGATATGCGCTGGTCGGGCCGCACGGCGCCGGGCATTTCGTGAAGATGGTGCACAACGCCATCGAGTACGGGATGCTCCAGGCGATCGGGGAGGGCTTCGAGTTGATGCGCGCCTCCGAGTTCCCCCTGGACCTGCCACGCATCGCCGACCTGTGGAACCACGGCAGCGTGGTGCGGTCCTGGCTCATGGAACTAGCGCAGCGCGCGCTGGCGGAGGATCCCACCCTGGAGCGGATCCGCGGGTTCGTGGAAGACTCGGGCGAGGGACGCTGGGCGGTGCAGGAGGCCATCGAGAAGGACGTCCCGTTGCCGGTCATCACGCTCTCCCTGCAGACCCGCTTCCGCTCGCGGCAGGAAGACTCGTTCGCCGCGCGCGTGATCGCCGCACTGCGGCACCAGTTCGGCGGGCACGCCATCCGGGAGGGGTAGCGCGGTGGGGCAGGAAGGGTAGCGGCATAGGCATGGAGACCTTGCTGGGCGACCGGCTCCGCGAGGGGCTGCGCCTGCGGCGCATGTCTCAGCCCTGCGCGGTGGTCATCTTCGGTGCCACCGGCGACCTGGCCCGCAACCGGCTGATCCCGGACCTCTACAGCCTGGCGCGCAAGGGACTGCTCCCCGGCGCCTTCACCGTCGTCGCCTACGCCCGCCGCCCGTTCACCAGTGAGACGTTCCGCGAGCAGGTGCGGGAGGCGGTCCAGGAAAGCAGCGACATTCGCTACGATCCCGCGGTCTGGGAGACCTTCGCCGAAGGCATCCACTACATCCAGGGCGACTACGCGGACCCCGCGGGCTACCTGGCGCTCCGCGACCTGCTGGCGGACCTGGACGGGCGGCTCGGCCTGGGTGGGAACCGTCTCTTCTACCTGGCCACACCACCCAGCGCCTACGAGGCCATCATCGCCCGCCTGGGGACGGCCCAGCTGGCCGGGCGCACGCGCCCCGACCGAGTCGGCGGCTGGACGCGGATCATCATTGAGAAACCCTTCGGATCGGACCTGGAGACCGCCCGCGCCCTCAATGCCAAGGTCGGGGAGGTCTTCGACGAAACGGAGATCTACCGCATCGATCACTACCTGGGCAAGGAGACGGTCCAGAACGTCCTGGTCTTTCGCTTCGCCAATACCATCTTCGAACCGATCTGGACCCGGCAGTACATCGACCACGTGCAGATCACGGTGGCGGAATCGGGCGGGATTGCCCGTCGCGGCGGCTATTACGAAGAGGCGGGGATTGCCCGGGACATGCTGCAGAACCACCTGCTGCAGTTGCTGACGCTGGTGGCCATGGAACCACCCACCGCCATCGAAGCCGACGCGGTCCGCAACGAGAAGGTCAAGATCCTCCTGGCCATCCGTCCCTACACCCCGGAGGAGGTGGACGCCTTCGTCGTGGAGGGGCAGTACGGCCCGGGCGTGATCGACGGACGCGAGGTTTCCGGGTACCGTCAGGAAGAGCGGGTCGCCCCGGATTCCGTGACACCCACCTACGTGGCGGCCCGGTTCGAGATCGACAACTGGCGCTGGGCGGGCGTCCCCTTCTACCTGCGCACCGGCAAGCGCCTGCCCAAGCGCGTCACCGAGATCGCCATCCAGTTCAAGCTGCCCCCCCTGATCCTCTTCCGTCAGGCCGGCCTGGAGGACATGGAACCGAACATGCTCACCCTGAACATCCAGCCCGACGAGGGCATCGCTGTGCGGTTCGAGGCCAAGGTGCCCGGCCAGGCCACCCGGATCCGGGCGGTCAACATGGCATTTGATTACGGCACCGCCTTCGGGGGCGAGGAGCCCACGGCCTATGAGCGCCTGCTGCTCGACTCCATGGTCGGCGACCGCACGCTCTTCGCCCGCCGCGACGAGGTGGAGCAGGCCTGGGCGCTGGTCGTGCCGATCCTGGAAACCTGGGCCGCCCGGCCGGCGGCGGATTTTCCCAACTACGAGGCCGGCACGTGGGGACCCGCGGCGGCCCGCGCGCTGATCGAGCGGGACGGCCGCCGCTGGCGGCGCCTGTGATGGAGCCGGCGCCGCTGAAACTGACGCTCCAGCCGCTGGTCGCGGAGCCGCGCCGCGTCGACATCCAGGCCGTGGACCGGGAACTCGCCGATCTGTGGCGGATCGCGGCCGAGGCGTCGGAAGCCGAGCGCATCGTGCTCTCCCGCGCCCGCACCCTGACGCTCGTGGTGCACGCGGCAGACCCGGCCGCGGGGGACCGCCTTCGCGACGTCGCCGCGCAGACGTGCCAGCGCCACCCTGGGCGCGCCATCGTGCTCGTCAGCGATCCGGCGGAGCCGGACGTGGTCGCCGCCGTCAACGCCATCTGCGTGACCCGGCGCCGCGATCAGAAGCAGGTCTGCTGCGAGCAGATCCTGATCAACGCCAGCCCCGCAGCCGTGGAGCGCCTGCCCAGCCTGGTCCGCCGGTTGGTGCTGCCGGACATGCCGGTCGCGCTCTACTGGCCCGCGCCCCCTCCCGACCTGGAGTTCTTCCGCGACCTCTGCGATGTGGCGGACCGGGTGATCGTGGACACGGCGACCGCCCCCGATGGCGCGGGCCTGCTGGCGACCGGGGCGCTGGCCAAGCCGGCCGGCGGCACCGCCGCGCCGGGCGATCTGAGCTGGGCCCGCCTCACTGCCTGGCGGGGCCTGACCGCTCACTTCTTCGACCCGCCGCACACCGAGGCGCTCGACCGGATCGTCCGGGTGCGTGTGGCCCACGCCGGGTCCTCCCGGGCGCAGGCGCTCCTCTATGCCGCCTGGCTCACCGCCCGCCTCCGCTGGACGGTCGTGCAGCCGTTTGGCCGCGGAGAGGAACCTGAACGCGCGGCCCTGACCGATCTCCGCGGGCGTCCGGTCACCATCTCCCTGCACCCCGAGTCGCGCGCGCCGCACGGAGTGGGCGAACTGCTGTCGGTGATGATCACAACCGGCGAAGGTCGCAACGGGAACGGCAGCGCCACCTTTTCGATTACGCGGCGGGATGATGCCGGCGCGCTGCTGGCGGTGGCGGAAGGCGGGCAGGGACAGGTGATCCGCCGGGCGCTGCCGATCGATCCACCCGACGAAGCGGCGCTGCTCGCCGGAGAACTGGATCTCCTCGGCCACGACCGCGTCTACGAGGGAGCGGTCCGCGCCGTGGCGGCCCTGCTCGGGGCATGACCGGCCCGCGCGTCGAGGTTGCGGCCACGTCGGCGGACCTGGCCGGGCGGGCCGCAGAGATCGTCATCACTGCGGCGCAGGAGGCTGCGGCGGCACAGGGGCGCTTCGCCATTGCGCTTTCCGGAGGCCGGACGCCGCGGATGCTCTACCGCCGGCTCGCCCACGCCGGCCCGTCTGCCCTTCCCTATGACCGCACCCACATCTTCTGGAGTGATGAGCGGGCGGTGCCTCCGGGAGACGAGTACAGCAACTTCCGCCTGGCCCACGCCGTCTGGCTGGCGCAGGTGTCCATTCCCGCGGGACAGGTGCATCGCATCCGCGGCGAGGACGATCCAGATGTCGCCGCCGGGCGGTACGAGGACCTCATCCGGAACGTGCTGGGTGACCCGCCCCGCTTCGACCTCATCCTGCTGGGCGTGGGCCGCGATGGCCACACTGCCTCGCTGTTTCCCGGCGCCCCACCGCCGCCCGCGGGAAGGCTGGTCGTGCGGGCGACCGCGCCCGCTCACCCGCGCCGACGCATCACGTTCACGCCGGAGTTGATCGCGCTGGCCGACCGTGTTCTCGTGCTCGTCTCGGGAGCGGAGAAGGCCCGGGCTGTCCGGCGCGCCCTGCAGGGACCGCCCTCGGCCGTCCCCGCCGGCCGCCTGCGCGGCCCCCGCGTGCACTGGCTGCTGGACGCGGACGCGGCCGCGCTCCTTGAAGACCCGCCCGTCCAGCCCTGCAACGCCACCGCGCCCGCGGCAACCTGATCGCCCCCGCCGCATCCTCAGCGGCGCCGTCGCACCGTAACCTGGCGCCGGAGCCGACTAAAGCCCCGGCGTCCTGGGCAGACATCCACCAGCAGGGGCTTCCGAACGGGCAAACCCGTCGTGAGGCGGGGGCGCAACGCCCGAAGCTGCGCGGGTCGCGCAGCCGGTCGGGCTGCCGAAGAAGCGCATCAGTGGCCCGTTCGGTCGGCCGAACGGGCCGCTCGCTTTCACCCCGAAGCCCCGCTGGAGGCGAGAATGCTCAGGGTCCTCTCTGCCGGGTTGCTGATCCTGATGCTCGTGCTGGTGCCGGAGGCGCTGGGCCCCCGGCCGATCGTCGCGGGGACACCGGCCGTCGTCTATCCCCTGCCCGTCCGGGCGACGGATGTCCAGACCAGCTGGGATCTGGAAGTCACCGTCCTGAATCTCATCAACAATGAGCGCGTCGCCGTCGGCCTGGCACCGCTCATGCCGCACGCGACCATCCGCAGTGTGGCCCGGGCGCACGGGCGGGAGATGTTCGCCTGGGGCTATCTCTCCCACGTGTCGCGCAGCGGGCTGGGGCCGCAGCAGCGGGTGCTGGCCCGGGGCGTCCGTGTCCGCGTGGTCGGCGAGAACCTCGCCTACGCCTCCGGCATCCGTGAGGCGCACGAGGCGCTCATGGCCAGCGAGGCACACCGGCAGAACATCCTGCTCCCGCAGTATCAACTGGTCGGCATCGGCGTGATTGACGGCGGGCCCTACGGGGTCATCGTAGTGCAGAACTTCGGCAACTGACCTCCCCGCGCGACGCGGCCCCGCGCGACGCGGCTCAGGCGCCCGGGTGTAGCGCCCGGGTGCCCGGCTTTTCACCCCTGCCAGAGGTGCCGCAGCCAGCGGCGGCGTCCCGGAGCCAGCGCCGGAGGGAGGGCAATCAGACTGCGCGCCCACTCCCCGGCCGCACCCGCGCCGCCGTCCAGCCAGCGCATCAGGCCGACCTGCGCGACTGCCTCCAGAGGATGGACCCGCCGCAGCAGCAGCCGGCAGACCCGACGGAAGAGAACCTGCCAGGACCGTCCCGGAGGAGGCAGGGCCCTCGCGACTTCCTCGGGCACTGGTGCCCCGAGCAGACGGGCCGCTGCCATCACGACGAGCGCCAGGGGGGTCCGCAGCAGCGGTGCCGCCCGCACCGTCTCCGCCACCTGGTCCCAATCCACCGGATGCGCGCGGGTAACCTCGGCCACGTCGCGCAGGTAGCGCAGGCGGGGTTTGCCATACCACAGATCGCGCAGAAAAGCCGCCGCCGAGGCAACGACCAGGTCGGCCGGCGCCGGCACCAGCGCGGGTGCGCCCTCGACCGCAACCTCCCGGGCCCGGTCGAAGATGGCCTCATAGTTGAGCGGGACGATCAGCGGATAGCCCAGGTACCGCCAGTGCAGATCCACCGGCACGCGCCGCCCGGCCGGGTCATAGTAGGCGCGGCCGTGGCGCCAGGCGCGGTCGGCCGCCGACGGCGCATTCCCGAGGATCGCGTAGCCGGCTGCGCGCAGGGTCCGGTGGGCCAGATCGACTTCCCCGGTGCGGACGAGCACATCCAGGTCGGTGAAGGGACGGAGCCCGTCGTTGCGGTACGTGAATCGCGCCAGCGCCGCGCCTTTGAGTAGGATGACCGCGAGGCCCGCTTCGCGGAGCCGGCCGGCCAGGTCGGCCAGCTGCGCATAGGCCGCAGCCGCTTGGGAGGTCGCATCGGCGGCCAGGCGGTCCAGCGCCGCACGAGCGGGGGCGGAGACCACCGCGCGGGTAGCCTCCACGCCGGCCTGCGCCAGCGGACCGATCTGTTCGCGCGCCACGAGCGCCAGGACGGCGTCCCACTCCGGCGGCGCCAGGGCCGGCGGTGGGGCGGGATTCAGGTGCACGAGGCGGAACAGCGCGACCTCGAAAGACCTCCCTGAGGGGGCGGCGATCCCGCCGGTATCCGCCGGCGGTTCGCGGTCAATAGGCGGCAAGGGTGCCGGCGTCTCGGGCATGGCGGACCGCCAGGCGGAGGCCCAAGCCCGCCAGCGGCACGAGCAGCGCCGCGAACACCACCAGCGCGAGCAGTTCCTGCCGCAGCATGCCGGGACCGTATCCCTGCAGGATCGCCAGGCGCAGCGCGCGGAGGGCGTGCGTCAGCGGGATGACCTGCGCCAGGCGCTCCAGCACCGGGGGGAGCACGCGCGTCGGATAGAAGACACCCGAGAGCAGCGCAGAGATTCCGGTCAAGATACCCGTCACCGGATCGGGATGGCGAAAGAGGAGGACGAACGCCGCGGCAAGGACGCCCAGCGCAGCATAGATCACCAGCGCCAGGCTTAGCGTCACGACAGTGGCGGCGGCATTGGCCCCAGCCACGCCGAGGCCGAACACAGCCACCCCGAGGATCAGGTACAGCAGGGCCTGACCGCCGGCTGTGACCAGATGCCAGAGGGACAGTCCCAGCACCAGCACCGGGGCGCTGACCGGCGCCGCCAGCATGATCTCGAGGGTGCCGATGACCTGCTCCTGCCGCACGGCCGCGCCCGCCCCGACCATCGCCGCGGACAGGAACCCGAACAGCCCGACGCCCAGGATCACGAAGGCGAAGTAGTCGCCGCCGAACGGCTGCAGCGCCGGAGAGGCGGCCGGCCGGATCAGCCGCCCCAGGTAGAAGAGCGTGGGCGCCGCCAGGACCACGGCCCCGACCTGCCAGGCCACGACCAGCGGCGATGCGCTGGCCAGCTGGACGTCCCGTCTAAGAAGCGCCCGCCACTGGTGAAGCAGCATCGGCCTCCTCGAGCAGGGCGCGGTAGTGCGCGGCGAGTCCGTCCCCGGTCAAAGCGGGCGGGGCAAGGATCTCCCGGACTCGGCCTCCCACCAGGATCGCCGCGCGGTCGCAGACGGCGCCGACCTCCGCGAGATCGTGCGTGGCCAGCAGGACCGTCCGTCCCTCGTCCCGGGCGATCCGGCGGATCAAAGCGCGAACGGCACCCGCGGCCAGCAGGTCGAGGCTGCGGGTCGGCTCGTCCAGCAGCAGGACCGGCGCATCGGCCACCAGCGCCCGGGCCAGCGCCAGGCGCTGCCGCATGCCGGTGGAGTACCGGCCGACGACATCGTCGGCGAGATCGGTCAGCCCGACCAGGTCCAGCACAGCCGCGACGCGGCGGCGGACCGCGCGCCCCGGCAGCCCGCGCAGGCCCGCGAAGAACTCCAGGTTCTCGCGTCCGCTCAGGCGCCAGTAGAAGGTCCGTTCGTCGCCGACGGAGAGCCCGACGGCGCGCCGTACCGCGGCGCCTTCCCGCAGGATGTCGGCGCCGTGTACGCGCGCCGTGCCTTCGGAGGGGGAGACAAGCGTGGCCAGCACTTTCAGCAGGGTGGTCTTGCCGGCACCGTTCGGCCCGACCAGCCCGAACGTCTCCCCGCGCTCCACGCGCAGGCTGACGGCGTGAAGCGCCCGCACCGGCCGGGCCGGCCCGCGTCCTCCCAGCGAGAGCGGCCAGGCCAGTGGGTGAAAGATCTTGCCCAGTTGCATCGTCTCGATCATCAATGCGCCTCTAAATTCCCGTGCCGCGGCCGGTGTCTCCTGCTCGCGCCGCCGACATCTGCCGCTTCCGTCTCCCGACATCTGCCGCTTCCGTCTAAAGATAGACGCGACTGTAATCGTTGTTGCGCTCGATTCTACCCTTTGACGAGTTGCTCCCCAGAGGACAAGTGTGTACAAATGGGGTAGATTTCCCTGGACCCAACTGATGGCCGGCATCCGCGGGGGACTGAAGATCGCGTCCATTCCTCTGACGCAGGGGGTGCAGACGTTTTCCCCCGTTCCCCCTCCGCCCCCGCCGCCCTCCCGTCCACGGCCGCCCATTTTCCTCCTGCCGATCATCGGGATTCTGGTCCCGATCATTGCGGCGCCGGTCCTCGTGGCGCCGCCCTCTCCTCAGCCCCAACCGGTGGTTGCGGTGCCGACACCCGCGCCCACGCCGGGCACGCCCGCGGCGGTGCTGCCCCCGCCCGCAGTTCCGGCGGTCCGTCCCACCCCGATCATCCTGCCGGCGCTGCCGCGGCCGACCGCTCCGCCCGCGCCCGCCGTACTGGCACAGGGCGTCCAGCCCGCCGCGCAGGTGCCGCCGCTGGCCCAGGTCCTGCCATATGGGGGCGCCAATCTCTGGATTCCGGTCGTGGGTGGAGTCGGTTTGATCGGCCTTGGTCTGCTCTTCCGGGTGCTCGCCGGACCTCCTTAGACGATCATGCCTGTCCGCGCGGCGTTGCGCTTTCTCTCGACGCTGTGCCTGATCGCCGGCATCGCGCTAGTACTCTCGCCCGTCGCCTGGATCGCCTATTCCGCCGCCGCGGTTGGGCCGGTTCAGACCGCCGCGCTGGCCTCCTGGGAGCAGGCCGGTCGAAGTGCCACCCCCGCCCCGAGTGTAACGTCGTCGACCGGTATGGTCCTGAGCATCCCTCGGCTTAAACTCCGCCGGTTCGTCCCGGAAGGCGCCACGCCGGTAAACCTGCGGCAGTACGGGCTGGGGCGGATCACCTGGACGTCGCTGCCGGGGACCCCGGGTGTCGTGGGCATCGGCGGTCACCGCACCACCTACGGGGCCCCGTTCCTGCGCCTGGACCGCCTTCAGCCCGGTGATCTGATTCTGCTGGAGTATCGCGGGCGGCGGTATCAGTACGCGGTGGTCAGCGCGGAGGTCGTGCGGCCGGAACAGATCGGGGTGCTGCAGGGTTCGGCGGGAACGCAGGGCATCGCGCTGGTCACCTGCACTCCCGCCTACAGCGCCGCCTACCGTCTGGTCGTGCTGGGGATGTTGCGCGGTGTGACCACGGAGGTGGCGTCGCGGTGAGCCCCACCTGGCTGGGCGCGCGGCTGGACGGCGACGCGGTGTTCCTCGACCCGGCGCAGGCGCGCCTGATCCACGTGGACCCGGAGGCCTTCGCGGTGTGGGAGCAGTGCGACGGGCACACCGCGGCGGCGCTGGCGCACATCCTCGGGCTGTCGCTGCGGCGGGTGAATCGCGCGCTCAAGATGCTGGCGCAGGCGGGCGCGGTGGCCGCCGACGGGGAACGATGGCGGCAGTCTCCGCTGCGATGGGTGTAGCCCGTCGATGGCTGTAACCACGGCAGGGGTCGAACGCACGCTCCTGCTGCCCGGCTGGCAGATCCGGATGCGCGCGCCGGACTGGATGATGGAGCCCCTGGCGGCGGTCCTGGGAGGCGTGGGCGCAATCGAACCGTTGCCGGTCGTGGAGGTCAACGTCTCCGGGGACGGGCGGCAGGCCGAGGGTGTGACGCAAGGCCGCACGCTCTGGACAGTCCCCCTCCCGCCGGACGGATGGCTGGCGCTGCTCACCGGGCAGATTGCCGCCACCGCCGCATCTCTGCTGCGCCGCCTCCTCTATGTGCATGCCGGCACGGTCGCGTTCGGCGACCGGGCGTGGATTATCATGGGCGCAAGCGGCGCAGGAAAGACGTCGGTCGTGACCAGACTCGTGGCGGGGGGCGCCCGCTACCTGTCTGACGACATCACCCTGCTGAACCCCGCCGCGGCGACGGCTATCCCGTTTGCACTCCCCCTCGCCGTCAAGCCCTGGACGGCGCGTGCGGCCGGCGTTCTGCCCGCGGGATCCGAGGTCGCCCGCGACGAGGGCACCCGGTTCTATCTCCCCGCGGCGACCGCCCGCGGCCCGGTGCCGGTGGAGGCGTTTGGTGTGATGCGCCGCGACCGCCGCGCCTCTCTGGTGCCCCTGCCGCGCGCGGAGTTGCTGATGGCGCTGGCCGGGCAACCGTCCCCGCTGCGCGATCCGCAGCGGTTGGAGGAGGCGTTTGCCGGCTTCGCCCGGGTCATCCGCGGGGCCCGCTGTTATGCCGTCAGTGGTACGCCCGGAGAAGCCGCCGGCCTGATCGCGGCCGCCGCGGGCCGGACTGCCGGCGCGACGACCGCGGGCACGTAGCGGTCCAGCGCACGCAGCGGGCCGCTGCACGCAGCGCGCGGCTACATGATCGCGGGAAGTTCCCAGCCGACTCTGGCTTCCAGCGCCCGCGCGATTGCGAGCAGCCGGGCTTCCTCACCCGGGGCCGCGGCGAGCTGGATGCCCATGGGCAGACCATCGCGCGCTCCCACCGGCAGCGACACAACCGGCAGGCCCGTCAGATTGAAGAGCCGGGTCAGGCGGGAAAGCGGCGCCCGGGCCCGACGCCATCCCGGCCCACGCGCGGGATCGACATCCGCGATGCGCGGGGCCGCCACCGGCACGCCGGCGCAGAGCAGGGCATCGACCTCGGTCAGCAGCCGGCCCACCTGAGCGACCACAACTGCCTGCACCCGCTGCGCCTCCACGTACGCCGTGGCGGGAATCGTGGCACCGGCCGCGAGCAGTTCGCGCACATCGGGGCCGTACTCGCTGAGGCGCCCCGGATAGACCCGGCGGTGGTAGGCGCTGGCCTCGGCGAAGAGAATCGTCGTCTGGGCGATCTGTCCGGCCTCGGCCGCCTCCACGCGCACGGGTTCGACACGGCCGCCGGCGCGGGAGAGCAGGTCGCTCGCCTGCTCCAGCGCCGCTCCCACGGCGTCGTCGAGACCTCCCTCGAATAACGGGCCGCGCAGCCGCCCGATCCGAAAGGAGGCCGGCGGATCAGGGACGTGCTCGGCAAACGCGGGCCGGCGCGCCGTCAGCGGATCACGGGGGTCGGGCCCCGCCAGGACCCCCAGCAGCAGCGCGGCGTCGGCGACGCTCCGCGCCATCGGTCCCACGGTGTCGAAGGACCACGCCAGTGGGACCACGCCGTGCCGGCTGATGCGACCGAACGTCGGCTTCAACCCAACGATCCCGCACAGCGCCGCGGGAATTCGGATCGATCCCCCGGTGTCGGTGCCCAATGCCGCGGCGCAGAGTCCCGCGGCCACCGCCGCACCTGATCCCCCGCTCGAGCCGCCCGTGATACGCTCACGATCCCAGGGATTCGCCACCGCGCCGAAGTGCGGATTGACCGACGTCACGCCGAAGGCGAACTCGTGGAGGTTCGTCCGGCCGATGATCACGGCGCCCGCGCCCGCCAGGCGCTGGACCGCCGTCGCGGTCTCCTCCGCCCGGTGGTCCCGGCGAATCGCCGCCCCCGCCGTGGTGGCCAGTCCGGCCTGATCGAAGAGATCCTTGACCGCGATGGGGATGCCGTGCAGTGGTCCGCGGATCTCGCCCCGGCGCGCCTCCGCCTCGCGCGCGCGGGCGGTCTCCCGGGCGGCGACGGTATCAACGTGGATGAAAGCCCGCAACGCCGGATCCTCTGCCCGGATGCGCTCGAGACATTGCTCCACCAGCGCGACGGGCGAGATGCGCCCCTCGCGGATCCCCGCCGCCAGTTCGGCCAGGTCCCGGCTCACGGCGGCCAGCACCACAGGGAGGCGGGCAGGTCGTCAGCGCGGAGCGGGTACGCCGCGACCCGCTCCCACTCCCGCGCCCAGGCGCGGTGCCACTCCTCGACCGCGCGCAGCGTCTCACTGTCGAGACCTGCTCCCGGAGTGCCGAGCAGCCGTTCGATCACGCTGCGGTCGATGTCCACGGTGTGTCCGCCTGGTCGCTAGGTGGTTCCGGGCGCAACGAGGCCCCCCGGCTGCCGGTGAAGGACCCGGCCATCGATATGGTACGATGGCGCGTGATTCCCCCCTGCCGGGCAGGTCGGGTACAGCCCGATCAGCATAGGAGGATGACGATGCCGCGAGTCGTGCACTTCGAGTTCAGCGCCGAGGATCCGAAGCGGGCGGTCAGGTTCTACCGGGACGTCTTCGGGTGGACGTTTGCGAAGTGGGAAGGCCCGCTGGAGTACTGGCTGATCACGACCGGGCCGGACGGCGAGCCCGGGATCAACGGCGGGGTGGGCCGCCGCACGGAGCCCGGGGAGGGCACGGTGAATACCGTCGCCGTCTCCGATATCGATGATGCGCTGACCCGGGTCACCCGGGGCGGAGGCGAGGTCACTCAGCCCAAGCACGCCATTCCGGGCGTCGGCTGGCAGGCCTACTGCCGGGACCCCGAGGGGAACGTCTTCGGGATCCACCAGGCGGACGCGACCGCCCGCTAGGTCAGGGAGCCCCCGGGCCGGCCACCACCGCGGGGCGGTCCTGCAGTGCTGGCGCCCGGATCGCCAGCAACCCTCCATCCATCACCGCCTCCACCAGGGAGGCCTCGTCGAACCATGATGTCGGCGCAGCGTGGCCCCAGAGCGTGGCGCGCCGGGGATCGTTAAGCTTCCAGCGGACGGAGGGCCAGTCGGGGTCGGCGATCATGTAGTCGCCGGTGTAGAGTTCGATGCGATTCCCGTCGGGATCGCGCAGGTAGAGAAAGAAGGCGTTGCTGAGCCCGTGGCGACCGGGCCCGCGCTCGATGGCGCTGACGCGGCCGGCCGCGGCCAGCACGTCGCAGGCCCGCAGCACTCCCGCGGTATCGGCCATCCAGAACCCGGCGTGGTGCACCCGCGGTCCCAGGCCCGTCATCAGCGCGATGTCGTGCACGTTCTGCTTCCGGTGGAGCCAGATCGCCCACAGGCGCGGGGGGTCCTCCTCCGTCTCCGTCAGCTCGGAACAGCGGAATCCCAGGATCTGCTGATACCAGCCCGCGGCGCCCGCTACGTCGGGGACCTGGCAGTTGAAGTGGTCCAGCCGCATCACTCCGGGACCCCGGTAGCGATCGTAGCGCTGCAGCAGCCGCTCCACGGGCGTCATCTCGTGGAAGAACTCCAGCGGCAGCCCCGCGGGATCCTGGAGGCGCAGCGCCCTCCCCTGCCCCGCCTCTTCGCCCTCGATCCAGCGGTGCGGCAGGCCGCCGCGCTGGGCGACCGCGGCGAGCGTGTCCAGGTCCCCGGGACTCCCCACGCGGAAGGCGATGTGCCCCACCCCTGGCGACGGCGCGCGACGCAGCACCAGGCTGTGGTGCAGCCACTCCTCGTACCCGCGCAGGTAGAGCCGGGTGGCATCCCGCGAGGTCTCTACGAACCCAAGTAGTCCGACGTAGAAGTCGGCGGCCCGCTCCAGGTCTGTGACGCGGAATTCGATGTGCGCGGCGCGGAGGACGTTCAACGGATCAGCCCGCATCGGGTCAGGACTCATCGTAGTGAATCCGGGCGGACTCGTGCGTCCAGGGATCGGCGGGGGCGCCGGCGTAGGCTTCCGCCTCCATCAGACGGCGGTACCGTCCTCCGAAGAAGAGGAGCGGTTCGCCGGCCTCCCCCGGGTGCAGTCCGGTGACCCGGCCCAGCACGATGGTGTGGTCACCACCGTCGGCCAGGCTCTCGACGCGGCAGCCCACTGAGGCCAGCGCCCCGACCAGCAGCGGCCCGTGCCCCCAGCGTTGAAAGCGGAACTCCGGCGGTCCGGCGTAGGGCCAGGCCCCGGCGAAGTACCGCGAGAGCGGCTCCTGCTCCTGCCGCAGGATGTTGATCGAGAACGGCCGTCCCGGGGTGAGGAGTTGATGGGTGCGCGCCCGCCGATCCACGCAGACCAGCACCAGCAGCGGGTCCAGTGAGACCGAGGCCACGGCGTTCGCGGTCATCCCGTGCACGCCGTCGGGCACCTCCACGCCCAGCACAGTCACGCCTGTGGCAAACAGGCCCATCACCCGCCGGAAGGCGGCCGGAGTCAACTCGGTGACGGCGTCCACGGCGGGACCCTACTCGCCCGTCGGCAGCGGGGCGGCGGCCGGCTCGGCGGAGGCAACCGCGTCCGCACGGTCCAGGAACGCCTTCACCCGCTCGACGTACGACTTGCGGTCGTAGTTAGCAAACGTCGCCATCTGCATACGCACCGGGTCGCCGAAGAAGAACCGCTCGTAGATAACCTGGCGCGAGCCGAAGGAAGAGAGGGCCAGGTCCCAGGCCAGGCGGAAGAGCCTGATTCGCTCCGTGGCATCGAGCCGCGCCGCCTGGTAGTACTTCTGGATGGTCTCCCCGAGCGGCCCCTCGACGTCCGCCTGAGTGGGGCGTCCCATCATGCCGCTCGCGCCCAGCAGCTGCAGGATTTCGATCATGCGCGGGTACATCCAGGTGAACATGTTGCGCGCGGCGTCCAGCGGCGGCCAGGCCGGGGTCATCATCCCCCACTTGTCCACCTGCGCCTCGGCCTCCGCCGCGCGCAGGAACGCCTTCATCGACTCCAGATAGTAGATGATCTCCGCGATCTTGCCCTGGACATGCTGGAACGACTCGATGGCGATGGCGTCCACGATGAGCGAGGCCACGCCCAGGACAAACTCCGCTTTGGCCACGTTCTTGGTGACGACCTGGTGGGCCATATGTACGACCGCGTTGGTGGCGCCGAAGGCCCTGTTGCACCGCTCCACGTCGCGCAGCAGGAAGACCCGCTCCCACGGCACCAGGACATCGTCGAAGATCACCACGGCGTCCATCTCCTCGAACCGGGCGCCGAGCGGGTGATCGAACGTGGTCCCTCCGGCATCGAAGGTCTCCCGGCAGAGGAAGCGCAGCCCGGGCGTCGCCGTGGGGATGGCAAAGGCAAAGGCGTAGGGACGGTCCTCGTCGGTGGCCTTGAGCAGCGTGGAGGGGAAGACCATGATCTCCTCCGCG
>Ga0209172_10003067_pt1 | contig 26838 bp, 21 predicted proteins | sample LarsenN4metaG_FD_184113 | JGI IMG/M metagenome (GOLD analysis project Ga0209172, IMG submission 184113) | Hot spring sediment bacterial and archeal communities from British Columbia, Canada, to study Microbial Dark Matter (Phase II) - Larsen... ... | reverse complement strand
TTCGACGTCCTGTCGGGCATCGTGCGCCGCTCGGCGGCCGGCGACGCGGCATGGCGTGACGTGCGCTACCTCGTGTTCGACCTGCGAGACGACGACGGTCGCTTCGGCCCGTTCGAGCGCCGCATCGAGCTCCTGCGCCGCGCGGTGGCCGAGGCCGCCCACGCGCCCCTGCAGGTGGTGCCGCAACGCGCCGGCCTCGACCGTGTCGCGCTGCGACAGTGGCTGGCCGAGGTGGTGCGAGCCGGTGGTGAAGGCCTCGTCCTGCACCACGCCGGCTCGCCTTGGCGAGCCGGTCGCAGCGACGCGCTGCTCAAGCTCAAGCCGCTGCACGATGCCGAGGCGGTGGTCGTGGCGCACGTGGCCGGGCAGGGCCGGCATCTCGGCCGGCTCGGCGCGCTGCACGTGCGCACGGCCGACGGCGTCGAGTTCCTGCTCGGCACCGGCCTCAGCGACCGCCAGCGCGAACAGCCGCCGGCCGTGGGCGCCACGGTGGTGTTCACTCACCGCGGGCTGACGGCTGGCGGCGTGCCGCGTTTCGCGAGCTTCCTGCGCGTGCGCGATCCGATGCGCAGCTGAGCCCCGGCCCGCGCCCGTGGCGCGCCGGGCCGCAGCTCAGAGCACGTCGCTGGCGAAGTCGGCCAGGCGGGAGCGCTCGCCGCGGGCGAGCGTGACGTGACCGCCGTGCGGCCAGCCCTTGAAGCGGTCGACGGCGTAGGTCAGGCCGCTGGAACCTTCGGTGAGGTAGGGCGTGTCGATCTGCGCGAGGTTGCCGAGGCAGACGATCTTCGTGCCCGGGCCGGCCCGCGTGATCAGCGTCTTCATCTGCTTGGGCGTCAGGTTCTGCGCCTCGTCGATCAGCACGAACTTGTTGAGGAACGTGCGCCCGCGCATGAAGTTCAGGCTCTTGATCTTGATCTTGGCGCGCACGAGGTCGTTGGTGGCGGCGCGGCCCCACTCGCCGGCGCTCGAGTCGCTGCGCGCGAGCACCTCGAGGTTGTCGTCGAGCGCGCCCATCCACGGGCCCATCTTCTCCTGCTCGTCGCCGGGCAGGAAGCCGATGTCCTCGCCCACCGGCACGGTGACGCGGGTGACGATGATCTCGCTGTAGCGGCGCTCGTCGAGCACCTGGGCCAGGCCGGCGGCCAGCGTCATCAGCGTCTTGCCGGTGCCTGCCGTGCCCGCGAGGGTGACGAAGTCGCACTCCGGGTCCATCAGCAGGTTGAGGGCGAAGTTCTGCTCGCGGTTGCGCGCCGTCACGCCCCACACGGCGTTCTTGCCGTGCGTGTAGTCGCGCAGCGTCTTGAGCACCGCGGTCTTGCCCGTGATCTCGGTGACGCGCGCGTAGAGCGGCGTGGCGCCGGGGGCCTCGAGGTAGACGAACTGGTTGATCAGCAGCGCCGGCACCAGCGGACCGCTGATGCGGTAGAAGGTGTGGCCCCCCTGCTGCCAGCTCTCCATCGTCTTGCCGTGGCGCTCCCAGAAGTCGGCCGGCAGCGGCAGCACGCCCGTGTACAGCAGGTCGCCGTCCTCGAGCGTCTTGTCATTCGTGTAGTCCTCGGCCGGCAGTCCGAGCGCGCGCGCCTTGACGCGCATGTTGATGTCCTTGGACACCAGCACGACGTCGCGCCCGGGCTGCTGGCTGCGCAAGGTCTGCACGACGCCCAGGATCTGGTTGTCGGCCTTGCCCTGCGGCAGGCCGTCGGGCAGCTTGATGTCGAAGAGCGTCGTCTGGAAGAAGAGCTTGCCGCCGGCCTCGCGGTGGCCGGTCTTCGCGAGTTCGATGCCGGCATTGGCGTCGAACATCGGGACGACGCCCTCGCGCGCGCCGGCCTTGGCCGCCTGGCCGTCGAGGGTGCCACTGCGCACCAGCGCGTCGAGCTCGCGGCTGACCTGGCGGGCGTTGCGCGCCACCTCGCTCATGCCCTTCTTGTGGTCGTCGAGCTCCTCCAGCGTGATCATCGGCAGGAAGATGTCGTGCTCTTCGAAGCGGAAGAGACAGCTCGGGTCGTGCATCAGCACGTTCGTGTCGAGCACGAAGAGCTTGGCCGGGCCGTCGTGGCCGTTGCGGGCCTTGCGCGGCCGCGCGACGGGGCGCGCGGCCGCGGGTGCCGGCGCCGGTGCCGCGGGCATGGCCGGCGGCGTTGCCGGGGCGCGGGCCGAACGGTCGCCGTTGCGGGCCGGCGCGGGCTGCAGCAGCCGGGCGGCCGGCCGCGCCGCAGCCGCGGAGGCGCCGTCGAGCAGGTCGAGAGCGGCCTGCGTCGGCTCCTCGGTCGCGGCGGCGCGCGGCTTCAGGGTCTTGCGGTCCGCCTTGGGGGCGGCCTGGGCTTCGAGCGCGGAAGGGGGGAGCAGGTCGCCCGGGCGGGCAGGGGGCTTGGGCAGGGGCATGCGGGCAGGCGGCGGGGCAGGCGGGTCGCGCCGTCGCGTGCCGGCGCTGGCAGGGCTGGGGCGCGGCGTGGGAGGCGAGGAGCGGGCTTCCCGGCCCCTCAGGCGGCCTTCTTGAGCGCCTTGACCGCCTTGAGCACTTCCTCGACGTGGCCGGCGACCTTGATGCCGCGCCACTCGGCCCGCATCACGCCGGTGGCGTCGATGAGGAAGGTGCTGCGCTCGATGCCCTTCACCTTCTTGCCGTACATGATCTTGTTCTTGACGACGCCGAACATGTGGCAGAGCTTCTCCTCGGTGTCCGCGATCAGCTCGAAGGGCAGCTCGAGGTTCGCCTTGAACTTCTCGTGCGAGGCGAGGTTGTCGCGGGAGACGCCGAAGACCACGGCGCCGGCCTTCAGGAAGTCCTTGTGGTGGTCGCGGAACTGCATCGCCTCGGTCGTGCAGCCGGGGGTGTTGTCCTTCGGGTAGAAGTACAGCACCACCGCGTGCCCGAGGTGGCTGTGCGGCGTGAACTTCACGCCGCCGGTGGCGGCCGCTTCGAACTCCGGGAGGGCTTTGTTCAGGGCAGGCGTCATGGAGGGGTTCTCTGCTGCGCACCCGCCGGCCCGGCCGGTGGGACACCGGTTGGACCATCAGGTGGGGGCCAAGGCGGCTGACAGCCCGAAATTATAAGTCGCCGGCATGGAGGGACCGGCCGGTGCCCGCGCGGCGGCGCGCCGGGACGGCGTCAATCCACGCCGACCAGCAGCGCCGCCAGCACGGAGCGCCTCTCGCTCACCAGGACGTTGTAGGTCCGGCAGGCGGCGGCGGTGTCCATGCATTCGATGCCGATGCGCCGCTCGACGAGCGGCTTCAGCAGCGCGGGCGGCGCAAAGCGCATGCGGCGGCCGCTGCCGAAGATCACCAGCTCCGGCCCGAAGGCGGCCATGCGCTCGAAGTCGGACAGTGCCAGCGAGCCCCAGTCCGACACCGCCCAGGGCAGCACGGCACCCGACCAGGGCACGAACACGCTCCCCTCGTGCAGCGCGCCGCCGACCCACAGCCGGTTCGGCTCGTGGCGCGCGATCATGTTGGCGCCGTCCAGCGTCTCGGGAACGAACTTCATGGATGGATAATTCTAGGTTCCATCCCTCGCGGCCTGCAGCCGCGCCCCCATCCTCCGCCACCGTGGGGCCTCGTCCGCCTCCCTGTCATCCGTGAACGCACCGTTGCCCCTGCTGCCCCCCAATGCCGTCGGCGCGCCCGCGATCTCCAGGCTGCACGGCCACACCGTCAGGAAGTCGGCCAAGCTCGCCAACGTGGCCTACGACATCCGCGGCCCCGTGCTCGACAAGGCGCGGCAGATGGAGGAGGAGGGGCACCGCATCATCAAGCTGAACATCGGCAACGTCGCCGCGTTCGGGCTCGAGCCGCCCGATGAAATCGTGCAGGACATGATCCGCAACCTGCCCGACGCGGCCGGCTACACCGACAGCAAGGGCCTCTTCGCCCCGCGCAAGGCCGTCGTCCACTACACGCAGGAGAAGGGCGTTCGCGGCGTGACGGTGGACGACGTCTACCTCGGCAACGGCGCCTCCGAGCTGATCCAGATGGCGGTGAGCGCGCTGCTCAACGACGGCGACGAGCTGCTCATCCCGACGCCCGACTTCCCGCTCTACACGGCCGTCACCGGCCTCTCGGGCGGCGTGCCGGTGCACTACCTGTGCGACGAGGGCGCCGGATGGCTGCCCGACCTCGAGGACATCCGCCGCAAGATCACGCCGCGCACGCGCGGCATCATCGTCTGCAACCCCAACAACCCGACGGGGGCGCTCTATCCCGACGACCTGCTGCGCGAGATCCTCGAGATCGCGCGGCAGCACCACCTGGTGGTCTTCGCCGACGAGATCTACGACAAGACCCTCTACGACGGCCACACGCACACCAGCCTCGCCGCGCTGGCCGACGACGTGCTCGTCATCACCTTCAACGGCCTGTCGAAGAACTACCGCAGCTGCGGCTACCGCGCCGGCTGGATGGTCGTGAGCGGCGAGAAGCGCCACGCCCGCGACTACATCGAGGGCCTGAACATGCTCGCCTCGCTGCGCCTTTGCAGCAACACGCCCGGGCAGCTGGCCATCCAGACGGCGCTCGGCGGCTACCAGAGCATCAAGGACCTCGTCGCGCCCACCGGCCGGCTGTGCAAGCAGCGCGACAAGGCCTACGAGCTGCTCTCGCAGATCCCGGGCGTCAGCGTCGTCAAGCCGAAGGCGGCGCTGTACATGTTCCCGCGCCTGGACCCGAAGGTCTACCCGATCGACGACGACCAGCAGTTCGCCTACGAGCTGCTCGCCGAGGAGAAGGTGCTGATCGTGCAGGGCACCGGCTTCAACTGGCCGGCGCCGGACCACTTCCGCACCGTGTTCCTGCCCAACGTCGACGACCTCACCGAGGCCATCGGCCGCATCGACCGCTTCCTCGCGCACTACCGCAAACGCCACGCGGGCTGACCCCCGCGCGGCGCCCGCATCTCGCATCTCGCCCGGACGAACGACAAGACATGAAGCCCATCCAGGTCGGCCTGCTCGGCATCGGCACCGTCGGCAGCGGCACCTTCAAGGTGCTGCAGCGCAACCAGGAGGAGATCCGCCGCCGCGCCGGCCGCGAGATCCGCATCTCGATGGTGGCCGACCTCGACACGGCGCGCGCCCGCAGCATCGTCGGCTCGGCCGCCGAGGTGGTGGGCGACGCGCGCGCCGTCATCGCCAACCCCGACATCGACATCGTCGTCGAGCTGATCGGCGGCTACGGCATCGCCAAGGCGCTGGTGCTGGAGGCCATCGCCGCCGGCAAGCACGTGGTCACCGCCAACAAGGCGCTGCTCGCCGTGCACGGCAGCGAGATCTTCGCCGCGGCCAGCGCCAAGGGCGTGATCGTTGCGTTCGAGGCGGCGGTGGCGGGCGGCATCCCGATCATCAAGGCGCTGCGCGAAGGCCTCACCGCGAACCGCATCGAGTGGGTCGCGGGCATCATCAACGGCACGACCAACTTCATCCTCTCGGAGATGCGGGCCAAGGGCCTCGACTTCGGCGTGGTGCTGAAGCAGGCGCAGGCGCTCGGTTATGCCGAGGCCGACCCGACGTTCGACATCGAGGGCATCGACGCCGCGCACAAGGCGACGATCATGAGCGCCATCGCGTTCGGCATCCCGGTGCAGTTCGACAAGGCCTACGTCGAGGGCATCACGGCGTTGCAGGCAGCCGACATCCGCTATGCCGAGCAGCTGGGCTACCGCATCAAGCTGCTCGGCATCACGAAGCGCCGCGACGACCTGAAGTCGACCGGCAGCGCGGGCGGCATCGAGCTGCGCGTGCACCCGACGCTGGTGCCCAGCCAGCGCCTCATCGCCAACGTCGAAGGCGCGATGAACGCCGTCGTCGTGCACGGCGACGCGGTCGGCACCACGCTCTACTATGGCAAGGGAGCCGGCAGCGAGCCGACGGCCAGCGCCGTCGTCGCCGACCTCGTCGACATCACGCGCCTGCACACGGCCGACCCCGACCACCGCGTGCCGCACCTCGCCTTCCAGCCCGGCTCGATGGCGGCGACGCCGATCCTGCCGATCGAGCAGGTGGTCACCGCGTACTACCTGCGCCTCGTCGTCGCCGACAAGGCCGGTGTGCTGGCGCGCATCACCGGCATCCTGGCCGAGAACGACATCAGCATCGACGCCGTGCTGCAGCGCGAGAGTGCCGAAGGCGAGAACCAGACCGACCTCATCATCCTCACGCACGACACGGTGGAAGGGCGCATGAACAAGGCGCTGGCGCAGATGCAGGCGCTGCCCACCGTGCTGGCGCCGATCGTGCGCATCCGCAAGGAAGAGCTGAGTTGAAGTACGTCAGCACCCGCGGCGACGCCACGCGGCGCGGCTTCTCCGACATCCTGCTCGAGGGCCTGGCGCCCGACGGCGGCCTGTACCTGCCCGAGCGCTACCCGAAGGTCGATGCGCCGACGCTGGCGCGCTGGCGCGCGCTCGCCCGCGAGTCGTACGCCGACCTCGCGTTCGAGATCCTCTCGCTCTTCATCGACGACATCCCCGCCGCCGACCTGCGGCGCCTGGTGCGCGCCACCTACACCGAGGCCACCTTCGGCACGCGCGCCATCACGCCGCTGGCGAAGCTGGAGGACGGCTTCTTCATCGAGGCGCTGTCCAACGGCCCCACGCTCGCATTCAAGGACATGGCGATGCAGCTGCTCGGCCAGCTCTTCGAGTACGAGCTCGGGCGCCGAGGCGAGAAGCTCAACATCCTCGGCGCCACCAGCGGCGACACCGGCAGCGCGGCCGAGTACGCGATGCGCGGCAAGCGCGGCATCCACGTGTTCATGCTCAGCCCGCACGGCCGCATGAGCCCGTTCCAGCAGGCGCAGATGTTCAGCCTGCAGGATGCCAACATCCACAACATCGCCGTCGAGGGCGTGTTCGACGACTGCCAGGACATCGTCAAGGCCGTCAGCAACGACCTCGAGTTCAAGCGGCGCTGGAAGATCGGCACCGTCAACAGCATCAACTGGGCGCGCCTGCTGGCGCAGGTGGTCTACTACTTCGCCGGTTACTTCCAGGCGACGAAGTCCGATGCCGAGGGCGTGAGCTTCGCCGTGCCGAGCGGCAACTTCGGCAACATCTGCGCCGGCCACGTCGCGCGCATGATGGGCCTGCCGATCAAGCGGCTCGTGCTCGCGACGAACGAAAACGACGTGCTCGACGAGTTCTTCCGCACCGGCACCTACCGCCCGCGCGGCACGGCCGAAACGCACGAGACCTCGAGCCCGAGCATGGACATCAGCAAGGCGAGCAACTTCGAGCGCTTCGTCTTCGACCTGCTCGGGCGCGATGGTGCGCGCACGAAGGCCCTCTTCGGCGAGGCGCTGTCGCGCGAAGGCGGCTTCACGATCACGCGCGAGGAGTTCGCGCGCATCGCCTCGTTCGGCTTCGTCTCCGGCAAGAGCACGCATGCCGACCGGCTGGCGACGATCCGCGCCACCTGGGCGCGCTCGCATCGCCTCGTCGACACGCACACGGCCGACGGCCTGAAGGTGGCGCGCGAGCACCTGGAGCCCGGGGTGCCGATGATCGTGCTCGAGACGGCGCTGCCGGCGAAGTTCGCCGCGACCATCGCCGAGGCCTTTGCCGGCGAGCCGGGCGCCGCGCCCGTGCCCGAGGTGCCGGCGGCGCTGCAGGGCATCGAGAAGCTGCCGCGGCGCTTCACGGTGCTGGCGGCCGACGCGGCGCTCGTGAAGCGGCACATCGAGGCGCACGCGGGATGAACGCACCGGCCGGCTCCGGCGCCCAGGGTGCGCGCCCGGCGCGGGCGCTGCTGGCGCTCGACGACGCGCTGGCGCGGCTCGTCGAAGGCAGCCGGCCGCACGCGCTGACGGCCACCGAGACGGTCTCGACCTTCGAGGCGCTCGGCCGCGTGCTGGCCGAGGACGTGCGCTCGGCGCTCGACGTGCCGCCCGCTGACAACACCTCGATGGACGGCTACGCGGTCCGTGCCGCGGACGTGCCCGCGGCAGGCACCGTGCTGCCGGTGAGCCAGCGCATCCCGGCGGGTGTCGTCGGCGCGCCGCTCGTGCCTGGAACCGCGGCCCGCATCTTCACTGGCGCGCAGGTGCCGGGTGGCGCCGACGCGGTGGTGATGCAGGAGGAGTGCGAGGCGCTTGCCGGCGAGGGCGAAGGGCAGGGTGGCAGTGCCAGCGAGGCGGCCGGCCTCGGCCGCGTGCGCATCCGCGCCGTGCCGGCGCCCGGCCAATGGGTGCGCCGCCGCGGCGAGGACGTGCGCGCCGGCGCCACCGTGCTGGCGCGCGGCACGCGCATGACGCCGCAGGCGCTCGGCCTCGCTGCCTCGGTGGGTGCCGGCACGCTGAAGGTGCTGCGGCGCCCGCGCGTGGCCGTGTTCTCCACCGGCGACGAGCTCGTGATGCCGGGCGAGGCGCTCAAGCCCGGCGCCATCTACAACAGCAACCGCTTCACGCTGCGCGGCCTGCTGCAGGCCGCCGGCTGCGAGGTCAACGACTTCGGCATCGTGCCCGACCGCCTCGACGCCACGCGCGACGCGCTGCGCCGCGCCGCCGCGCACAACGACCTCATCGTCACCAGCGGCGGCGTCTCGGTGGGCGAGGAAGACCACCTGCGCCCGGCGGTGCTGGCCGAGGGGCGGCTGGAGAACTGGCAGATCGCGATGAAGCCGGGCAAGCCGCTCGCCTTCGGCGCCGTGCGCCGCGGCGCGGCGAGCGCGGGTGAGGCGGCCGAGGGGGGCGAAGCGCTCTTCGTCGGCCTGCCCGGCAACCCCGTGTCGTCGTTCGTCACCTTCGTGCTGTGCGTCAGCGCCGTGCTGCGCGCGATGCAGGGCCTGCCGACCGCGCTGCCACGCCCGCTGCCGCTGCGCGCGGCGTTCGACTGGCCGCGGCCCGACAAGCGGCGCGAGTTCCTGCGCGTGCGGCTGAACGAGGCGGGCGAGCTCGAGCTCTTCGACAACCAGAGCTCCGGCGTGCTGACCTCGGCCGTGTGGGCCGACGGCCTCGTGGACAACCCGCCTGGCCAGCCCATCGCGCGCGGCGACACGGTACGCTACCTGCCGCTGGCCGAACTGGTCGCCCGCTGAGGGCGCGCCCGCCGGTCGCGCTCTGTCCGCCAGCTCCGATCCCCACGCAAACCGATGAAGGTCCAGGTGCGCTACTTCGCCTCGCTGCGCGAGGCCCTCGGCCCGGCCGAGGCCGTGGAGCTGCCCGCCGGCGCGACGCTCGGGGCGCTGCGCGAGGCGCTCATCGCCCGCGGCGGCCGGCATGCCGAGGTGCTGGCGCGCGGCCGGGCCGTGCGCTGCTCGCTCGACCAGCGCATGGCCGACGAGGCCGAGGCGCTGCGCGACGGGGCCGAGGTCGCCTTCTTCCCGCCGGTCACCGGGGGCTGAGCATGGTTGCCCCCGCCATCACCCGCGTCGTCATCCAGACCGCCGACTTCGACCTCGGCGCCGAGGTGGCTGCGTTGCGCGCCGGCGACCTCGGCGTGGGCGCCGTCACCACCTTCATCGGCACCGTGCGCGACCGCAACAGCGGCTACGCCAACCCGGGCCCGGGCGACATCCGCGAGCTCGAGCTCGAGCACTATCCCGGCATGACCGAGCGCGCGATCGAGGGGATGATCGACGAGGCGATGCGCCGCTTCGACATCCGTGCAGCGCGCGTCGTGCATCGCGTCGGGCCGCTGCTGCCCGGCGACCAGATCGTGCTCGTCGCCGTCAGCTCGGCGCACCGCGGCCAGGCGTTCCAGGCCTGCGAGTTCCTGATGGACTACCTGAAGACGCAGGCGCCGTTCTGGAAGAAGGAAACGACCCCCGAAGGCGCGCGCTGGGTCGATGCCCGCGTCGCCGATGACGCCGCGCTCGCGCGCTGGGGTATCCAGGCGGGCAACGCGGCGGGCTGATCGCCGCGGCGCCCGGAGCCCTCAGCCCTCAGCCCTCAGCCCTCAGCCCGCACGCGGCTCCTCCTCGTCGAACCGCTCCACCAGCAGCGCCAGCTGCTGCCGCAGCGCCTGCATCTGCACGCCGCGCGCACCGCCCAGGGCACGCAGCCGCTCGCGCTCGTGTTTCATCGCGGCCTGCACCAGCGGCGCCACATGCCGCCGGCCCGCGGCGGTGATGCGCACGCGCGAGCGGCGCGCATCCCCCGGGTCGGCCGAGCGCTCCACCCAGCCCTGCGCGCCCAGGCGGTCGAGTGTCTTCGTCACCGTCGGCTGCTTCGCCAGCACCTCCAGCGCCAGCCGGCCGACGCTCTCCGGCTCGCCGTCGTAGAGCGTGGCCAGCACGCGCCATTCGAGCGAGTTGAGACCGGCCGCGCGCACCTGCGGCTCGAAGCCCCGCCACAGCGCGTGGCTGGCGCGCGCCAGCAGGTAGGGCAGGTGGTCGTGCACGAAGCGGCGGGCCATCGCCGCAGTGTGCGCGTCGCGGTGCGCGCGGCGGGCAGGCGTAAACCCGCTCGGCCGGATCGATGACTTTTCATATATTCGGCACGCAAACCCGAGGTCTGCTTGAACGCACCCGCCGAACCGCACGCCACCGCCCTGCGGCCGCCCGAAGGCGCGGGGGCCGAGGGCGCGCCCTCGCCGCAGGCCCTGCGCACGGCGCTCGGGCGCTTCGCCACCGGCGTCACCATCGTGACCTGCCTCGATGCCGCCGGCCAGCGCGTCGGCCTCACGGCCAACTCGTTCGGCGCCCTGTCGCTGGAGCCGCCGCTCGTGCTGTGGTCGCTGCGCCGCGCGAGCCCGAGCCTGCCCGCCTTCGAGTCGGCGAGCCACTTCGCGGTGAACGTGCTGGCCGAACCGCAGGTCGAGCTGTCGCGGCGCTTCGCGCGTCCGCAGGCGCCGGGCGCCACGGGCACGACGGCCGACAAGTTCGCTGAAGGGGGTTGGTCCGCCGGCCTCGGCGGCGCCCCGGTGCTGGCCGGCTGCGCCGCCGTGTTCGAGTGCGAGCGCGTCGCGGCGCACGATGGTGGCGACCACCGCCTGTTCATCGGCCGCGTGCTGCGCCTGGCGGATCTCGCGATCGCGCCGCTGCTGTTCCAGGGCGGCCACTACCACATGCTCGGAGAGGTGCTGTGACGCGCATGAGCGGCATGAACGGCGGCGACGGCCGCATCGAGGCGAAGTGGATCGACAGCTTCTGCGAGGTCTTCCGCCTGAGCGGCGTGCAGGCCGGCGATGCGTGCGCGGTGCTTTCGGAGACGCAGTCGCGGCCGGTGCTCGTGCAGCTGGCCGAGCTGGCGCTGGCGCGCCTCGACGCTCGCTGGTTCCACGTCACCGTGCCCACGCCGAAGCAGACAGCGCCGGTGCCCGTGCGCTCCACCGGGGCGTCCGATGCGCTCGGCCGCCTCGAGCCGGTGGTGGCGGCGCTGGCGGCCAGCCGCGTCGTCGTCGACTGCACGGTCGAGGGGTTGCAGCACGCGGTGGAGCTGCCGCAGATCCTCAAGGGCGGCGCGCGCGTGCTGGTCATCAGCAACGAGCACCCCGAGATCCTCGAGCGCACCGTGCCGAAGGCCGACGACGAGGCGACCGTGCGCGAGGCGATGCGAAGGCTCAAGGCGGCGCGCGAGATGCGCGTCACCTCGGCGGCCGGCACCGACCTCGCGTTGCGGCTGGAAGGTGCGCGCGTCGGCGGCGTCTGGGGCTTCACGAGCAAGCCGGGCTCGCTGACGCACTGGCCGGCCGGTCTCGTGCTCGCGTTCCCGGCCGCCGGCAGCGTGCGCGGGCGGCTCGTGCTGGCGCCCGGCGACGTGAACCTGACCTTCAAGCGCTACCTCGCCGACGCGGTGACGCTGACGGTGGAAGACGACCACGTGACGCGCATCGAAGGCGCGAGCGTCGACGCCGAGCTGATGCGCGGCTACTTCGCGGCGTGGGGCGACCGCGCCGCGTATGCCGTCTCGCACGTCGGCTGGGGCCTGAACCGCGGCGCGCGCTGGGACGCGATGACCTTCTACGACAAGGCCGACTTCAACGGCACCGAGCTGCGCGCCTTCGCCGGCAACTTCCTCTACTCCACCGGCGCCAACGAGGTGGCCGGGCGCTACACGCTCGGCCACTTCGACCTGCCGATGCGCGGCTGCACCGTCACGCTCGACGGCGAGGCGGTGGTGCGCGACGGGGTGCTGCTGTGAGCGAGGGCGCGGCGCACGCCTCGGCGCTTCCCGGCCCGGAGCCGCAGCTCGTGACCGATGCACCGCTGGCGCACCTCGAGTGGCGGCCCGCGCGATCGTCGGGCGATGGGCCGCTGGCCGTCCTGCTGCACGGCGTGGGTGGTGGCCGCCAGGGCTTTCCGCAAACCGGCGCGGCGCTGGCGGGGCTCGGCTTCCGCGTCCTTGCGGCCGACCAGCCGGGCTACGGCCTCAGTGCGCTCATCGAGCCCTACGACCTCGCCGGCATGGCCGACGCCGTGCGCCGCCTCATCGTCTGGGCCGCGGGCGATGCCGGCCGGTCCCAGGGCGAAGCGGCAGCGCGCGCGCTGATCGTCGGCCACAGCATGGGCGGCATGGTGGCGCAGGAACTCGCGGCACGCACGCCCGAGCACGTGCGCGCGCTGGTGCTCGCGGCCACCTCGCCCGCCTTCGGCTCGCCCGACGGCGCCTGGCAGGCCGAGTTCCTGCGTTCGCGCTTCGCGCCGCTGGACGCGGGCCTCGGCATGGCCGGGCTCGCGAAGCAGCTCGTGGCCTCGATGGCTGGCCGCGGCGCGCGGCCCGAGCGCCTGGCCGAGGCCGAGCGCCTGATGGCCGGCGTGCCCGAGGCCACCTACCGCCGCGCGCTCGCCGCGCTCGTGCGCTTCGACCGCCGCGAGGCGCTGGCGCGCATCGCCGTGCCCACGCTCGTCGTCACCGGCGAGGACGACCGCACCGCCGCGCCCGAGGTGGCACGGCGCATGGCCGCCCGCATCGCCGGCGCGGAGGTTGCCATCGTGCCGGCCACCGGCCACCTCCTGATGCTCGAGCAGCCCGAGGCCTTCGACCCCGTGCTGCTCGACTTCGTCACCCGCCGCGTACTCCCCTGACCCGGAGCGAAACGGATGTCCTCGTCTGCCACTGCCCCCGCCGCACCGGCCTCGCCTGCCGCCTCGCCTGCCGCCACGCGGCCCGACAAGCCGAGCCGCTACCTCCCCTCGCACATCGCCGGCAACCCGGCCGGGCTCACGCCGCTGCAGCGCGAGCTGATCGGCCGGGCCAGCGAGATCGGCCCGGGCTTTGCCGCGCGCGCCGCGCGCTACGACCGCGAGGCGTCGTTCCCGTTCGAGAACTACGCCGACCTGCGCAGTGCCGGCCTGCTCGGCATCTGCGTGCCGAAGGCGCACGGCGGCCTCGGGGCCGACTTCACGACCTACGTGATGGTGGCCGCGGAGATCGGCCGCTGGTGCGGAAGCACCGCGCTCAGCTTCAACATGCACGTCAGCTCGTGCATGTGGAGCGGCTTCATCGCCGATGCGCTGGACATGACGCCCGAGCAGCGCGCCGAGCACGAGCGCATCCGCGCGCTGCACTACCGCCGCATCGTCGAGGAGGGGCAGGTCTACGCGCAGCCCTTCAGCGAGGGCGGCGCGGCCGCGGCCGGTGCCGCGCCCTGGGGCACCATCGCGCGCAAGGTCGACGGCGGCTACGTCATCAACGGCAGGAAGATCTTCGCCTCGCTCGCCGGCGCGGCCGACTGGTACGGCGTGCTGTGCACGCTGGAGCGCCCAGGGCAGGAGGGCCGCGGCACGCGCCGGGACTCGATGTACCTCGCGGTGCCGGCCAGCGCGCCGGGCCTCGAGATCTACGGCGACTGGGACCCGCTGGGCATGCGCGGCACCGTGAGCCGCAACCTCTCGTTCAAGGACGTCTTCGTGCCCGAGGACGCGCGGCTGATGCCCGAGGGCCTGTACTTCCAGGCCGCGAGCCGCTTCCCGCACATGTTCGCGACGCTCTCGCCCACCTACATGGGCATCGCGCAGGCGGCCTACGACTTCACGGTGCAGTACCTGCGCGCCGAGGTGCCGGGCATGCCGCCGGTCAAGCGCCGCATGTACCCGACGAAGCAGATCGCCGTGGCCGAGATGCGCGTGAAGCTCGAGGCGACGCGGGCGCTCTTCCTGCAGAACGCGCGGGACGCGCGCGTCGACCCCGACAAGGACACGCGCATGCGTCTCTATTCGGCGCACTACACGATCATGGAGAACGCCAACGACCTGTGCCGGCTGGCCATCCGCACCTGCGGCGGGCAGAGCATGCTCAAGTCGCTGCCGCTGGAGCGGCTCTATCGCGACAGCCGCTGCGGCAGCCTGATGCTGCCGTGGACAGCCGAGCTGTGCCTCGACCGGCTCGGCCGCGAGTGCCTGTACGAAGCGGGCGAGAGCGACGAGCAGATCGAGTGACTTTGGCTCCCCCCCGAAGCGCCTTCGGCGCCTCCCCCAGTGGGCCCGCAGGGACCGCTTCGCAGTCCGGGGGGCAACGCCCCTGGACCGGCGGAGCCGGATCCACGGCGTTCGCTTGGCTGCCTTGGGCGCTTCGTCGTCACGGTGTGGATCCTGATGCCGCCCTGGCGCGGCTTCAGGCGGAGGGCGTGTCGGCCGGCGCCATCCTGGCCTGGCTCGGCCACAACAGCTTCGAGATGCTGGCCACGCTGGCGGCTTGCGAGCAGCTCGGCGCGGTGCTGCTGCCGCTGAACTGGCGGCTCACGGCGGCGGAGCTGGCGCCGATCGTGCAGCACGCGGGCGCCGGGCATCTGCTCGGTACGCCGGAGTGCGCGGCGCTGGCCGCCGAGGTGAAGGCGCGCGCGGCGCCGAAGCCGGGGCCGGCGGAGGGCGTGCAGGCGGGGGACCTGCTGCTCGTCTACACGTCGGGCACGACGGGCGAGCCGAAGGGCGCGATGCACACGGCGGCCGGCATGGCGGCCAACCTCGCGGCGGCGGTGGAGGCACAGGGGCTCGATGCATCGTCGCGCGTGCTGTCGGTGCTGCCGATGTTCCACATGGGCGGCCTCGCGATCCAGACGCTGCCGGCGCTCTCGGTGGGGGCGGCGGTGCGGCTGCAGGCGCGCTTCGACCCCGGCGCGTGGTTCGACGATGTCGAGCAGTGGCGGCCGACGACGACGCTGCTCGTGCCGGCGGTCATGCGCGCGCTCGTCGAGCATCCTCGCTGGGCGGGGGCGGATCTGTCGAGCCTCGCGTTCGTGGCCGCCGGCTCGCAGATCGTGCCTCGTGCGCTGATCGAGGCCTTCCACGCCCGCGGCATCCCGGTGGCGCAGGTGTATGGCGGCACCGAGACCGGGCCGGTGTCGATCGTGCTGCGGCCGGGCGAGGCGATGGCGCACGTGGGCCATGCCGGCCGCCCGGCGCTGGGCGTGCAGGCGCGGCTCGCCGGCGATGGCGAGATCCTGCTCAAGGCGGCGAACCTGATGCGCGGCTACCACCGCCAGAAGCCGGGCGCAGCCCCGTCGTTCGACGACGAAGGCTGGTTCCACACCGGTGACCTCGCCGTGCAGCACGCCGAGGGCTTCATCGAAGTGGTGGGGCGCAGCAAGGAACTCATCATCTCCGGCGGCGAGAACATCCACCCGGCCGAGATCGAGAGCCTCGTCGGCACGCGGCCCGAGGTGGCCGACTGCGCCGTCGTCGGCCTGCCCGATGCGCGCTGGGGCGAGGTGCCGGTGCTGGCCGTGCTGCTCAAACCGGGCACGGTGCTGGACGAGCCGGCGCTGCGACGGCTCTTCGACGAGCGCCTCGCGCGCTTCAAGCACCCGCGGCGGGTGGTGGTCTGCCAGACGCTTCCGCGCACGGCGCTCGGCAAGGTGCAGCGCGCCGTGCTGGCCCGGGAACTGGCTGACCCGTCCGGCCGCTCCGGCGCCTGAGGCCCTGCGGCCCTCCAGCCTCGGCTCCGGCGGCGCGTCGGCCGTGAGCCGCCGCGTGGGCGCGAAGACTCAGGCCGCCGCCGCCTGCCAGGCGATCGACGCCGCGCGCAGGCGCTCGCCCAGGTGCGCGGCGATGTTGCGGTAGAGCTTGGCCGCCACCTCGGGGTGCTCGGCCAACAGCTGCTCGAGCCTGTCGCGCGTCAGCACCTGCAGGCAGGCGGGCCCGTCGGCCACCGCGTCGGCGCTGCGGCCGGCCTGGTCGACGAGCGCCATCTCGCCGAACATCGTGCCCGGGCCGAGGCTCGCGAACCGCTGCAACCGCGCCTGCGCCCCGCGCACCCGCACGACGGCGCTGACGGAGCCGCGCGTCACCACGTAGAGTGCCTCGGCCTCGTCGCCCTGGCGGAACACCACCTCGGCGCCTTCCAGCTCGCGCCGCTGCATCGCCGCAGCGACGACGCGCAGCTCGCGCGTGCTCAGCCCGCGCACCAGCGAGCAGGCGGCCAGCGGCAGCTCGGCCTCGGTGGCCAGCAGCGCCGCGAGCGCCGGGTCGTCGCGCTCGGCCTCGGCGAGCATCGTCGCCTCGGCGAACTCCATCGCCTGGTCGGTGTCCGTGAACAGCCGCGGCGGCCCGGCCGTCATCCACGGCGCGAAGGCGGCCAGCGAGCGTGCCACCGTCCCGCCCTCGACGACGCCGGAGATCAGCAGCTCCTGCCCGCGCCGGGCCAGCCGTTGTGCCACCTCGTGCAGCAGCATCGTTCCCGACTCGTCGACGGTGCTCACGCGACGCAGGTCGAAGATCGCGAAGCGCGTCGCGGCGGGCAGGGCATCGATGCGCTCGGGCAGCTGCGCGCCACTGCCGAAGAAGAGCGCGCCCTCCAGCTCGAGCACCGCGATGCGTGCGCGAAGGCCCATCAGGCGCGCCTCGATCGCGCCCGGGTGGATGCGCCGGGACGGCCGGGCCACGCCGGTGACCTGGTCGCGCACCAGCGCGCGGTTCATGCGTCGCACGAAGACGACGAGCGACAGCAGCACGCCCACCGCCACGCCCGAGGCCACGCCCAGCACCACCGTGAGCGTGCACACCACGAGCATCACCGCCAGTCCGAGGGGAGTGTCCTCGCCGCGCGCCAGACGCCCGCTGCGCAGCGTGCGCCACCAGTGGCCCGCCACGCGCAGCGACCAGCGGTCGACGAGGCCGAGCCCCACCATCACCATCACCCCGGCCAGCACCGCCTGCGGCACCCAGGCCAGCGCGGGACCGGCCAGGACGAACACCCCGGCCGTGCCGGCCGCCGCGGCCAGCGTCGCCACGGGGCGGCGTCCGCCGGCGCGCTGGACCGGCAGGGCACCGGCGCGCAGCACCACGGCCGGCATCGCGCCGAGCAGCCCGCCGAAGACGTTCGCGAGCCCGAGGGCGGCCAGTTCGCGGTCGGCGGCGATGCGTCGGCCGCTGCCCTGCTCGAGGGCCACGATCGACAGCAGCGACTCCAGCGCGCCGATCAGCGCCAGCAGCACGGCGGTCAGCGCGACCGGGCCGGCATGCCGCAGGACGAAGTCCAGCGCCGCGTCGTCGAAGAGCGGAAGCAGCGCGCGCCCGCTCGGCAGCGCGGGCTGCAGCGCGCCCACCATCGCACCCAGCGGCGCGGCCGACCATGCCAGCAGCAGCGCATCGGCGGCGGCGAGGCCGGCGACCAGACCCAGCAGCAGCGAAGGCCATGCCGGCCGGTGGCGGTTGACCCAGGCAATGACGAGGGCGGTGCCGAGGCCGAGCGACAGCGTGCCAGCGCCTTGCGGCGTCCAGGGCGCGTGCCACTGAGACACCGGTGCGCCGACGGGCGCACCGAGCAGGGCCGGGAGCTGCGAAAGGACGATCAGCAGCGCCACGCCGTTGAGGAAGCCGGCCAGCACCGGCTGCGGCACGAAGTGCGCGAGACGTGCCAGGCGGCACGCGGCCAGCAGCAGTTGCACGAGGCCCATCCCGAACACGGCGCAGGCCGCGGCGGCCGCGATCATGGCAACGGACGCCGTGACGTCGGCCGGCGAGGCCGACGCGGCGGCCATCGGCGTGTGCTCCGCAAGGTGCGCGACGAGCGCCGCGAGCGTGAGCGCCGTCGCCGAGCTCGGGGCGGCCATCGTCACCGAGGCCCGGCTCGTCACCGACAGCACGACGGTGCCGATCACCATCGCCGCGAAGGCCGCCGGCACGCCGACGCCCGTGGCCAGCGGACCCAGCGGCGCGAACGCGAGCAGGCCCAGCGTCAGCAGGATGGCGAGCGTCGCCAGCGTGCCCAGGGCGCCAGCCCCGATCGATCGCATCCAATGCCCGGGCGTGCCCACCGGGATGGCCCTGTCGCCCATCGGGCGGGCAGTTTAGGCAGCGGGGTGCCCGCACGACACCGGGCTTGCCCGGGTTGCCCGGCACCGCGGCCACGTCGGCGGAAGCGGCCCACGAGGGCGGGTGGCGGGCGCCGCACCCTGAGCCAGATCAATCCAGGCGTGCCGGGCTCCTTGCGGCGAGGTGCCGGCCGGCTTGAAATCGGCGGCGATCGCCCAATGTCCGTCGGCAACGGAGGCTCGTTCCATGCGTCAGGACAAACTCACGACCGCATTCATGCAAGCCCTGGGCGATGCCCAGAGCTTGGCTGTCGCGCGCGACAACCCCTATATCGAGCCGGCGCACCTGCTGGCCGCGATGCTGCAGCAGCCAGACGGGCCGAAGGCCCTGCTCGACCGCGCCGGCGCCAATACCGCGGGCCTCGCGACGGCGATGGACACGGCCATCCGCAACCTGCCGCAGGTCGAGGGCGGCGGCCAGCCCGTGCAGCCGGGCCGTGAACTGATCCAGTTGCTGCAGGCGGCCGACAAGGAGGCCACCAAGCGCGGCGACCAGTTCATCGCCAGCGAGATGTTCCTGCTCGCCGCCGCCGACGCGAAGAGCGACTTCGGCGGCATCGTGCGCGGCCACGGCCTGACGCGCAAGTCGCTCGAGGCGGCCATCGAGGCCGTGCGCGGCGGCCAGAAGGTCGACTCGGCCGAGGCCGAGGGCCAGCGCGAGGCGCTGAAGAAGTACACGCTCGACCTCACCGAGCGCGCCCGCCAGGGCAAGCTCGACCCCGTCATCGGCCGCGACGACGAGATCCGCCGCGCCATCCAGGTGCTGCAGCGTCGCAGCAAGAACAACCCGGTGCTGATCGGCGAGCCGGGCGTCGGCAAGACGGCCATCGTCGAGGGCCTGGCGCAGCGCATCGTCAACGGCGAGGTGCCCGAGACGCTCAAGGACAAGCGCGTGCTGGTGCTCGACATGGCCGGGCTGCTGGCCGGCGCCAAGTACCGCGGCGAGTTCGAGGAGCGGCTGAAGGCCGTGCTCAAGGAGGTGGCCGCCGACGAGGGGCGCATCATCCTCTTCATCGACGAGTTGCACACGATGGTCGGCGCCGGCAAGGCCGAAGGCGCCATCGACGCCGGCAACATGCTCAAGCCGGCGCTGGCGCGCGGCGAGCTGCATTGCATCGGCGCCACCACGCTCGACGAGTACCGCAAGCACGTGGAGAAGGACGCCGCGCTCGAGCGCCGCTTCCAGAAGGTGCTGGTCGACGAGCCGAGCGTCGAGGCCACCGTCGCCATCCTGCGCGGGCTGCAGGAGAAGTACGAGGTGCACCACGGCGTGGAGATCACCGACCCGGCGATCGTCGCCGCGGCCGAGCTCTCCCACCGCTACATCACCGACCGCTTCCTGCCCGACAAGGCGATCGACCTGATCGACGAGGCGGCGGCCAAGATCAAGATCGAGATCGACTCCAAGCCCGAGGCGATGGACAAGCTCGACCGCCGCCTCATCCAGCTCAAGATCGAGCGCGAGGCGGTCAGGAAGGAGAAGGACGAGGCCTCGATCAAGCGCGCCGGGCTGATCGCGGAGGAGATCGCCAAGCTCGAGCGCGAGTACGCCGACCTCGAGGAGATCTGGAAGAGCGAGAAGGCCACCGCGCAGGGCAGCGCGCAGGTCAAGGTGGAGATCGACCAGCTGCGCGAGCAGATCGAGCAGCTCAAGCGCAAGGGCGACTTCAACAAGGTGGCCGAGCTGCAGTACGGCCGCCTCCCGGAGCTGGAAAAGCGCCTGAAGGACGCCCAGGCCAAGGAGACGGGCAAGAAGGGCGCCGGCAAGCCGCAGTTGCTGCGCACGATGGTCGGCGCCGAGGAGATCGCCGAGGTCGTGTCACGCGCCACTGGGATCCCGGTCGCCAAGCTGATGCAGGGCGAGCGCGACAAGCTGCTGCAGATGGAGGCCAAGCTGCACGAGCGCGTGGTCGGCCAGGACGAGGCCATCGTCGCGGTGGCCGACGCGATCCGCCGTTCACGCGCCGGCCTCTCGGACCCCAACCGCCCGCTCGGCAGCTTCCTCTTCCTCGGCCCCACCGGCGTCGGCAAGACCGAGCTGTGCAAGGCGCTCGCCGGCTTCCTGTTCGACAGCGACGACCACATGATCCGCGTCGACATGAGCGAGTACATGGAGAAGCACTCGGTGGCGCGGCTGATCGGCGCGCCGCCCGGCTACGTGGGCTACGACGAGGGTGGTGCGCTCACCGAGGCGGTGCGGCGCAAGCCCTACAGCGTGCTGCTGCTCGACGAGGTGGAGAAGGCCCACCCGGACGTCTTCAACGTGCTGCTGCAGGTGCTCGACGACGGCCGCCTGACCGACGGGCAGGGCCGCACGGTGGACTTCAAGAACACCGTGATCGTGATGACCAGCAACCTCGGCTCGCACATGATCATGCAGATGAGCGGCCAGCCGGGCAGCGACATCCGCGACGCGGTGTGGGCCGAGGTCAAGCAGCACTTCCGCCCCGAGTTCCTGAACCGCATCGACGAGACGGTGGTGTTCCACGCGCTCGACCAGCAGCACATCGAGAACATCGCCAAGATCCAGCTGCTCCTGCTCGAGCAGCGGCTGGACAAGCTCGAGATGAAGCTCGAGGTCACGCCGGCCGCGCTGGCCGAGCTGGCCAAGGTCGGCTTCGACCCGGTGTTCGGCGCGCGCCCGCTCAAGCGCGCGATTCAGCAGCGCATCGAGAACCCGGTGAGCAAGCTGATCCTGCAGGGCAAGTTCGGCCCCAAGGACGTGATCCCGGTGGACGTGAAGAAGGGCGAGTTCGTCTTCGAGCGCATCGTGCACTGACGGCGCGGGCGCTCGCGGTGCTAGGCGCCCGTCGACGTCACTGCGGTGCTTCGATGCGCTCGAGTTGCATGCGCGCGAGCGTGAGGTTCCCGGTGCTCGCCAGCAGCACCAGGTGCAGCGCCACGCCGGGGTGGCCGGGCACCGGGCGCAGGAGCAGGTGGTGGCCGGTGGTGCTCACCGCGGCCTCGGTGCGGCCGGAGCCGAGGCCGAGCGCGCGCGCCGAATCGGCCAGCGCGGCGAGCATCGCCGCGCCTTGCTGGGCCAGGCGGTCGGCGGCCGGCGGGCCGCCGCTGGCGGCCAGCGGCTGCATCGAGTGGGTGTCGAACACGCAGGCCGCCAGCGTGCCCTTGATGGCGGCGCAGCGGTCCACGTAGGCCTGCCAGCGCGTGCCGCCGGGCAGCGGCATTGGCCGCGTCGGCGCCATGGCCGGCGGCGGCGCCAGCTTGTCCTGCAGCGGGCGCAGGTCCATCGGCTCGGTGTTGGCCTCCGACCACGGCACCGGCGGCTTGGGCACGGCGCGCGCGATGTCGGTCTCCAGGCGCCGCTCGCCGCTCGGACGGCCGTGCAGGCGGTTCCAGGTGCCGCCGATGAAGGTCCAGATCTGCTTGGGCTTGACCGCCTGCGGCGTGACGTGCACCGAGACCGGCGAGGCGCCGGCGATCTGCTTGCCGAGCGCCGCCAGCATGGCGCTGGTGCCGAGCGGCACCATCAGCAGCTCGCGGTTGGGCCACGGCCCGCGCGCGATGGCCTCGTTGAGCGGCGCCACCGCGTTGGTCAGCGCGTGCGCCGGCAGATCACCGACCAGCAGCACGCCCAGGCGGCTCCAGCCGAGCAGCACGCGCGCCAGCGACTGGCGCGTGGCGGCGTCGGCGTTGAGGTCGGTGGAGTACAGGCGCACCAGCGTGCCGTCGGCCAGCGGCACCTCCACGAACTGCAGCACCGCGAGCGCCACGCCGTGGCCCTGGCGGCGCACCATCAGCTTCTGCACGCGCGCGCCCGAGGCGCCGGTGAGCGAGGCGAGCAGGCGCAGCGACGCGCTGGTGCCCAGGTCGTGCAGGGCGATGAACTCCGGTGCGTGCTGCTCGAACTCGCGCTGCAGCGAGGCGGCGGCGTCGCCGCTCACGAACAGCTCGACCTGGTCGTCGGCGATGCGGCGGCCCACGTCGTGGCGACCCTGGCCGAGGTAGGCGTCGCGGTCGGCGACGATCTGGGTGGACGGGGCCATCAGGTCGTCGCGCGAGGGCGCGCGCCGCGCCGGCTCGTGCCAGCCCTTCGTTTCGGCGGGGCGGTTCATCGACTGGGTGCTCCCTCGCGCCGGCCGGGGCTGGGCCCCCGGTGTGCGGAACGCGAATCCATCATAGGTGTTCATCGGCGGCTGCGCATCATCATGCGGGCGGCGGGGTCCGTAGAATCCCGCTCCCTTCACGGTATTCGGCACCGTTTCACGGTTCTTGAACGCGATGACATCCGACGGCGGTGCCCGGCAGCAGCCGGTGGTGGTGGTCGGCGCCGGCCTGGGCGGCCTGGCGGTGGCCCTGCAGCTGGCCGACCGCGTGCCGGTGGTGGTGCTCGCCAAGCGCGAGCTGACCGAGAGCGCCACCGCCTGGGCGCAGGGCGGCATCGTCGGCGTGCTGGGCCGCGACGACAGCGTCGAGTCGCACGTGCACGACACGCAGGACGCCGGCGCCGGCATCGTCGACGAACACGCCGCGCGCTTCATCGCCGAGCAGAGCGCGGCGGCGGTGGGCTGGCTGGTCGAGATGGGCGTGCCGTTCTCCACCGACCCGGCCGGCCCGCTCGGGCTGCACCTGACGCGCGAGGGCGGCCACGCGGTGCGCCGCATCGCGCACGCCGCCGACGCCACCGGCAAGGCGATCCACGACGCGCTGCTCGAGCGCGCCCGCGTGCACCCCAACATCCGCCTGCTCGAGCGCCGCATGGCGGTCGACCTGATCACCTCGCGCCACCTGCGGCGCGCCGAGCAGCCGCGCTGCTACGGCGTGTACGCGCTGGACATCGACAAGCGGCGCGTCGAGACGCTGGCCGCGTCGGCGGTGGTGCTGGCCACCGGCGGCGTGGGCAAGGTCTACCGCTACACGAGCAACCCCGACACCGCCACCGGCGACGGCATCGCGATGGCCTGGCGCGCCGGCTGCCGCGTCGGCAACATGGAGTTCATCCAGTTCCACCCGACCTGCCTGTACCACCCGCAGGAGCGCAGCTTCCTGATCACCGAGGCGCTGCGCGGCGAGGGCGCCCAGCTGCGCCTGCCGGGCGGCGGCAACGGCGCGCCCGGCGAGCGCTTCATGGACGCGCACGACGCGCGCGCCGAGCTGGCGCCGCGCGACATCGTGGCACGCGCCATCGACTTCGAGATGAAGAAGCACGGCTTCGACCACGTCTGGCTCGACGCCACGCCGATCGTCGCGCAGAAGGGCGAGGCCTTCCTCAAGGAGCACTTCCCGACCATCCACGCGCGCTGCGGGGCGCTCGGCATCGACATCGCGCGCCAGCCGATCCCGGTGGTGCCGGCGGCGCACTACACCTGCGGCGGCGTGGTCACGGACCTCGAGGGCCGCACCGACCTGCCGGGCCTGTTCGCGGTGGGCGAGACCACCTACACCGGGCTGCACGGCGCCAACCGGCTGGCCAGCAACTCGCTGCTCGAGTGCGTGGTGCTCGGCCACAGCTGCGCCGGCGCCATCCTCGCCGCCGGGCCCGGCCCGGACGAGGTGCTGCCGCCGTGGGACGAGAGCCAGGTCGAAGACGCCGACGAGCAGGTCGTCATCGCGCACAACTGGGACGAGCTGCGCCTGCTGATGTGGAACTACGTCGGCATCGTGCGCACCACCAAGCGACTGGAGCGCGCCCTGCACCGCATCAAGCTGCTGGCCGGCGAGGTCGACGACTACTACGCCAACTTCCGCGTCAACCGCGACCTGCTCGAGCTGCGCAACCTGCTGACCTGCGCCGAGCTGATCGTCGACTCGGCGCTGCGCCGCCACGAGAGCCGCGGCCTGCACTACAGCCGCGACTTCCCGCACGCGCTGCCGGTCAGCTTCCCGACCGTGCTGACGCGGCCGGCGCGCAGCCGCGCCGACGCCTGACGCCCGGCGCCCGGCGCCCGGCGCCCGGCGCCCAGCCAGGGCGCCCGACGCGCCGCTCAGCCGACGAGCGCCGCGAACCCGGTGCCCGGCGCCTGCTCGACGCGCGCGCGTCCCTGCTGCTTGGCGCGGTACAGCGCGCGGTCGGCGCGCGACAGCAGCTGCTCGAGCGTGTTGCCGTGGCGCGGGAAGTGCGCGATGCCGGCCGAGAAGGTGCAGCGCGGCAGGCGGCGCCGGCCGTGCCCCTGCGCCTCGTCGCCGTAGGCCTCGAGCAGGCGGTCGAGCATGGCCTGCGCGCCGCTGGCGTCGATGTCGGGCATCAGCGCCACGAACTCCTCGCCGCCGTGGCGGCAGGCCACGTCGCTGCGGCGCAGCGCGGCGGCCAGCAGCGCCGCGAAGCGCTGCAGCACGGCGTCGCCGGCGGCGTGTCCGTAGGTGTCGTTGAGCAGCTTGAAGTGGTCCAGGTCGACCAGCACCACGGCCAGCGTCTTGCCCTGGCGGCGCTGCAGCTCGAGCAGGCCGGGGCCGACCTCGAACAGGTAGCGCCGGTTGTGCAGGCCGGTCAGCGGGTCGCGCAGCGCCTGCTCGCGCAGCTGGGCCTGCAGGGCCTCGTTCTCGGCCACCTTGGCCTCGAGCGCGGCGTTCAGCTCGGCCAGCCGGGCGCGGTCGGCGGCCAGGCGCTCGCTGCTCTCGATGGCACGGTCGCGCTCGCGCTGCGCGCGCGCCAGGTCGAAGCCGACCTCGAGCGCGATGCGCCGCGCGCGTGCGCTGCGCCCCACGAGCTGCTCGTACAGCGCCTGCGCGCGGCGCACGTGGCCGAGTGCGGCAGCGCTGTCGCCGAGCTGCTCGCAGGCGTCGGCGAGCAGCCGCTCGAGCTCCATCAGGTCGTAGGGGCTGTCGCCGCGGCCCTGCGCGGCGCGCTCGCGCAGCGTGTGGCTGCCGAGCGCACGCGCGCGCGCCGCGTCGCCGCGCGCCAGCGCGCAGCGCATGCCGACCCAGGCCCAGTAGGCCACGCCGTCGTTGTCGGCCAGGCCCGCGATCGGGCCTTTCGCGAGCAGCGCCTCGGCCTCGTCGATCTCGCCGGCCGCCGCGTGGCCGAGCGCGATCGACGTGCGGTAGCGCTCCATCAGGTCGCGCGGCATCTCGTCGGCACGATCGAGCATGAAGGCCGTCATCTCGCGCGCCGCCAGCGCGTCGCCCAGCGCGTGGTGGATGCGGATGAGGTTGGTGGCGATGGTCGCCACGCTGCGCCGCGCACCGGCCTCGCGCGCCGCGCGCAGCGCGCGCTCGCTGATCTGGCGCGCGTCGTCCAGGTTGTACAGGTCCTGCTGGTAGCCGCCGAGGTTGCCGAGCGCCGTGATGCGCGCGCCCAGGTTCCCGCTCGCCTCGGCGGCGTCGCAGGCGGCGAGGAAGTGGCGCAGCGCGTCGTCGACGTGGCCGAGCACCTTGTGCGTGATGGCGCGCGAGTTGTGCGAGATGAAGAGATCGAGCGGGGCGAAGTCCTGGCCGTCGATCGACTCCTGCAGCGCCAGCGCCGCGGCCGCCGCGCCGCTGCGGCGCAGGCCGATGGCCTGCACCTCGTCGGCCAGGGCCAGCCCGCGGCGCTCGCCGGCGGCGCCGAAACCGGCGCGCGCCGCGGCCAGCGCCGCCTCCACCGCGCCGGTGCTGCCGATGCGCACCTCGGCCAGCGCGACGTGCAGCCAGCCCCAGGCCGCATCCGGCGCGCCGGCCTCGGCCATGCGCTGGCCGATCGCCGACGCGCGCTCGGGCGCCAGGTAACACAGCGCCCAGGCCTGCTCGAGCAGGGTGTCGGGCTCGAAGTCGAGCACGGTCAGCCGCGCGCGCGCATGGCCGTGCGGGCCTGCACGAAGCCGAACGCGTAGTCCACGGCCTCGGCGAGCTGGCGTTCGCTGTCGGCGCGCTCGCGTTCGCTCAGGTAGAAGACGAAGTCGACCTCGTGGCGGATGTAGCGCGGGGGCAGTCGGTTGAGCGCCACGCAGGCCACGTCGGCCAGCAGCCCGGGGCTGTTGGCCAGGCCGGGGTAGCGCTCGGCATGGCGCAGCACGGCGTCGAAGACGGCGCGCTCGTTGTGGTTGCGCACCGAGGTGAAGTCGGCGGCGATCGTGGAATGCGTCACGGCGGTCATGGCACGGCTTTGGCCCGGTGATGAGCACCTTATCGGCGCCGGGCCGCGGGCCTGAAGCAGGGCGTTACAGCCGCTCGGTCACGCGCATCGAAAAGTCCACGGCCTTGACGTCCTTGGTGAGGCGGCCGATCGAGATGCGGTGCACGCCGGTGGCGGCGATGGCGCGCAGCTGCTCGATCTCGACACTGCCCGAGACCTCGAGCACGGCCGGGCGTGGGGCCGACGCGTTGACGGCCACCGCCTCGCGCATGCCGGCGAGGTCGAAGTTGTCGAGCATCACGTTGCCGGCGCCGGCGGCAAGCGCCTCGCGCAGCTGCCCGATCGTCTCGACCTCGATCTGGATCTCGACGCCGGCGTCGAGCGCGCGCGCGTTGGCCAGCACCGCGGCGATGCCGCCGGCCGCCGCGATGTGGTTCTCCTTGATCAGGATGCCGTGCCACAGCGCCAGGCGCTGGTTGCGCCCGCCGCCCACGCGCACCGCGTACTTCTGCGCCTGGCGCAGGCCGGGGATCGTCTTGCGCGTATCGAGGATGGCGCAGCCCTCGGGCAGCGGCGAGGCCCCGGCCACCGCGTCGACATGACGCCGCGTCACGGTGGCGGTGCACGACAGCAGCTGGATGAAGTT
>Ga0209172_10003065_pt1 | contig 26853 bp, 22 predicted proteins | sample LarsenN4metaG_FD_184113 | JGI IMG/M metagenome (GOLD analysis project Ga0209172, IMG submission 184113) | Hot spring sediment bacterial and archeal communities from British Columbia, Canada, to study Microbial Dark Matter (Phase II) - Larsen... ... | reverse complement strand
TGGTCACCTCGCTCATCGGCATGCCGTTCTTCATTTCACTCATACTCGGCAGCAAAAAGAACGCATGGTGACACTACGTTTGGAAAATCTCGGCGCCAGCTATGGTCGCCACGAAGTCATCTCCGGCATCACCTCCCCGGTCTTCCTGGGCGGTGAGGTGGTGGCGGTCATCGGCCCCAACGCGGCCGGCAAATCCACCCTGTTCAAGCGCATCGCCGGGCTGATCGACGGCCCCGGACGCGTGCTGCTGGAAGGGTCTAGCAAGGGCCGGGACGGCATCTGCTACATGCCGCAGGACATCAGTGCCAACGCGCGGCTGACGGTGTACGAGTCGGTGCTGCTGGCGCGCAAGCAGCAGACGCCGTCCTGGGCGGTGCACGACACGGATCTGGCGCGCATCGACGACATCCTGGCCGCACTCGGCATCGATGCGCTGGCGTTTCGCAACCTCGGGGAGCTGAGCGGCGGGCAGCGCCAACTAGTATCGATCGCGCAGACGCTGGCGCGCGATCCGGAAGTGCTGCTGATGGACGAACCGACCAGCGCGCTCGATCTGCACCGGCAGATGCAGGTGCTCGGATTCATGCGCCAACTGGCGCGCGAGCAGGGGATGATCGTGTTCATCGCGATCCACGATCTCAACCAGGCCCTGCGTTTCGCCGACCAGGCGCTGGTGATCGCCGGCGGTAGCGGGCAGGGCAGCGGCCCGTGCGAAGAGGTGATCACGGTCGACATGCTGCGTGCGGTGTACAAGATCGACGCCCGCATCGAGCGCTGCTCGCAGGGCGCCGGCCACGTCATCGTCGATGGTGTGGTCCAGGAGACGGCCATGCTGCAACGCTGAGCGGGAGGTCGAGGTGCTTGTACCAGCCATTGAAACCATCTCCAGGGAACAGACAAATGCGTGATTACCCGTCCTACTGTATCGCTCTCAAGCCGGTGGACTTCTTCCTTCCTTCCGAAGAGGTCGATGAGGAGGCCGTGCACCGGCTGGCGGCCGCCATCGCCCAGGCGGGCATGTGGACGACGCCCATTCCCGTCGATAGGGAAACCGGCATCATCATGGACGGCAACCACCGCGCGCGCGCGGCGGTTTTGCTGGGGCTGCATTATCTGCCGTGCGTACTGCTGGGCTATCGGGACCCCAGAGTGGTCGTCACCCACTGGCGCAGCGGAGAGCCATTTTGCATCGACAGCATCCATAGCCAGATCTTGTTGCACAAAAAGCGCTTTCCGTACAAAACGACCCGGCATCTTTTCGCGCCAGCGCTACCCGAGACCGAGATTCAACTGGTTATGCTGAGAGGCACGGCCCAGGCCCTGAACGGCATCTCCTTGTGGTGAAGTCAAGGCCGTCGGTCGATGGCCGGGAGCTTCTCCATCTGAAGGCCAACCTGGGCTGGACCCGGCTGCGCTACAGCGACAACCAGGCGCGCCCGGTGTCCTACAACGCCACGACCGGCGTGCTGACCCGCAGCGCCGACGGCAACCGCGGCTTCGACAACACCACCCTGTTGCTGTCCACCCGCCTGCAGGGCGACGTGCTGCTGTTCGGCCAGCGCCACGAACCGGCCATCGTGCTGGAAAGCGAACAGCTGCGCGAAGCCAAGGGCGACGTGCTGCGCGGCAATAGCGTAGGCGGCTTCAATGTCTACAACCCGGTGTACGGCACGCTGGCCTACCCCAGCAAGCTCAGCAGCAGCAAGAGTGACACCCGCAGCGACATCGACACCCAGGCGCTGGTACTGCAGGACAACTGGCACTTCGCCGGCGGCTGGACGGCCAGCCTGGGCAGCCGCTACCAGCACTACCGGCAGGAAGACGGCAGCGGCCGCCCCTACGGCGTCAACGGCAGCAGCAGCGGCGACGTGCTGCTGCCGCAGCTGGGGCTGCTGTACCGGCTGGCGCCGCAGTGGTCGCTGTACGGCAACTACAGCGAATCGTTCAAGCCCAATACCGCCAGCGACGGCATGAGCTTCGACCCGGAACGCGGCATCGTGCACGAGGTGGGCGGCAAGTACGAGTACGGCGGCATCAGCGCCAGCCTGGCGCTGTACCGCATCGAGAAAAGCAATGTGCTGGTGAGCGAGAACAACGTCAGCCGCGCGGTGGGCAAGGTGCGCTCGCAGGGCGTGGAGCTGGACGTCAGCGGCCAGCTGAACCGGCAGTTGTCGGTGATCGCCAACTACGCGTACACCGACGCCGAGGTGACCGAGGACCTTGCGGCCAACGTTGGCAAGCCGCTGTTCAACGTGCCGCACCACAGCGGCGGCGTCTCGCTGGCTTACGACTTCGGCCGTGACGCGCAGGGTGCGCGCTGGCGCGCCGGTGGCGGTCTGCGCTACGTCGGCACCCGCCAGGGCGACGCCGGTAACAGCTTCGAGCTGCCGCGCTATCAGGTGGCCGACGCCTTCGTCGCCTGGCAAGGCAAGGTTGGCCGCAACAAGCTGGACGTGCAGCTGAACGTGAAGAACCTGTTCGACAAGACCTACTACAGCTCCAGCAGCGGCAGCGCACTGCAGGTGAAGATCGGCGACCCGCGCGAGATCAGTGTGCAGACCCGCCTGTCGTTCTGAACCGCGACACCCGCACCGCGCCGCAGGGCAGGGCGGGCGATATGGCTTGCCGCAGCAACACCCCCCGTCCACGGGACGGGGGGGGGGGTGTTTAGGCGTGCGGGGTCGCTCATCCCGCTGCATCGTCTTCGCCTGACTTTCCGCCGTCCCCTTGCCTTGCGGGCGGCATCCGTCCCGAGGCCTGTGAACGGGCTTCGGCTTGAGGCGGGAGTCTGTCTACGGCACCCGGGACGGTCCAGTCCGAGCCTGCCATGCGGCGCTTGTTGTCATTTGCTGCACCCGGCCCCTCGGCGCCAGGCGGGTCGAGGCGCTTGCCGCTTTAGAAGGTCGGGATCGACTCAGGCCAGCCCGAACGTTTTCCTCAGGCCCTTCTCCACCGGGCCCGCGGGCATGAAGCGGCGCAACCTGGCCAGAAGCGAGGCCTCGCCCTTGGGCGTATGGCGCATCTTCCAGGCACCCAGTGCGGCATCGACTATCGTGGCGGCGACGCCATCGGGATCGGGCGCTTTCTGGACCGCGTTCTGGATTGCCTGGGAAACGATGCCAAGCTCCTTGTCGTAATCGGGGATTCTGGTGGCGCTCCGGGGCGCATTGAGATCAAGCCTGGTCTTGGTAAACGAGGGTTCGACCAGTGCCACGCGGATGCCGAACTGGCGCACTTCGTGATCCAGCGTCTCGGATAGCCCCTCGACGGCATGCTTGGACGCCGAATAGAGCGCCATGTACGGCGCAGGCAGAAAACCCAGTACCGAACTGACGTTGACGATGCGTCCGGAACGCTGCTCGCGCATGTGCGGCAGCACGGCCTTGATCGTGCGCAAAAGGCCGAACAGGTTGGTGTCGAACAGCGTCTGGGCTTCGGCAATCGACGTTTCTTCCGTGGCGCCCAACAGGGTCATACCCGCGCTGTTGACCAGCACGTCGATGCGCTTGGCTTGATCGATGATGGTCTGGATGCCCCGTTGAATCGACGCGTCGTCACGGACATCCATCTCGATGAGGGCAACGCCGGGTATGGCCTGTGTTTTTTCCTTGTTGCGCACCGTGCCGAATACACGACAGCCACGCTGGGCGAACTGTTCTGCGGTGGCACGGCCGATACCGGAAGACACGCCGGTAATGACAACAACTTTTTGATTTTTCATGGGATTTCCTTTTCGACAGAGACAGGCAGGCATTGTGCGAATTGGGACAGGCCGCCTTGGCGGCCCACCGTCACACCGGTGCTTCTGCCAAAGATTGCTTGACGGCGACCGGTCGGATCCTGAACCAGATCGAATACATGGCCGGCAGGAACACCAGCGTCAGGATCGTCCCGGCAAAGGTGCCGCCAATCAGCGTGTAGGCCAGCGTTCCCCAGAACACTGAATGCGTCAGCGGGATGAAGGCCAGGATCGCCGCCAGTGCGGTCAGGATCACCGGACGCGCGCGCTGCACGGTCGCTTCGACCAGTGCACGGTATGGGTCCAGCCCGGCCTGTTCGTTTTCACGAATCTGCCCGATCAATATCAGCGTGTTGCGCATCAGGATGCCCGACAACGCAATCAGGCCAACCAGTGCGTTGATGCCGAATGGCTGCTGGAACAAGAGCAGCGTCGGTACCACGCCGATCAGTCCCAGCGGACTGGTCAGGAAGACCATCACCATGCCCGCGATGGAGCGCACCTGCAGGATGATGATGAGCAGGGTGATGGCCAGCATGATGGGGAAGATCGGCAGCATAGCGACCGTCGCCTTGCCAGATTCTTCGATGGCGCCGGCCTCCACGATGCGATAGCCGCTGGGCAGCTTGGCCATGATGGGCTGGAGTTGCCGGGTCATGGCCGTGGACACGTCCGGCGGCTGCAGGCCCTCGGCGATGTCGCCCCGCACCGTGATGGTCGGCACCCGGTCGCGTCGGCGCATGAGTGGTTCTTCCATGCGCACCTCGACCTTGCCCACCTGCGACAGCGGGATACGCTGCCCGTTGGCGCCGGCCAGCGTGAAATCGCCGATCCTGGCCGGGTCGAGGCGGACATCCCCGGCCGAACGGGCGACGACCTGCACCGTGCGAATGTCCTCGCGCACAGCGGTGACGGGCACTCCGGTCAGCAGGAATTGCAGTTGTTGCGCCACGGCGCTGGAGCTCAGACCCACTGCCTGCAAGCGGTCCTGCTGCAAGGTGAAGTGCAGCGTGGGCACGCGCATGCCCCAATCCGTATTGACCGTGCGCATCAGCGGGCTGGCGTCCATGACCTGCTGCACCTCAGTCGCCACTTTGCGCAATACCGCCGGATCAGGGCCGCTGACCCGGTAGGCCACCGGGAAGGGCGAATAGGGGCCAAACACGAGTTGGGTGACGCGCAGGCGCGCCTCGGAGGCCAAGCCGTCGGCGATGGCCTGCCGCAGCCGGTGTTTCAACGCCTCGCGCTCGTCCTGGTTGTCCGTGCGCACCACGATTTTCGCAAACGACGGATCGGGCAATTCCGGGCCCATCGAGAAATAGAAGCGCGGCGCGCCCTGGCCGATGTAGGCAGTAACGATCCTGGCTTCCTCTTGCTTGGCCAGCCAGGCTTCCACCTTCCCGGCCGCGGCGCTGGTCTGGGTAATCGACGTGCCATAGGGCATCTGCACCTCGACCAACACTTCAGGCCGGTCAGAAATCGGGAAGAACTGTTTCTTGACCACCGCCATGCCGAGTACCGACACCACGAAAAGGCCGATTACCGCGCCGGCGACAATCCACTTGCGGGCAATGACGCGCCCCAGCAGTTGGCGAAAGCGGTTGTAGCGTGGCGTGTCGTAGATCGCATTGTGGCCGCCTGCCGCCTTCTTGAAGTCGGGCAACAGCTTGACCCCGAGATACGGCGTGAACACCACCGCGACCACCCACGACGCGATCAGCGCGATGCCAACGATCCAGAACATATTGCTGGTGTACTCACCCGCCGAGGATCGGGCGAAACCATTGGGCATGAAGCCGACTGCCGTCACCAGCGTGCCCGACAACATGGGCGCCGCGGTATGACTCCAGGCGTAGGCTGAAGCTTTGATGCGGCTGTAGCCTTCTTCCATTTTCACCACCATCATCTCGATGGCGATGATGGCGTCGTCCACCAGCAGACCCAGCGCCAGGATCAGCGACCCCAGCGTGATGCGGTCGAAGTTCTTGCCGGTCGCCAGCATCACCGCAAACACGACGGCCAGCGTCAGCGGTACGGCCGCGGCAACCACGACCCCGACACGCCAGCCCATGCTCACGAAGCTGACCAGCATCACCACCAGCACCGCGGCGAAGAACTTGACCATGAACTCATCGACCGCCGAGCTGATGTTGACGGCCTGGTCGGTCACCTTGCTCAGGCTCATGCCCAGCGCTTGCTCGGCGTTGATCGCGCCGACTTCGCTATCCAGCGCCTTGCCCAGATCCAGCCCGTTCCAGCCGTCGCGCATGATGACGCCCAGCAACAGCGCAGGTTGGCCGCCGTTACGGATCATGAACGTCGCCGGGTCTTCGTAGCCGCGTTTGACCGTGGCGATGTCCGACAGCTTCAGCGTGCGGCCTTGCGCCACCACCGGTGTGTCGCGGATTTTCTGCAGTTGCTCGAAGGCGCCGTCCAGGCGGATGAACACCTCCGGCCCCCTGGTTTCCACCGCGCCGGCTGGCGTCAGTGCATTCTGGCTATTGAGGGCGGCGAAAATGTCCTGCGGGCTGACGCCCAGCGTGGCCAGACGCTCGTGCGAAAACTCGACGTAGATGCGCTCCGACTGCTCGCCAACGATGTTGACCTTCTTCACGCCCGGCACGTGCAGCAGACGCTGGCGTAGCGTTTCCGCGTCGCGAACGAGCTCGCGCTGCGGCACGCCCCTGGCCTTGAGTGCATACAAGGCGAAGGTCACATCGGCGTACTCGTCGTTGAGAAATGGCCCGATCACGCCGGGCGGCAGATTGCGTACTTCGTCGCCGACCTTTTTGCGGGCCTGGTAGAACTCGTCTTTCACCTCCGACGGCGGGGTGCTGTCCAGCAAGGTCAGCGTGGTGAAAGCCAGTCCCGGGCGGGTGTAGGTCTCGCTACGGTCATACCAGCGCAGCTCCTGCAGGCGCTTCTCGATCTTCTCCGCCACCTGGTCCTGCATCTCCTGCGCGCTTGCGCCGGGCCAGGCGGTGACGATGGTCATCACCTTGATCGTGAAGGAGGGATCCTCGGCCCGCCCCAGCTTGAAGAAGGACATCACCCCGCCCAGCGAGATCAGGATGATCAGGAACAGCGTGATGGCGCGTTCGCGTACCGCGAGCGCCGACAGGTTGAAACGGCCTTCGCTCACGGCTGGACTCCTTCGCTTGCCATGGGGACGCCTTGGTCAGCCACGCGAACCTGCCCGCCCTCGCGCAGCAGATGCGCACCGAGCGCGACGATCCGGTCGCCTTGCTTGATCTGGCCGGCGATGCGCGCGCTATCGTCACCCAGGTGCAGGACGGTGACCGGCCGCCAGGAAACCTTGGCCGGCTTGCCATCGATCAGCCATACGCCAGGCCCCTTGCCCGCGTCGAACAGCGCGCCGATTGGCACCTGCATGCCGTCGTTCACCGCGGCCTGGCCATCCGGAATCCGGATGGTCACCGTGGCACCCAGCGGGGCGTCGGCCAATTCGCCCTCCAGCACGTAGTGTGCTTCGAAGGTGCGGGTCAGTCGGTCTGCGGCATTGGAAAGCTGACGAAGTCTGGCCGGAACGCTGACGTCTTCCCTGCCAAACAGCGTGGCTTGCCCGCTGGAGCCGACCGCAGGGCGCAGGGTTTCCGGCAACTGGATCACCGCCTCGCGGCGCCCGGCGTGGGCCAGCCGCACCACGATCTGTCCTGCGCCCACGACTTGGCCGGGCTCGGCCAGCGTTTCCATCACCACGCCATCGCCATCCGCCACCAGCTCCGCATAGCGGCTTGCATTGCGGGCCACGTCAGCCTGCGCCTCGGCCGCACTGAGCTGGGCTTTGGCGGCATCGGCCGCCGCCTTGACCTGGTCGTAGGCTGAAGCCGAGATCGCACCGGTGCCACGCAGGTCGCGGTAGCGGGCTTCATCCTGCGCCGTCTGCTGCGCCCGCGCCCGCGCTGCGGCAACCGCCTCCAGCTGCGCCTGTGCGGCCAACTTGAGATCGGCCGGGTCTATCCGCAGTAGCGGTTGGCCGCGTTTAACGGTTTGCCCGGCGTCCACCAGGCGCTCCAGTACCTTGCCGGAGACGCGGAAACCGAGATCGCTCTGTACCCGGGCGGCGATGGTGCCGGTGAAGGAACGTGACTCAGGGCTGAACCCCTGAACGATGGCGGCACGCACCAGCGGTGTACTGGTGCGAGGATCGGTCTGTGCTTTTTCGCCGCAAGCGACCAGGGCAAACGGCAAAGCACAAATGACTGTAGAGAGGGCAAGGCGATGCCGAAGCATGAAAGTCCCTTTGACGAAGTAATCGGGACTTTCAGTATTGTTCTTGTGACTAATTTAGTCAATAGTCACCAGCGGGTCGCATCATCATGGTGACAAGCTGCGCAGCACCAGGCTGGAAAGTTGCGCGGGTGCCTCCTCGGTGTTGTCGAAGTTGTACTGCAATAGCAGCGGGTGCAGATAAGGGCGCATCACCAGGTAAATCGCTTTGGTGGTTTCATCGAGCGGCGTCTTGCGCTCAAAATCCCCGCTCAGTCGCCCCTGCTGCACGATTTCCTGCAGCAAGTTCCGAATACGCTCCTCATAGGCGACCGTCGCCTGCCAGCGTTCACCGGCGGCCGAGGCCGCGATCTCATAGAGCTTACGGTCCTGGAAAAATAGCCGCAGGCTAGCCTCCACAATGGTTTTAAACATCCGCCGCAGTTTCTCTGGCGGTTGTTCCGCAGCGTCTACCGCTGCTCTGACATCGTTCTCGATCTCGCGCAGACAGTTGGCACAGATCATCTCGCCGATGGCCTGCTTGGACTCGAAGAACTTGTAGATATAGGCCTTGGAAAAGCCGATGGCCTTGGCGAGATCCGATACTGTGGTTTTCTCGTAGCCATAGCGGCTGAAGTGCTCGGTGGCGGCGGCAACGATTTGATCGCGTACGTCGTGGTCGGCCGGGCCGCGGGCGGGGGCGGTGTGTGTATTCTTCATGGGTTGTAGCTTACAGACCTGCTCAAAAATTGACAATGAGTGACCATTGTGTATTATAGTCACTATGGTTCATTCTAATTCGGAGCCTGTCCGTGCTAGCTAAACACCCACTTGCCTTGCTCATCGCCGCCAGTCTGTTGACCGGCTGTGCCGTCGGTCCCGATTATGTCCGCCCCAACATGCCGATGCCTGAACAGTATCTGGGCGCGGCCACGGTGGAACAGTGGCATGTGTCCACCCGTGCCGACCTGGCCGTATGGTGGGAGGGTTTCGGTGATCCGCAACTGAGTCGATACGTCATGCTGGCGCTGGAACAGAATCTCGATCTCGCGCAGGCATCCGCTCGCGTCGTGCAAGCGCGGGCGGGTCTGGGGGCGGCCAAGGCCGCGTTGCTGCCTGCCGGCAATGTCGGCGGCCAGGCCGCCAGGGCCTACCAATCCCTTGAAACGCCCCTGGGGCAGATCCTGAATTCGACACCCGGATTCGACCGTTACGGCAATGCCTACGAGGCCGGTCTCGGTGCCAGCTGGGAGCTGGACTTGTTCGGTGGCTTGCGGCGCGGGCAAGAAGCGGCGCTGTCCGAGTATCAGGCGTCTGAAGCCGGCGCCACGGCCACGCGGCTGGCGGTGGCAGCCCAGACCGCCGACATCTATATCAGCATCCGCGGATTGCAAACCCGGCTGGATGTTGCCCGGCGGCAGGTGCAGAAACAGCAGGAACTGCTCAAGATCATCCGGCTGTTGTATGGCAAGGGCTTGGCGGCCGAACTGCAGGTGAACCAGGCCGAAGGGGCGCTTGCCCAGGTCCAGTCCTCCGTGCCAGTGCTCGAAACTGGGCTGGACGCGGCGATGAACGCACTGGATGTGATGCTGGGCTCGTCACCCGGCATGCATCGCGCCGAGCTGGCCGAAGTCGGTGCCATCCCTGTCGCCCCTGGCATTGCCGCCACCGGATTGCCGGGCGAGTTGCTCCGGCGCCGGCCTGACCTGATCGCGGCCGAGCGCCGTCTGGCGGCATCGAATGCACGTATCGGCGCCGCCATGGCCGAGTATTACCCCAAGCTCTCGCTGAGTGGCTTGATCGGCAGCGCGACGGCCGTGTCCGCCGGCAATCTGTTCACCGGTGGTGCCAGCCAGGCCGCCGGGGTGCTGGGGCTGCGCTGGCGTCTGTTCGATTTTGCGCGCATCAATGCGCAGATCGACCAGGCCAAGGGTCAGGAAGCAGAAAGGTTGGCCGCGTATCGGCTTGCCGTGCTACGGGCAACCGAGGACGTGGAAAACGCCTTCTCGGCCCTGGTCAAACGCGAAGAACAGGCAGCCGCCCTTGCCAAAGGTGTCGACTCGCTCGGCCGCGCCCGGTCGGCCTCGTTTGCCGCCTATCAAAAGGGTGTCGTCAGCCTGATCGAGGTGCTGCAAGCCGATGAAAGCCTGCTCCGCGCCGCCGACGCGCAAGCACAGGCGCAAACGGAATCGGCACGCGCAGCCGTCGCTGCCTTCAAGGCACTAGGTGGTGGTTGGCTGCCTCACGAATCCGAGGTGCTGGCAATCAAGTAGCAACAGGAGCGGGACAGGGCTCCTGTGCAAACCTGCCATTGTGAATTTCCCTACTCATTGGCCGCTTCGGCCGACTCCCGGGCTGCTGCCCGGCCCGGCCTGAGCAAATAAAAAGTGTCACAATTCCATGGGGGATGTGCTTCCGATTATTGATCACGCCTCATATCGGTCAGCGCAGCGGGTCGCGTTATGGCCGACAGGCCGGCACCAAGAGGCAGCCTGAATTCCATCATGTTATCCTGTCAGTCTGTTGCGCTGACTTTCCATAAAGTCCACGGCAAAACAGGATAAATGACAGGATTGAAACCCATAGATGCGGCACCGTAAGCCGCCAGGAATAAGGCTTGTAGACCCGCTATGCTACTGATGATCGACAACTACGACTCCTTCACCTACAACCTCGTGCAGTACTTCGGCGAGCTGGGGCAGGAAGTCAAAGTCTTCCGCAACGACGAAATCACGCTGGAAGAAATCGAGGCGCTGGCGCCGCAGTACCTGGTGCTGTCGCCCGGCCCGTGCACGCCGAACGAAGCCGGCATCTCGGTGCCGGCCATCCACCACTTCGCCGGCAAGCTGCCGATCATGGGCGTCTGCCTCGGCCACCAGAGCATCGGCCAGGCCTTTGGCGGCAAGATCATTCACGCCAAGCAGCTGATGCACGGCAAGGTGTCGCCGGTGTCGCACCACGATATCGGCATGTTCCGCGACATTCCCAACCCGGTGACCTGCACCCGTTACCATTCGCTGGTGATCGAGCGCGAGTCGCTGCCGGAGTGCCTGGAGATCACCGCCTGGACCGACGACGGCGAGATCATGGGCGTGCGCCACAAGACGCTGCCGATCGAGGGTGTGCAGTTCCACCCCGAGTCCATCCTCACCCAGCACGGCCACCGGATGCTGGACAATTTCCTGAAAGAATTCGCCTAAACCGCACAGCGCCGCAGACGCCGGAGAAAAGAAGATGATCACACCGCAGGCCGCCCTCAATCGCCTGATCGACCAGAACGAACTGTTCCACGATGAAATGCTGGACCTGATGCGCCAGATCATGCGCGGCGAAGTGCCGCCGACGCTGATCGCCGCCATCCTGATCGGCCTGCGCGTGAAAACGGAAAGCGTGTCGGAAATCGCCGCCGCGGCGCAGGTGATGCGCGAGTTCGCCACCCGCGTGCCGGTGAGCGATACCACGCGGCTGGTGGATACCTGCGGTACCGGTGGTGACAAGAGCCATACCTTCAACATCTCCACCACCGCCGCCTTCGTGTCGGCGGCGGCCGGCGCCCGCGTCGCCAAGCATGGCGGTCGTTCGGTGTCGTCCAGCTCCGGCAGCGCCGACGTGCTGGAGGCGCTCGGCGTCAACCTCAACCTCAGCCCGGAGCAGGTCGGCCGCTGCATTGACGACATCGGCGTCGGCTTCATGTTCGCGCCCAACTACCACAGCGCGATGAAGTACGTGGCGCCGGTGCGGCGCGAGCTGGCGGTGCGCACCATCTTCAACATCCTCGGCCCGCTGACCAATCCGGCCGGTGCCCCCAACCAGGTGATGGGCGTGTTCCACCCCGATCTGGTCGGCATCCAGGCGCGCGTGCTGCGCGAGCTGGGCAGCCGCCACGTGATGATCGTGCACGGCGAAGACGGCCTCGACGAGATCACCCTGTCCGGCTATACCAGCATCGCCGAGCTGAAGGACGGCGCCATCCGCGAATACCGCATCGACCCGGCCGATTTCGGCATCGCCCACGCGCCACTGGCCGCGCTGCGCGCCGACAGCGCCGAGCAGTCGAAAACCATGCTGCTGGCGGTGCTCGACGGCCAGTCCGGCCCGACGCGCGACATCGTGCTGCTCAATGCCGCCGCGGCGATCTACACTGCCGGCGTCACTGACAGCCTCGCCGATGGCGTGGCGCTGGCCCGCTCCGTGATCGACAGCGGCGCGGCGCGCGCCAAGCTGGACGCGCTGGTACAGCTGAGCCAGTCGCTATAATGAATTTCCCGGCCGCCGGCAGAGTGCCGGCGGTTGCGGCCAACCTTCTCCTTATCGGGTTTGAGCAATGACCATCTCTCCCTCCATTTTCAAGGCCTACGACATCCGCGGCATCGTCGGCGATACCCTCACCGCCGACGCCGCCCGCCTGATCGGCCGCGCCATCGGCTCCGAAGCGCGCGAACGCAAGGTCGGCACCATCTGCGTCGGCCGTGATGGCCGCCTGTCCGGCGCCGAGCTATGCCATGCGCTGTCCGACGGGATCCGCGCCGCCGGCGTCGACGTCATCGACGTTGGCCGCGTCGCCACGCCGATGCTGTATTTCGCCGCCTACCAGCTGGAAACCTACTCCGGCGTGATGGTCACCGGCAGCCACAACCCGCCGGACTACAACGGCTTCAAGATGATGCTGGACGGCGACACCCTCGCCGGCGACTGGATCCAGAAGCTGTACCAGCGCATCGTCGACAACGACTTTGCCGACGGCCACGGCGGCTACAGCACGCACGACATCGTCGACGCCTACCTCGATCGCATCACCGGCGACATCAAGCTGGCGCGGCCGATGAAGGTGGTGGTCGACTGCGGCAACGGCGTGGCCGGCGATTTCGCGCCGGAGCTGTTCCGCGGCCTGGGCTGCGAGGTGCACAAGCTGTTCTGCGAGGTGGACGGCACTTTCCCCAATCACCACCCCGATCCGGCCAAGCCGGAAAACCTGCAGGACGTGATCCGCGCGCTGCGTGACACCGACGCCGAGATCGGCCTCGCCTTCGACGGCGACGGCGACCGCCTCGGCGTGGTCACCAAGGACGGCAGCATCATCTGGCCGGACCGCCAGCTGATCCTGTTCGCGCAGGACGTGCTGTCGCGGCAGCCGGGCAGCAAGATCATCTACGACGTGAAGTGCACCCGCCTCTTGGCGCCGGCGATCACCGCCGCCGGTGGCGTGCCGATGATCAACCGCACCGGCCACAGCTTCATGAAGGCGGCGCTGAAGGCCAACCCGGACGCCGGCCTCGCCGGCGAGATGTCCGGCCACGTGTTCTTCAAGGAGCGCTGGTACGGCTTTGACGACGGCCTGTACGCCGGCGCGCGCCTGCTGGAAATCCTGTCGAAGGTGGCCGATCCGTCGGCGCTGCTCAATGCGCTGCCCAACGCGCTGTCGACGCCGGAGCTGAACCTGAAGACCGCCGAGGGCGAGAACCATGCGCTGATCGCACGCCTGCAGCAGACGGCACAGTTCGACGGCGCCGAGGACATCATCACCATCGACGGCCTGCGCGTGGAGTACGCCGACGGTTTCGGCCTGATGCGTGCCTCCAACACCACACCGGTGATCGTGCTGCGTTTCGAGGCCGACAACCAGGCGGCGCTGGAGCGCATCCAGGACGACTTCCGCCGCGTGCTGGCCAAGGAAACCAGCGCAGCGCTGCCGTTCTGAGCGATAATCGCCGCCAGTTGACCGCCGCGATGGCGGTCTGATCAGACCAAGGTTGGCCGCGGCCAACCTTTCGCATTATCAAGGCGGCACGACGCACTCGTGCCGCCGGCTTTTTAAAGGGAATGCCATGTACGCCGAAGCTGCCAGCACTTTTCAAACCGTCCGCGACCTGCTGCGCTTTGCCGTGTCGCGTTTTACCGATGCCGGGCTGACCTACGGCCACGGCACCAGCAATGCCTACGACGAGGCGGCCTACCTGATCCTGTCGACGCTGAAGCTGCCGATCGACCGCCTGGAGCCCTTCCTCGACGCCCAGCTACTGCCACGCGAGGTGCAGCAGGTGGTGGCGCTGATCGAGCGCCGTGCGGAAGAGCGGGTGCCGGTGGCCTATCTCACCAACGAGGCGTGGCAGGGTGAATTCAACTTCTACGTCGACGAGCGCGTGATCGTGCCGCGCTCCTTCATCTTCGAGCTGCTGGGCGAGCAGCTGGAGCCGTGGATCGAGCACCCGGAACTGGTGCACCGCGCGCTGGACCTGTGCACCGGCTCCGGCTGCCTGGCGATCCAACTGGCGCACCACTATCCGGACGCCGAGATCGACGCCGTCGACATCTCGCTGGACGCGCTGGAAGTGGCCAGCATCAACGTACAGAACTACGGTCTGGAAGACCGCATCCAGCTGATCCACAGCGACCTGGTGGAAGGTCTGGAAGAGCCGTACGACCTGATCATCTCCAACCCGCCCTATGTCGACGCCGAATCGGTGGATGCGCTGCCGGCGGAGTACCTGCACGAGCCGGAACTGGCACTCGGCTCCGGTGAAGACGGCCTGGACGCCACCCACGTCATCCTGCAGAACGCGGCGCGCCTGCTCAATCCGCAGGGCGTGCTGCTGGTCGAGATCGGCCACAACCGCGACGTGCTGGAAGCGGCCTACCCGAGCCTGCCGTTCATGTGGATGGAAACGCAGAGCGGTGACGGCTTCGTGTTCCTGCTGACGCGCGAGGATCTGGTCGCCGCCGGCCTGGGCGATCCGCTGAACGACGCCGACTTCGGCGATCTGGTGATTGAGGACGAAGACATCTGAACGGTCACGGCTTGCGGCCAACGTTGGCCGCAAGTCGTATTTTCGAAGAGCAGTCGGCTTAATACATCGTTAGAAAACATGAAAAATCAGCCGTCTGTTATAGAAAAAGTGACCGGCGGTTTACCCGCACAGATTGGTACAACACTGCTGGCTGGAGCCGGGGCATCGATTACGTCGTTGGCTGCTTTGTTACCAGTTTTAACAAGCGCTCTTGCGGCACTGCGACAACAAGAACGTGTTGAAGCAACGCTAGCCGCAATCACGTCAGACCTTGAGCAGCACCTGAGTGCACTTCAACGTCTTACGGATGAGCAGTATCACCTGCTCACCGAGTCTGTTGCCGCAACATTCCAAACCAACAGCCCCAAGAAACTTGCTTACCTTCGATCCGCAATCAGGAACAGTCTCGCAATAGAAAATCTGGTGCCGCAAGAGTCCGCCATTCTTGCCAGAATCGTCCGGGATATCTCGGCAGAAGAAGCTGATTTTGTCGTAAAGCATTTCCAATACAAATACATACATGTCACCGACAGCACGTCAGAACGCGAGGTGTATACTCTGTGTGTCCCCAGTCGTTCAAACGATAGCCTGACCGTTGCCGGGCTGGAGTCGCTTGGCGTGCTGGAGTTTGGTCTGGCGACAAGGGGCGATGGCAATCTGCTTCGGTTTTCAGTGATGACGGCGAAGCTTATCTTTTTGTTAACGACATCGGACCCGGCCCGGCAAACCAGTTAGGCAGCCACACTGCGGCCAACCTTGGCCGCAAGTGTGCGTCACGAAAAAGGCAGCCCGCGGACGGGCTGCCTTTTTTTGTGGCGGCGGGCAGGGGGGCTAGTTGCTGCCCTGCAGCCCGTACTTCTTCACCTTGTCGAACAGCGTGGTCTTCGGGGTGCCCAGCGCGGCGCTGGCCTGGGTCAGGTTGCCGCCGTGGCGGCGCAGCGCCTCCACGACCAGGCTCTTTTCATAGGCCTCCACGCACTCGGCGAGGCTGGGCGAGTTGTGGCCGTCGCCGCTGTCCTTGAACGCCGGCAGCCCCAGCGCGTAGCGTTCGGCGACGTTGCGCAGTTCGCGCACGTTGCCGGGCCAGTCGTGCGCCATCAGCCGCGACAGCGTCTTGCGGTCCACCTCCAGCGGCTCGCGGTCGAAGCGCAGCGCCGCCTGCTGCAAAAAGCACTCGAACAGCAGCGGGATGTCCTCGCGCCGTTCGCGCAGCGGCGGGATTTCCAGTGTCACCACGTTGAGGCGGTAGTAGAAGTCGGCGCGGAACTTGCCCTGTTGCGACAGCTCGCCCAGGTCTTCCTTGGTGGCGGCGATCAGGCGGCAGTCGACATCGACCATCTGGTTGCTGCCGAGGCGTTCCAGCTTGTGTTCCTGCAGCACGCGCAGCAGTTTGATCTGCAGGTTGATCGGCATGGTCTCGACTTCGTCGAGGAACAGCGTGCCCTTGTGTGCGTGCTCGATCTTGCCGATGCGGCGCTTGCCGGCGCCGGTGAAGGCGTTGGCCTCGTGGCCGAAGATTTCGCTCTCGAACAGGTGTTCCGGCAGGCCGCCGCAGTTGATCGCCACGTAGTTGTGCTGCTGGCGGCGGCTGAATTCGTGCAGGCAGCTGGCGACCAGCTCCTTGCCGGTACCGGTTTCGCCGTTGATCAGCACGTTGGCGCCGGTATCGGCGACGTTGAGGATCAGCTCGCGCAGCTGGCACATCGCGGCGGAGCGGCCGATCAGGCGCTGTTCCAGCGTCTGCTTGCCGTCCAGCTGGCGGCGCAGGCTTTCCACCTCCAGGCTCAGCCGGCGCTGCTCCAGCGCGCGGCGGGCGACCTCCACCAGCCGCTCCGGCGAGAACGGTTTTTCCATGAAATCGTAGGCGCCGTCCTTCATTGCCTGCACCGCCATGCTGACGTCGCCGTGGCCGGTGATCAGTACCACCGGCAGGCTGCGGTCCTGCGCCTTCAGCTGCTGCATCAGGGTCAGGCCGTCGATGCCGGGCAGGCGGATGTCGCTGATCACGATGCCGGGGAACTGGCCGTCGATCAGCGGCAGCGCGGCTTCGGCGCTGGCGACGCCGGTGACCGGGATGTCTTCCAGCGTCAGCGCCTGCTGGCAGCCGAGCAGGACATGGGGATCGTCTTCCACGATCAGGACGCGCAATGCTTCAGACATGATGGAGTTCCTGTTCCGGGCACAGCGGCAATTGCAGCACGAAGGCGGCGCCTTGTGGCAGCGGCTGTGCCTGCAGTGTCCCGTTGGCCGCCGCGGCGAGGCTGGCGGACAGGGTCAGCCCCAGCCCCAGCCCGCTGCCCTGCGGCTTGGTGGTGAAAAAGGGTTCGAACAGATGCTGGCGTACCTGCTCCGGCAGGCCGCCGCCGTTGTCGGCCACGGTCAGCTGGTAGCGACCGCCGTCGCGCTGGCCGCTCAGCCGCACGCAGGCGGCGGGCACGCCTTGCAGCGCGTCCAGCGCGTTGCCGATCAGGTTGACCAGGATCTGCTCCAGCCGCGTCTGGTCGATGGCCAGCAGCACGTCGTCGAATTCGCGCTGCACCGTGACCGGGTGGCGCGACAGCCGCGGCTGCAGCAGGAACAGCGCGGCGTCGACCGCGGTTTCCAGCCGCGCCTGGCCGTCGGCGTGTTCGGAGCGGCGCGCAAAGGAGCGTAGCGAGCCGGTGATTTTGCCCATGCGTTCCACCAGCTCGCCGATGGTCTTGAGGTTGGCCGCAGCGGTGTCGTAGGCGCCGCGGGCGAGGAATTTGACGGTGTTGCCGGACAGGGTGCGCAGCGCCGCCAGCGGCTGGTTCAGCTCGTGGGCGATGCTGGTCGACATCTGGCCGATCACCGCCAGCTTGCCGGCCTGGATCAGCTCGTTCTGTGCCTTGCGCAGCGTCTGCTCGGCCAGCTCGCGCTCGCGGATCTCGGCCAGCAGGCGCTCGTTGCTGGCGGACAGGTCGGCGGTACGCTCTTCGATGCGGCGTTCCAGCTCGCTGTTGGCCGCCTGCAGCGCCTCGCGTGCCGACAGGCGGGTGGCGATCACCTTGCGCCGCTCGTTCCACGCGATCAGCAGCAGCGTCAGCACCGCGACGATGGTGGCCGCCAGCATCGCGTGTGTCCACGCCGCCGCCTTCACCGCCGCCAGCGGGCTGAGCAGGGTCAGCTGCCAGCGGGTGTCGTTGAGGGTGCGCGACTGCGCCAGGAACAGGCGGCCTTCCGGCGCGGCGACGTCAGGGTCAGACAGCTCCCAGCGGTCCAGCCCCGGCGACAGCGTGCGCCGCGATTTCAGCTGCAGCAGCGGCAGCGATGCCCAGTGGTATTGCAGGCTCTGCGCCAGCTGGTTGCGCCGCTCCTGTGACAGCGGGTGGATCACGTTCAGCCGCCAGCGCGGCTTGGAGGCGAGGATGATGACGCCGTTTTCATCGGCGATGAACACGTCGGCGCCGGCCTTGCGCCAGCCGGCCTCCAGCTGGCCGAGGCGGACCTTGACCACCGCCACGCCGGCGATGCGGCCGTTGACGCGCAGCGGGCTGGACAGGTAGTAGCCGGCCTCGCCGATGGTGCTGCCGATGCCGTAGAAGCGGCCGGGGCGGCCGGCCATGGCGTCGGTGTAGTAGGGGCGGAACGACAGGTCTTCGCCGACATAGCTGTCGCTGCGGCGCCAGTTGCTGGACGCCAGCACGCGGCCGCCGCTGTCCAGCACGTAGACCGCCAGCGTGCCGCTGCGCTCGTTCATCGCCGCCAGGTAGCGGTTGACCTCCAGCTGGTGGCGGGTGTCCGGCGACTGCAGCAGCTGCAGCGTCACCGGGTTGAGCTGCAGCAGGCCGGGCAGCCACACGAAGCGCTCGATCTCGCTTTCCACGCCGCGGGTGTGCAGCTCCAGCTGGCGGTTGCCCTGTTCGCGCAGGGCGTCGATGCCGTGCTGCACCGAAAACTGGTAGGTCAGCGTGCTGCATAGCAGCACCAGCCCCAGCAGCAGGCAGCTCAGGAACAGCGGTTTGCGGATACGGACAGACATGGCGGAAAAAAGCGTTGCGGCCAACATGGGATGACAGGATTCCGGTTCTAACACAGGCCATGGCCGGCGTCAGCAAAATTGCGGCACGGCGGGGTGCCATTTTTGTTGCACCCCGCGCTTAACATGGCGCGCCAGGCGCACCGTTGCGGTGTTCCTGCCTTGCACTATTCGTGCCAGTGACAAGCGGCTGCGATAACAAGCACTTGCCGCCGACGGCCATCGCAAAACCGAACCGCTGCCGCGGCGGCATCCGGAAATCCGTACGCCATGCCGTCCGGAAAGCCATCGTCAAGCCGGCGGCCAGGCGGTAATATTCACGGGTTGGCCAGCCGCAGGGTTGGCCGATGACCTGTCGTCACACCATTGCGGCGAGTTTGCGCCGCATCCGGGACTTGGAGATAACATAAACATGTTTGGCAACAGCAAGAAAAAGATCGCCGCACTGGAAGAACGCCTCGCCACCCTGGATCAGGAGCGCGCGACACTGCAGCAGCAACTGGAGCAGGCGCGCCAGGCGCTGGGCAACTGCGAACAACTGAGCCGCGAAAACGAGCTCGCCCAGCAAAAGCGCCACAGCTACCGCCAGCCGTTCGGGCAGTTCTGTGACGGTGTCGCGCAGCTGCGCGGCAGCTTCAGCAAGCTGGCCGAGGACATGGAAGGCTGCTTCAGCCTGGCCACCGACACCGCGGCCGGCCTCGACCACACCCGCAACGTGGTCGACACCCTCGCCAACAGCTTCAGCGACATCGCCAACGCGCAGCAGCTGACCGCGCGGCAGATGGACACCCTCAACAGCAAGACCGGCGAAATCCGCCAGTTCGTGCAGCTGATCAAGGACGTGGCCGACCAGACCAACCTGCTGGCGCTGAATGCGGCGATCGAGGCGGCGCGCGCCGGCGAGCAGGGCCGCGGCTTTGCCGTGGTGGCCGACGAAGTGCGCAAGCTGGCGGAGCGCACCTCGCAGGCGACCAACGAGATCGCCAGCCTGGTGGGCGACGTGGAGAAGGCGTCCAGCGACACCAAGCAGCAGGTCAGCGAGGCGGCGGAGCAGGCGGAGAAGTATCGCCACACCGGCGAGGAAATCGCGGTGGCGATCAAGAAACTGGTCGACGGCAGCGAGCAGATGGCGAAGGCGATCACCGCCGGCACCAACGCCAGCTTCATGGAAGTAGTGAAGCTGGATCACGTCGTCTACAAGATGGAGATCTACAAGGCTTTCATCGGCTACCACACTCTGGACGCCGGCCAGCTGTCCGGCCACACCCACTGCCGTCTCGGCAAGTGGTACTACGAGGGCCGCGGCCATCAGCAATGCCGCGACCAGACCAGCTACGGCCAGCTGGAAGCGCCGCACGCACGGGTACACGAAAGCGGCAAGGCGGCACTGCAGGCGTTCTACGCCGCCGACTACAGCGCGGCATCGCAGGCGCTGGCGACCATGGAACAGTCGTCCGAAGAGGTGATGGGCTTGCTGGACCGGCTGGTGCACCTCAGCCACTAAGCGCCGCTAAGCCATAGCTGGGCAGTCAGGCAAACAGGGCATGGTGATCACCATGCCCTTTTTCATTGGTGTTGTCGGTCGTGCCTGCGGCCAACCCTGATGCTGCTCAGTGGCCGGCGTCGACCATCACCACCCCGGCCGCCGCTTTCGGCGGCCGTGACAGCCAGACCAGACCGGTCAGCAGCAGGAACAGCACCGTGGCCAGCCAGAACACCTCGTTGGCACCGAGGAACAGCCCCTGACGGCTGATGTCATTGGCGATCACCGCCGCCGCCTGCTCGGCGCTCAGCCCGGCCTGCTGCATCGCCGCCAGCGTGTCGCGGGTGGCGCTGTCATACAGGCTGACGTGTTCGGTCAGCTGGGTATGGTGCAGCCCTTCGCGGTGTTCCCACTGCAAGGTGGTCAGCGAGGCGCCGATGGAGCCGGCCAGCGTGCGCATGAAGTTGGACAGGCTGGAGGCGCTGGCCAGCTGCTGCGGCTTCATGTTGGACAGGGTGATGGTGGTCAACGGCATGAAGAAGCCGGCGATGGCAAAGCCCTGCACGAACTGCGGCCACGCCACGCTGGCAAAATCCATCGCCGGATTGAAGGTGCTGTAGCGCCAGTAGAAGCAGGCGGCAAACATCAGGAAGCTGAAGGTCACCACCCAGCGCATGTCCAGCCGGTGCGCGTTCTTGCCGATCAGCGGCGACAGCAGCACCGGCAGGATGCCGATCGGCGCGGTGGCGAGGCCGGCCTCGGTGGCGGTGTAGCCCATCTGCGTTTGCATCAGCAGCGGCATCAGCACGATGGCGCCGAAGTACAGCATGAAGCCGACGCTGACCGAGATCACCCCGACGCTGAAATTGCGGTCGCGGAACAGCGACAGGTCTATCACCGGATGCTGGTCGGTCAGCTCCCACACCACCAGGTAGGACAGCGCCAGCAAGGCGATGATGCCGTACAGCACGATCTCGCCGGAGTGGAACCAGTCCAGCTCCTTGCCGCGGTCCAGCATCATCTGCAGGCAGCCGACGCCGAGCACCAGCAGGATCAGCCCCACCTTGTCGATCGGCAGCTGCAGGATGGTGGTTTCGCGGTGGCGCAGCTCGCGCCAGGCCAGCGCGGCGGCGGCGGCGCCGATCGGGATGTTGATGTAGAAGATCCAGCTCCAGTGCCAGTTGTCCGACAGCCAACCGCCGAGGATGGGGCCGAAGATCGGCGCCACGATGATGGTCATCGTCCACAGCGCCATGGCGATGGCGCGCTTGTCCGGCGGATAGCTCTGCAGCAGCAGGCTTTGCGACAGCGGGATCATCGGCCCCGCCAGCAGGCCCTGCAGCACGCGGAACAGGATCAGCAGTTCCAGGCTCGGCGCCAGGCCGCACAGCCACGAGCTGATCACGAAGCCGATGGTGGCCAGCAGGAACAGCCGCACCTCGCCGACGCGCTTGGCCAGCCAGCCGGTGATCGGCACCGAGATGGCATTGGCGACGCCGAAGGAGGTGATCACCCAGGTGCCCTGGCTGGTGGACGCGCCCAGATCACCGGCGATGGTGGGAATCGCCACGTTGGCGATGGTGGTGTCCAGCACCTGCATGAAGGTGGCCAGCGACAGCGCCAGGGTGACCAGCGTGCGTGAGCGTCCTTCCAGTGGGGGATGCGACATGATCACGCTCCCTTAGCGGCCAAGGTTGGCCGCAATGATTTTGGCCACCGCCTGGTCGGCCTGCGCCAGCTGGCGCTCGAACACGCTGGTGCTCAGTGCCGGATTGCGGCGGGCGGCGGTCAGCAGTGGGCCATCCTGCTGGCTGGTGTCGACGCTGACCGACATCGACAGGCCGAGGCGCAGCGGGTGCTGCTGCAGCTCCTGCGGCTGCAGCGCGATGCGTACCGGCACGCGCTGCACCACCTTGATCCAGTTGCCGGTGGCGTTCTGTGCCGGCAGCAACGAGAACACGCTGCCGGTGCCGGCGGCGAGGCCGGCGACCGTGCCGTGATAGGTGACGTCGTCGCCGTACAGGTCGGCGTGCAGCTCGACCGGCTGGCCGATGCGCAGCTCGCGCAGCTGGCCTTCCTTGAAGTTGGCATCGACCCAGGCACTGTCCAGCGCCGCGACCGCCAGCAACGGGGTGCCGGGCTGGATGCGGGCGCCCGGCTGCGCGCTGCGGCGCGCGATCTGGCCGGCGACCGGCGCGCGGATCTCGGTGCGTGCCAGTGCGAGGTAGCTCTCGCGCAGCGCGGCGGCGGCGCGCGCCACCGCCGGCTGTTGCTCGGCGCTGTCGCTGAGCACCAGCGCGCGGCTGGCCTGCTGCTCTTCCTCGCCGACCTTCAGCGCGGCGCGGGCGGCGGTCAGTGCGATGCGGGCACTGTTGGCCGCATCGCGGGCGTGCTGCAGTTCTTCACCGGCGATGGCCTGATCGCGGGCGGCGGCCTCGCGGCGCGCCAGATCGCCGCTGGCGCGGGCGACATCGGCCTCGGCACGGGCGACGTCGGCCGCGCGTTGCGCCACCAGCGCGTCGGACTTGCCGCTGACCGAGATCAGTTGCCGCGTCTGGCGCACCGCCTGCGCCAGTTCGGCCTCGGCGCGGGCGTAGGCCAGCTGCGCGTCGTTGCGGTCCAGCGTCAGAAGCAGGTCGCCGGCCTTCACACTCTGGGTGTCGTCGGCGTGGATGGCGACGATGCTGCCGGCCACTTGCGACGATACCGGCACCAGGTTGCCGGCGACGTAGGCGTCGTCGGTGCTCTGGTGGTGGCGCAGTGCCAGGAACCAGTAAGCACCGGCGGCGAGGCCGGCGATGGCCAGCGCCACGCTCAGGCGGGTGAGGGCGGTGCGGCGGGCGGTATTGGGGGCGGTAGTCGGGGTGGTGTTATCCATTATCTTCTTGCTCCGGAATTCAGCGGGTGGCCGCCGGGGCGGTGCCCAGCGTGCGGATCAGGGCGGCCTGGCTTTGCAGGCGCTGGGTGTGCAGTTCGAGCGCGGCGAGGCGGGCCAGGGTCAGCTGGCGCTGCTCCGCCAGCAGGCTGGCGGGGGTGGCCAGCCCGGCGCTGGCGCGGCTTTGCACTTTGGCGACGCTGTCGCGGCGAGCGAGCAGCGCCTGCTGCTTGGCGGCCTCGGCCTGGCGCAGCCGCACCAGCTGGCTGCTGTGGTCAGCGGTGTCGCGGATCGCGTTCAGCAGCGTCTGGTTGTAGCTGGCGATGGCGGCTTCCAGCTCGGCGCTGCGGCTGTCGAGGCGCGCGTTCAGTTCGCCGTTGCTGAACAGCGGCAGTGTCAGCGCCGGCGCCAGTCGCAGCACGCGTGCGCCGGGGCTGAACAGGTCGCCCAGCTCTTGCGCCGACAGCCCGGCCATCAGGTTGAGGCGGACATCGGGATAGAAGTCGGCACGCGCCGCGGCGACGTTGCCGCGACTGGCCTCCACCCGTTCCCGCGCCGCCTGCACGTCGGCGCGCAGGCCCAACTGGCCGCTGTGCAGCGGCGCGGTGTCCAGCGTCCACTGCGGCAGCGCGGCGGCGGGCAGCGCGTTGATGGCGGCCTGCGGCTGGGCGCTGAGCGCGGCGAGGGCGTGGGCGGCGGCGCTGATGCGCTGCTCGCCGCGCAGCAGGCGCTCGTCGCTGTCGGCCAGCTGGGCGCGTGCCTGCAGCACCTCGTCCGGCTGCGCCAGGCCGTGCTTGACGCGCTGTTCGGCGTTTTGCAGCAGGCTGGCGGCCTGCTGCCGGTCTTGCTGCAGCAGCGTCAGGGCGGCCTGCGCGCCGCGCCATTCCAGATAGCTGCCGACCAGCGCGTAGGCCACGCTCTGGCGCGCGTCACTGGCTTCCAGCTCGGCGGCGCGGGCCTGGCCACGGGCGGCGGCGAGCTGGGCGCGGGTCTTGCCCCAGAAGTCGAAGCGGTAGCTGAAATCGGCGGACACCGTCTGCAGCGTGGTCCACTGGCCGAGCATCGCCGGGGGCAGCGCGTCGAATTCCGAGGTGCGCGCGCGGCTGGCGCCGAGGTTGCCGTTGACCTTCAGGCCGTTATTGCTGGCGACGCTGGCAATGCCGGCGCGCGCGGCACGCAGACGGGCGTCGGCGGCGTCCAGTCCCGGATTACTGCGCAGCGCCTGCGCCAGCAGCTGCTCGAGGCTGGCGTCGTTCAGCGCGCGCCACCAGTCGGCGGCAAAGGGGGTGGCGGCTTCGCTGACCGCCAGCGCGGCCGGGGTCAGCGGCTGGCTTTGCAACGGGGCCACCGCCGGGGTGGCGCAGCCGGACACGGCCAGCAGCGTCAGCAGGGCGCCGAGCGGTAATAATAGTGGCTTGTAGTTTCTCATTTGATTGTCACCTGCGTGACTATTTGAGTCGAAAAAAACCGCCGGGGCGGGTAGGGTTGCCGGTTGGCGGCAATGCCGCGTGGCGTGCGGCCAACCTTGGTGATTCGGGTGCGGCTTTGGGCTCAGCCGCCCAGCTGCTGCATCAGCTTGCGCAGCAGCGCTTCCAGCTGGGCGCGTTCCTCGTTGTCGAACACGGCCCACAGCTCGCGTACTTGCTGCCGCTGCTCCGGCATCACTTGCTCGATGAAGGCGAGGCCGCTGTCGGTCAGTTCCAGATAGGTGCGGCGGCGGTCGACGCTGCAGGGCTGGCGCCGGATCAGGCCGCGGTTCACCAGGTCGTCCACCACCCGGGTGGCATTGGTGCGCGAAAACGCCAGCGCATCGGACAGCTCGGACGGCATCAGCCGTTCTTCCGGCCGCGCGTACAGCACCATCAGCGCCATCCAGGTGGTCTCGTTCATGTCGTGCACCGCCAGCGACTGGTTGAAGTAACCCAGCAGCAGCGGCTGGATGTGCAGCAGCAGACGGGTGAGGGTCACTTCCTCGCGCGGGCTGCCGGGCAGGCGGCGGGCGATGGTGTCGATGGCGTGTTCGGTGGCCGCAAAGCTGTGGCCGCAGGCAGGTGCTTTCATCGGGTAATGATAACGTGCGTTACTATTTGGTTCAAGACGGAATTCAGCTCGCGGCGCCGGCGCTGCGCTGAGGCGGCTGACAGGGCGCGGGTTTCTTGATCGGCATCATTCAGCCGTGTGCTGCGCCGCGGCAATACTGTCGGCAACACCCCACCGGAGCCTGATGATGAACCTGACAACCCACCTGAGCGCGGTGCATCGCCACTGCGACGACAGCTTTGCCGCGCTGGAGCAGGCGGTGCGCCAGCAGGACTGGGCCGGCGCCGATGCGCTGTGCGCCAGCTTTTGTGAGGAAATGGCGCAGCACTTTGCCGACGAGGAAAACCGGCTGTTCCAGGCGCTGGAAGCGGCCACCGGCATGCGCGGCGGGCCGACCGCGGTGATGCGCTACGAGCACGAACAGATGCGCGAGCTGATGGAAGACCTCAACCGCGATCTGTTGCAGCGCGACGCCCGCGGCGTGGCCGCCACCTGTGACACCTTGCTGGTACTGATGCAGCAGCACAATATGAAGGAGGAGAATATCCTCTACCCAATGTGCGACAGCCGGATTCCGGATGCCGCCGCCCTGTTGCAGGAGCTACGCCATGTCACCCCGTGATTTGCGCGGCCTGGTGCCGCCGGAACCGATGGAAATCATTCTCGACGACGTCGACAACGGCAGCAGCGGCCAGCAGCTGGCCTATGTGCTGCCGCACTTCCCCGGGCCGCTGATCCCGCTGCTGCAGCAGCGCAAGGTTGGCTTTGACAGCGAAATGCTGCCGGACATGAGCGGGGTGGTGCTGAAGCTGGTGCTGCCCTGATGCAGGCCATGCCCAGTTTTGACCGCGCACCGCCGCTTTCGCTGCCGGTGCGTTATTTTTTGGCGGGGGCATTCTGGATATTGCCGCTGGCGGCCAGCCTGCTGCGGACCGACAACGACTATCCGTCGCTGAGCCTGCTGCTGCCGCTGCACCTGCTGGCGCTGGGCGTGCTCGGCAACGCCATGCTGGGCGCTTTGCTGCAGATGGTGGCGGTGGTGTCCGGCGTGCCTTGCCTGCGGCCAACGTGGTGGCGGCTGGGGGTGTGGAGCCTGTGGCAGCTGGCCACCGCCAGCCTGTGCTGGGGCTTTTATCAGGGGCTGGCGCCGCCGTGGCTGCAGCTGGCCAGCGTGCTGTTTGCGCTGCTGGCCGCCGCGCTGTCGGGCCTGCTGTACGGGCTGTGGCGTAGCCCGGCGGCGGACGGCAGCAGCCGCGGCCTGCGCCTGGCCCTCGGCCTTTTACTGCTGACCCTGCTGCTGGGCCTGTCGATGCTGGCGGTGCTGGGTTGGGGCCGGCCGTGGCCGTTGCTGAGCCTGTTGCCACTGCACCGGCTGGCGGCGCAGGGCTGGGTGCTGCTGCTGGTGATGGCGGTGGCGCAGGTGATTGCGCCGATGTTCCTGCTGACGCCGGCCTATCCCGGCTGGTGGCAGCGCCACGGCGCCACGCTGTGGCTGCTGGCCTTGCTGGCCGGCGCGGGCGGTTTGCTGTGGCAACCGCAGTGGTCGTGGTGGTGGCTGGCGTGGCTGCCGCTGGCGCTGTTTGCCGTGCTCAGCCTGCGGCTGTTGCGCGCCAGCCGGCGGCCGCAGGAGTGGCTGCTGCCGTACTGGTGGCTGGCATTTGCGCTCTTGGCCTTGCTGGCGGTACTGCTGCCGCTGCTGGCGTG
>Ga0209172_10003064_pt1 | contig 26871 bp, 24 predicted proteins | sample LarsenN4metaG_FD_184113 | JGI IMG/M metagenome (GOLD analysis project Ga0209172, IMG submission 184113) | Hot spring sediment bacterial and archeal communities from British Columbia, Canada, to study Microbial Dark Matter (Phase II) - Larsen... ... | reverse complement strand
TTTTGAGCGTTCATCCTTTTGAGAAAATGCCTCTCCATGAACTACTTACAGAACCTCATCCCAATAATCTAATGCCTGTGACTCATAACCAAATGCAGTTGTGGGACTTATAGCCGGACACTCCTGAAACGCTATATGAACCGCCGAGCTACACGTCGCTTCAACGATCCTCGCGTGACTTTTGCCAAGTTCGAGTCTGACAAATACTCGGAGCTCATCAAGAGAATCGAAGCGATGTTGGCTAACCTGGACGGCTTCAATGAGCGTCAATGGCAGGAGGAGATTCTAAGGATCATCTTATTCCTTTTCCCAAAATACATCGCAACGCTTCGCGAAGCCCCCGTGCGGGATACTTTGGCTGGGAAGGACCGCGCCATTGATTTTCTGCTCATCGACGCGTCCGGTTACATCGATGGAGTCGAAATTAAAAAGCCATCCGCCGAGTGCATGGTCACTAAGAACACCTATCGCGAGAATCATGTGCCAATGCGTGAATTAAACGGCACTGTGATGCAGCTTGAAAAATACCTTTTTCACCTCAACCGGTGGGGTCAACAGGGCGAGAAGGCTCTGAACAAGCGGTTCGCTTCACAACTCCCCCCAGGGATAAGCCTGCAGATTGTAAACCCCTCCGGCATGATCATCATGGGCCGAGACCAGGATTGGACTCAGGACCAACGGACCGACTTTGAAGTCATTCGTCGAAAATACCGCCATGTTCTAGAGATACTAACTTACGACGATCTTCTGCGCCGCTTGAAATTCATTCGCAGTCAGTTTCTTTTACTAACCAGCAATGATAGCATATCAGATCAGCCTCACGTAACATAGGGCGTGATTTCACCAGCATACCCAAAATCATAAGATTAAAGCCTGTTTAAACTTTTTTTGTCAGGAACAAAAAACCAGCGGCAGCCGAATCAGACCTGTGATTTAAGCATCAAGCTGGGGAGATGCCAAACCTGACAGAGTTGGCCCCCTTGATTTGGTCATTAGCCGAGGCCTGAATAGAATCCAGGCTGGTTCCTTGCGCCAAGGCTTCGGCGGGCCAGGCCGTCGCATGGTCCGCCGTCACTGAAGCTCTGGCGGGACTCGACGGACGATGCCCTCGGATGAAGGCGGAAGCAGGCGGAAGAGGAAGACAACGCGGGTGAGGAAGAGGATTCACTCAATCCCTCAATTGCTTCATCGCCTAATCACAGTGGCGCTCCTGCCCCCCCCTTCGCACCCGTTGCGCCCTTGGCGTGAGACCTGTCTTCTTGTCCTCGGCGTAGCGTCGCTTGCACGATGCCACCGTTTATGCCATTTTTTGTGGCATGACCACGACCATCGTGATGGGCAAGGCCGGACGGATTGTGGTTCCGAAGGCCCTGCGGGACCGGCTGGGGCTGCGAGAAGGAGCGAGGCTCCGTCTCGGCATCTCCGGCGGCAAGCTGGAAGCGCAGCCGGAGGCCGATGACCTGCGGATCATCGAGACGGACGGCTGGGCGGTGATCCAAAGTGGCAAGCGCCGCAAGCCCGGCTCGACGGTCGCGGCCCTTCAGGAAGAACGGGAGGCCCGCGATCAACGCGTCATCCGCCGGAAGCCCACCGCGTGAAACCTGCCGTGGACACCACGGTCCTGGTGGCCGCCCTGGATGCCTCCGATCCGGACCACGTTGCAGCGCGGAACCTCCTTACCACCCGGAAATGCATGGCCTGTAGCCATGCGTTGAGTGAAACCTTCAGCACCCTGACCGGCGGGCGCCTGGGTTTCCGCATCGCTCCAGGCGATGCCGCACGCCTGCTGCACAAGACCTTGTCCAAGCGGCTGCACTGGATCACCCTTTCACCCGCCGACCTCTTGCAGGCCTATGCCCAAGCTTCGGACCGCGGCATCCGCGGCGGAGCGATCTACGATTACCTGCACTTGGTGGCAGCCCGGAAGGCCGGCGCCCCCGTCTTCCACACCCTGAACACAGCCGATTTCGAGTCCTTCCACCGGCCCGGTGATCCCCGCATCGCCGGCGTTTGATCCTTCACCGTTCGGCCGCGCCGCGTGGTCCGCCGTCCCTGAAGCTCTGGCGGGACTTCACGGACAATGCCCTCGGAAGCAGACGGAAGAAGACAACGAGGGTGAGGAAGAGGATTCACTCAATCCCTCAATCCCCCAATCGCTTAGTCACTGAAGGGTCATCCCCCACTTCGCGCCCTTCGCGCCCTTGGCGTGAGGCCTGCCTTCTTGGTTCCGCCTGTCCCCAGGGACACATGGCGTTCTTGACGTAATAACATTCGTTACTACACTGCAAGCATGATGCTGGAACTGAAAGTCCGCAAGATCGGCAATTCACTGGGCTTGGTTTTGCCCAAGGAGGCGCTCGCGCAGTTGAAGGTGGAAGAGGGCGACACGGTGACGCTGACCGAGGCACAAGACGGTGTGCGTTTGACCGCCAGCAATCCGGAGTTCGCCAAATCCATGGAGGTCTTTGAAAGTTTGAATCGCCGTTACCGGAATGCGCTGCGTGAGCTGGCGAAATGAACGAACCTTACTGGCTGGCCCGCGATGAGTGTCTCATGCTGCATGACATGATGTTGTCGCATTATGGCGGCATTGCAGGTCTGCGGGATGAAAACCTGCTGGAATCCGCCCTGGCCAAACCCCAGCAGCTTTTCCACTACGGCAACCCAACGATGGCTGATTTGGGAGCGTCCTATGCGGCGGGCATCGTCAAGAATCACCCTTTTCTTGATGGCAACAAGCGCACCGGATTCATGATGGCCGCAGGCTTTCTCGAAAGGAATGGGTTTGAGTTTAATGCAACGGAGGCAGAGGTCGTCATCCGCACCCTGGCGCTGGCCGCCGGCGAGATGACGGAGTCGGCTTACGCGGAGTGGTTGAAATCGAATTCCCGACGGGTGTGATCCCTCGGCGCTGGAGTTTCCACTTCCAGAAGCACGGCTGCTGGGGCCTTCAACCGGCCTTCTAACTGCGCGCACCCTCACGACATCACAGCGGGAACGTGGTTCAATCAAACGTGACCGCGCTCTTTTCCCGCGCCCTGCTCCTGCGTGCGGGCAACTTCCTGCTCTATCTGGCCTTTTGCGCTGCGGCCGGGACCGGCCTGGTGATGGAATACCGACTGCCCCGCGGACGGCGCGGGCACGGGCTGGAAGTCCTGGGCCTGGACCGGCATGAGTGGGGAGACATCCACCTCATCCTGTCCCTCACCACCCTGGGCCTGATCGTGGTGCACCTCGCGCTGCACTGGGCCTGGCTGAGGAAAGTCGCCTCCCAGGCGCGCTGGTGGCCCCTGCTGCTGGGCCTCGGCCTGGGCCTGCTCCTCATCCTCGGGCCCTTGCTTCTCCCGCTCACCGGCCCAACCGGGAATTAAGGGCGCCTTTGACTCCAGCTTTCCCAATCCAAAATCCAAAATCCGAAATCAAAAATTCTCTAACGGTTCCACGGCATGCGGGCGAGGAGGAGGCCCATGCCGCAGAAGTCGGTGATGCCGGCGAAGACGAGTCCACAGCCGACGAAGGCGGACAGGGCGTAAAAGCCCGGATGGGCCCAGGTTCCCAGCGCCGCGCCGGCCACGACCAGTGCGCCGGCGGTGATGCGCACTTGGCGTTCGAGCGAGATGACTCCGCTGCCCCGCTCCACGGGCAGACCGGCGGCGATCCAGGCATTCATGCCGCCTTCCATCACGGCCACATCCGGCATTCCGGCGGCGGTCAATTGCTCGGCGGCCTTCCGGGCGCGCGTTCCGCTCTGGCAGACCACCACGCAGGGGCGGCCCTCAGCGCGCAGGGTTTTCACCGCCTCTGGGTCCAGCCGGTCCAGAGGATGCAGCACCGCTCCGGAAATCGAGGCGCTGCGAAATTCTCCCGGGCTGCGCACATCCAACAGCAGCGGCTCTTTGAGAGATTGAACCGCGGTGGGGGCAAGCAGAGCAGGCATGAAACCACTCTGCACCTTCTTCCGCGGCTTGTCACCTCCCCCGGACGTAGGGACAGTTTACTTTGCAGCAAAGCAGCCCAGCCCGGCCCAGGGACAGTTTACTTTGCGGCAAAGTAAACTGTCCCTTTCAGAAATTGTGCGCGCCCAACCGCAGGGGCACCGCCACCGCCTCTTTCTGCCGCGTCCAACTGGCGGGGCAGACATGGCCGGGGTGCTCGCGCACGAACTGCAGGGCCTCAATTTTGCGGAGGAGCTCCTGTGTGTTCCGTCCGATGGAGTTGTCCTGCAGCTCCATGGAGCGCAGAATGCCGTCGGGATCGATGATGAAGGTGCCGCGCAGGCTCATCTTCTGGGCCTCATTGTATGTCCCAAAGCTCCGGCACAGCTCCCCCGCGGTGTCCGCCACCAGCGGGAAGCGGACGTGCTTGAGGCGGACATCGCCGTTTTTCCAGGCCTTGTGCACATAGACCGAGTCCATGCTCACGGCGGCCACATCCACACCGGCTTGGGCAAAGGCCGGGGCCTGGTCGGCCAGTTCCGCCAGTTCGGTCGGGCAAACCATGGAAAAATCCGCGGGATAAAACACCAGCACCAGCCAGCGGCCCCGGAATTGGCACAGCTTGAGCACCTCGATCTGGTCGTTGGCGTAGGCGATGGTTTCGAAATCAGGCACCGGCTGGCCGACGCGGATGGTGGGGTGGGAAGGGATATCGGGCATGGGAGCACCTTACCCCCGCGCCCGCCGGGCACCAAGTGCTTTGAGTGCCAGGGTCGTCGGCCTGCCGTCCCAGAATTCGCGGTTGTCAAGGCATGGCAAATGCTCCAGAATTCAGTCCGCATGAAAACGACCGCCCTCCTGGGACTCAGCTTGGCCTTCTTTACTTTTTCGGCCCAGGCCCGGGTGAATTTTGAAAAAGCCACCATCACCTACATCCAGAACGATGTGGCCGTGGCCGACATCAAGCTCCTTTCCATGGACGGCAGCGCGGTCAAAAAGACCAACGCCTCCCTCAACCAGCCCATCACCAAAGAAAACGCCGTCGTCACCGGCGACAAATCCCGCGCCGAGCTGAAACTCAATGACGGCTCCGTCGTCCGCCTGGGCCAGTTCACGGTCTTCTCCTTCAAAGAAGGCACCCGTGACATCGACTTGAAGCAGGGCTCCGCCCTCATGAACGTGCCCAAAGGCATGGGCCGCACCAACATCAAGGCCGCCGCCGTCACCGCCGCCATCACCGGCACCACCGTCCTCTTCCAGGCCTTCGAAGGCTTTGCCGCCATCTACGTCTATGAAGGCACCGTCGAAGGCCCCAATGGCGAAACGCTCGGCCCCGGCGAAGTTCTCATCTTTGAGAACGGCAAATACCGGGTCGAGAAGTTCGACATCTCCAAAGGCGTGGGCAGTGCTGCCCTCTTCACCAAGTTCACCGCCTCGCCCAATGCCGGCAACTTCACCCTCGAGCAAATCCTCCGCCTCGTTGCCCAGCAGAACGGCATGGAACTGCCTGAAGACTTCGACTACAACGATTTCATCGACGCCATCCTGAATCGCGAGATCGAGATACTGATCACGGACAACGACGAGGGTGAGCCGATGATCGATCCCTACTCGATGTTCAACTGAGCCACCCGGACTGCGCATCCCAGCCCCGCTTGCGGTCCATGGCCTGGCTCGACCGCATCTGGCCCCGGACTTCGCGGGGCCCCCGCCTCTTCGGCCTGGGGATGAGCCGCACCGGCACCAGTTCCCTGGAAAGGGCGCTCCAGATTCTCGGCATTGCCTGCGCCCACTACGAGCCTGACCGGGGGGTGATCAGCTACATGGAGGGCCGCAGCCCTCAGCTCCAACTCCGGGAGTGGATGGCCTACCAAGCCATAGTGGATCTGCCGGTGCCTTTTTTGCTCCGGGAACTGGATGCGCTTTTCCCGGGCAGCAAGTTTATACTAACAACACGCCCGCTGGAATCCTGGCAGGCCTCCTGTGCCCGCCACTTCCGCCGCCGCCTGGTCAACCGCCGCCTCTACCGCCTCCGTTCATCCGACTGGGAGCACTGGGATCACGCGGTGACGCGATTCGTTTTCCGCCAGGAAGAGTATGATGCGGAGGTCTTCCGCCGGATTTTCCTGGAGTCCAACGCCCGCGTGCTGGACTGGTTCAAGGACCGCCCCCAGGACCTGCTTGTCATGGACCAGAATGGCGGTTTCGAGTGGCCGCGCCTGTGCGCCTTTCTGGGCTGTCCGGTGCCCGATGTGCCTTTTCCGAGAGTCAACCAATTTGCCTTCTCCCGTTATTGGAGCCAGGGGCCGCGCTACCGCCACGCTGTCCGAGCGTGTTATGCGGCGGGGGCTTCGAGCCAGGCACTGGTAACCGAGGGGGCACCCTCAGCCCGGCTGCTGGGCGTTGAGCGGGCCGGACCTTTGATGGAATGCGCTCTTTTCGAAGCGCCCCGGCCGGAAACCGCGCTGGCCAGAGTGGCCCAAGTTTTTTATCCGGAGGAGCCACTGGAAGCGGCTGCGGCACGCCTGGCACGGGAAGGCTGGCTCGTGGAAGAATCAGCCTGGGCGCCTGCCGTGCCGGAGCAAAACCTGCCGCCTCTCGACCGCCTGGCCGTCCCCACATCCGGGCGCGGGCCGGCTGCTTTGGATGTGGTTCGTGAGGCCTGGCTGGCTTCGCCTCCGGAAACCCGCCCCCGCGCCTGGATCGCCAACTTGGATGGTGATGAGTCCGCCGCTGCCCTGCATGCGGCCTCGGCCCGGGCTGTGCGGGAAGGCCTGCACGTATCCTGGACCGGCTTGGAAGAGTGCCGCAAGTTCATCGGGCGCGCGCCAGCCGGCTTCTCCCGCCGCGCGCTGGAGTTTCTGCTTTTCGGCCAGCCGGGTGAGCCTTACCGCTGCGGTGCCTTGCGCAACGTCCTGCTCCTCTCCCAGGCCGGCTCGCGCTTTGTCCTGCAGGATGATGATGTCCGCCTGCCGCTGACCGATGTGATGAAGGATGACGATCCCATCCTCTCCGCACGGGTGGACAGCCTGCGCCTGGTCCGGGTCTTTGCTTCCGCAAAGCAGGCTGCCGAAGCCGGCTTGCCCTGCCCGGGATCGGGCTTGGAGCTTCATGATGCCCTCCTCGGGCGGGCGCCCGGTTCCGTTGCACGCCCTGGTGCGGCCTTCCGTCCGGAGTGGGGCAATGCCGAACCCTCCGTGCTGGGGCGCATCCGCCACCCCGCGTGCCGCATCCGCCTCACATTCCTGGGCCTGCGCGGAGACGCCGGCAGCCACGACGGCAGCCTGCGCTGGAGCAGCCATCCGCTCAATGCCCCCCTCTGGCTGGAAAACGAAGAAGCCTATCAAGCTTCACGCGGGAGCCGCTCCGTCCTTCTGGCCCATCCGGAGCACCGGCTGGGCCTCCATCCCTTTCATGCCACCCACATGGGCATTGACGCCACGGCCTCCCTGCCGCCCTTTCTCCCCGCGTTCCGCGGCTCCGATGTGCTCATGTGCATGATGCTGGCGGAGCATGACCCGGACTCGGTTTACGGCTACCTGCCCTGGTGCGCCCACCACCAACCAGTGGAGGCCCGGAGCGGGTATCCTCCGCTGGACCCGGATGCACCCGGCGTCCGCGAGATACCGCTGCATGCCATCCTGGTGCGCATCCTCCGGGCAGAAGGGCGGGGCGCGGCGCCCGCCTTCCGCCGGGAGGCTTCCCTGCCTGCTGCATCCCTCCGGGAAAGCCTTACTTATCATTTGCGTCAAGCGGCCCTGGACGGCCTTGCCCTGCTGGATCGCGTCGAGGCCGAAGCCCGCCTCTGCCCTTCCGCCCAGGCGGATGCCCGGATCATCCGGCAGAGAAACCGGGCATTGTTTGAGCAGGCGCACATCCTCTGGCCCAGGGAAATTGCCACAGCCCCTATTCCGCTGGAGCTATGGCGGGACTTCCTTTCACGCTGGGCGGACGCGCTGGAGCTCTGGCCGGCTTTGTGGGAGGCGGTGCGGGCGGATCCGGAATGGCAGGCCTGCCTGAGCGCCAACCCTGCAGAGGAGGCGCGATGAAGCAGCCGGTGATTTGTTCCTGGGACGAGCCCCTGATGGCGGAGCCTTTGAAGGTCCATGCCCAAGGAGGCACGGTTTGGCTGGCTCCGGGGCCCGGGGGTGAAGCCTGGAGCCTGCCGGCTCCGGCCTGCCGGCTGATCGAGTCTTTTCGCCGTCCGCAATCCGCCCGGGAGGCGGTCCGCCGCCACACCCAGCGGGCAAAGGATGCTTCCGAAGCCGCTTCCGTCGTGCAGTCCGGATTGGAGCGTGGATTTCTCAAGCCGCTTTCCGTATGGGAAGCCCGCATCCGTGGCAACGCTGCACCGGCTTCCCGGCCCCGTCTCGATTACGCCGTCATTCCCAGCGGAGGCCGCCCGGAACTGTGCGCGGCCCTGGTTGACGCACTGCTGGCCAATTTCAACGCCCATGGAACCGAGGCGGCTCCCACCGTCCTCCAGACCGGCGGCGGCGATTATTCCGGACCGCTTCGCCAGGCAGCCCGCCGCCACCGGCGCCCGGTCCGCCTGCTGACTCCGGAGGGCACGGCCCAATTCATCCAGCGGCTTGCTGGATATTCTGGAATCGATCCCGCCCTGGTGGCCTGGGCGCTTACGGATGCGGGCGCGCCGGGCCGGGGCCTGGCCTACGGAGCCGCCCGCAACCTCGCCCTGCTGGCCTGCCCCGCCGGCCATCTCCTGTCACTGGACGATGACGTCTCCTGCATTGGACGCCTCGTGGCGGATCCCTCCCGCTGCCTGGCCAATGCCTCGGGGGCCTGGTCGTCCAAGTCGGATCTCCTGCCTCCGCCTCCGCCGATTCCCGAGCCCGGCGCGCTGGGTCCCGATTTCGCCCGGGACGGGGCGGCTTGGCTGGGCCTGAATGCGGGGAGCTGCCTGGCAGGAAACGAAACCATTTGGCAGCTGGAGCAGTGCCCGGGCCTCGCACGCCTGCTGGATCCGCAAGCCCGCGTCCGCCTGATTTTCTCCGGGACCGAAGGGGACAGCGGCGTCTTGAGCAAAGTCGTCTTTTTGCGCAAGACGATTCTGCAAAACGGGGATTGGCACACGGATCCGGCACGCTTCCAGGCGATGTTCCAGTCCCGCGGTCTGGCCCGTCATTTCTTGCAGCGGGAAGTGGGTAAGCTGCACTATTGTCCGGGCCGGGTTTTCTGGCTCGATCACAGCAGCATGGTTCCTCCCAACTTCCCCCTCGGACGCGGAGAAGACACGCTTTTTGCCCATATGCTGGCGGGGATCGATGGGCGCTTTTTGGCGGCCTATCTGCCCTGGTCCTTCGCCCACCGGCCCCGGAATCCGCGGGACCCCCATGCGCCCTTGCGGGAAGACCCGCTTCATCTCTTTTACGGGCACCGGCTCAGCCTTCATTTGGTCGGGACTTTGGTCCCCCTGGCTTCTGCCTACTCCGGCCTGCCGATGGACCAGGCGCTGAGCCTCACGGGCTCGGAACTCCGGCAGCGCATGCGGAGCCATGCCGCCCGCGTCCCCGCCGAACGGCTGGACCAGGCCCGTGCCCTGGTCTCCGCCCAAATCCGGCATTGTGAGGAGCTGATCGAGCATACCCCCGGCACCCACCCCCGGGTGGCCGCTGATCTGGCCTGGCTGATCCGGCAGTGGCAAGACATCCTCCTGGACGACTCCCGGCTCCTGCCTCACGACATCCAGGAAATCGACCCCCGGGGCGACTGGGAAACGCTGCGCCATTGGCTGCTTCGTTATGCGGAATTGCTCCAGGCCTGGCCCGTTCTCCACCGGGCCGCTTGCGCCATCGAACCGGAATCCTGCGGCATGACCGTCTTGGAATAATCACTCTTTCCTCCTCCATTCCCGGCACTTTTCCTGCTTGCCCCACCCCCCGGCCCCCACCTAGTACAAATCCATGACCGCGACCCTCCGCCTTGCCCTGGGCCTTACGCTGATTTCTTCCTCCCTGGCGTTCAGCCAGACCAGTGAGGACGTCACCGATGCCCGCCAGCAGCAGCTTTTGAATGAAGGGGTCAAAGCCGCCAGCGTCCGCAACATGCGCGCGGTCATCCAGGAAGACGCCGGCGCCCCCGCCCAGATCGCCCTCAAAGAACGCAAGATCACCGACTTCCGCGTCGGCCTCTTCCAGGACTTCGTTTACGAAAGCAACGCCAACCTCAACGGCAACGGTGGCGAGGGATCCTTCTCCTACAACCCCACCGTCTTCTTCCGCACCAACTCCAAGCTCAACGAACAGTTCCGTGTGGATACCCTCATGAGCTGGGGGTCCACCTGGTATTCCGACCTTGAGGACCGTGATTTCTGGGGGGTGACCGGGCAAGTCCACCTCAACTACCGCCCCTTCGAAAAATGGCCGGAATTCTACGCCGGACCTGAAGTCAACCGCTTTGAGGCCTGGGAAGACGGGGATGAAATTTCCAAGAGCGTGTCCATCGCCGCCGGCCTGCGCAACAATGTCCGCCTGGCCTCCTCCACCAGCCTTTTCTACAACCTCCGCTACTCCCACCGCTGGATCGATCCCAGCCAGTTCGAGCGCGACCAGGTCAATGTCCTCATTGGATTTACCCAGCGCCTGGCCAAAGGCCTCTTCCTCCAGCCCTCCTACTCCTTCGGCTGGTATGACTATGATGGCGTCGTGCGCGACCGCTCTGCCGGCCAAAACGTGGAGCGCGAAGACCTCCGCCACGAAATCGCCCTGGCCCTCATCTACCGCCTGAACGAAAACTTCACCTTCCGCCTCTCCGGCTCATTCGTGGACCAGGATTCCACCCTCACCCGGGCCAACTACCAGAATTTCTCCACCGGCCTGAACTCCGGCATCACCTACGACTTCTGAGCCGGAATGATGCAGTTCACCGCGAAGCGCGCAAAGAACGCGAAGCAGAAACTCATGATCTCGAATCGATTGCAAATCCATCCAACAGCATGGCAATGGGATGGAGGCTTGCGTACGGATCGGTGAATCGAGTTTTGATCAGCCAAAAGCCTTATGACTTCGCGCTCTTCGCGGTGAACCAACAGCATCGTTACGGCTGAGCCGGGAGCTGCCGCCGCCTCATCTCACTCTGCCTTGCGGATTTCCACGGACCATTCCGGACCGGCCTCGATCCTGTGGCGGGAGGCGAAGCTCTCTTGGTTCAGTGCCAGGGACAGCTCCAGCAGGGAATTGAGATAAAGCAGGGGCTGCCCCCGCGGCACTGCGCCAAAAGTGGGGACAAACGGCATCACTCCCTCATACACCGCTCTCTTGCCCTGCCGCACCACCACCCGGAAGCGGTCCCCTTCCTTGGCCCCCAGCTTGCGGAACAAGTCCGCGCCCACATTGGTCCAGACATTTCCATAGCGCAGGTCCAGCACGGGCACATTGCCCCTCAGCACGCCGTCCACTTCCGTGGCGGCCTGGTAATCCATCCGCACCGGGGGCAAGGGCAGTTCCGGCCCCACATCCTCGAATTTCAGACGCCCGGAGGCCAGGCGCGCCGCCGTCAGCACATACACATCCCGCCCGTGGAACGTGTGGGACACCTCCGATCCCGGGCGCCGGTGCCGGGACTCATCGATCCGCCGCAAGGCGGTGATCCCCACGCGGTCGTGCAAATGGGTCAGTTGGCCGTTGTCCGGACCCACGATGAATTTCCCGTCCCGCGTGCGCGCCACCACGGAAGCGCGGTCCGTGCCCACCCCCGGGTCCACGATGCTGGTAAAAACCGTTCCCTCCGGCCAGAACGGAGCGGCCTGCGCCAGCCGGAAGGATGCGTCCCAGATGCGGTAGGGGGGGATTTCATGGGTCAGGTCGAACACCGGCAGCGCTGGGTCCACGCTGAAGGCCACTCCCTTCATTGCCGCCACCGCCCCGTCGGCCGTGCCGAAGTCTGATTGCAGCACCAGCGCGCGCGGGGGCGCCGCCTCTGCCCAGGCCAGTCCGGCTGCCAGCAGCCACGCGGTCCATCCCATGCGCATTCCGGCATCATCCCCGGCCCGGCCTGCTCCTGCAACCGCGGAAAAGCTGTCACGTTTTCGTTGCTTGCCACTGGCGCGCCCGCCCGCATACCTTCAGCCCATGTCCTCCGATAAATTCAAATCCTTCAAAGCCGGCGAAACCATCTTCAAAAAAGGCGACCCCGGTGACGCCATGTTCCTGATCAAAAGCGGCCAGGTGGAAATCCTGGTCGGCGACAAGCTGGTTGAACTGCTCGGCCCGGAGGAATTTTTCGGAGAGATGGCCCTGATCGACCACCAGCCCCGCTCGGCCAACGCTGTGGCCCAGAGCGATTGCGAGATCGAAGTCATTGCCGACAAGCAATTCCTTTTCCGCGTGCAGGAAATGCCCTACTTCGCGCTCAAAGTCATGAAAGTCATGGCCCAGCGCCTCCGCCAGACCACCGCCCGCACGATGGAAGGCTGAGCCGCTCAGTCCAGAATCCCATTGGCCACCAGCCGGGGGGAAAAGCGCCCGTAGAGGTCGCGGATGATGAGCACGCTCAGGCTGGGAATTTCCTGAAGGTTGGCATCCGTTTCTCCAACGACTTCCTTGCCCGCATCGTCTTGAAACTTGAAACGGATCACCACCGGCAATGCTGAAGGGGCCTCGAGGCTCCGGGTGTCCCCCGGAGGCAGCTGGCCGGAGAATTCTAGGGCGGGGATGTCCAAATCCACCGCGCGGTCCTCGATAAATTGATAGAGAATGATGCGGTGGCGGGCCGCGGGAGGAGCGGACGGAGGGGTGGCGGATTCGGAGGGTGCGGGTGTTTCGCTCAGGGTGTCGTCCAGCAATTCCAGTTCATAGCCGGAGCCGCCGCTGCCTGGGCGGATGAGCACGGTGTAAAACCGGCGCGCTTCCAGGCGTGCTTCTCGGGACGCCAAGGGCCGTTCCCTGCTGCCTCTGGGGTAAACCTGCAGGCGCACCGACCCCGGCTGGGCCTCGCGGTAGCCGCAGTAGAAATAGGCCGGCGGTTTGGAAACGAGAACATCTTCCGGGGCAGATCCCGCAGTGAGCACCACATCCACCGGCTGGGCGGGGCGGGCCATGAACCAGGTCCGCACATGGGCCAGCTTGGGGTTGGCAGCAGGCACTTCCTCTACTGGTGGCGGCACCACTTCCTGCGGTGCCGAGAAATCCTGCCCCTGCAGTGCCGCACACGCCAGCAAGCCGGCAACTACGAAAAAGGGGATTTTCAACCGGGCAAATTTAGGGAAGGAATTCGATTTCATAGCGGACAGGCCGGGCAAAGCGGGCGGCGATTTCAGCAGCACTGGCAGGATCAAAATCGTTATTCAACACGGGATCGAATACCGGGCGGAGACGGACGGTCTGTTTGACCTGAGCTGTCGAGAGCACGCGCAGCCCGCCGCCCGGAAGTTGCTGCACGGATTGGCCAACGACATAGACGCTGTAAGTGCTGCCGCGCGTGGCCACCAGTTCGGAGAGACGGCGGAAGAGTTCCTCCCGGCTTCGGTCGATGACCTCGGCCATGTTGGCGCCTGAGGCCAAGGCGGGGGCATTATCGGCCGGATTTGCACTGGTCCGGTGAAATGCGGGCAGCTCCGACAATTCGCCCCGCTCCCAAAATAGTGTGCTGGGGCTGACGGTGCTGAACCGGCTGCGCAAACTCTCCACCAGGGCATCCGCCTGCAGGTCCTTTCCTGCCAGCCGTGGATCGCCCGCAGGGGCCGCCGGAAACCGCAGTCCATAAACCAATGCGCGAATTCCCGCCCCGTCGTCCCGCAGAATTCCATTGATGTTGAAACGCCCGGGCAGCTGGAGTTCGTCCTGCACGCAAAAGACATCGGCTAAACGCCAGGCGGTCCATTCCCGGCTGGCTGAGGTGCGGGAACCATCCCAAAGCCCGTGCGGGTTGGAGGTGCTGCGCGCGTCGCTTTGTCCCACCTTCAAGGTCCGTCCTCCGCCGCGGCTGAAGGAAATGCCCGTTGGACCGATGCCGCGTGCGGGGTCGAAAATGTGGCCCAGTTCACCGATGGTTTCCATCGCCCCGTCCCGGACCACCGCCGGGGCATGGCCGGCAGGGGTGTAGGCCCCGACGATGGGGTCGGCCCAGGTGGCGGTGCTGGTGAATGGGTTGATGGCATTGCCGAAGTTGCTGTTGCGCGGAACGTAGGTGGGGCCTTCGCCCAGATTGTTGTTGTAGTAACGGGTCTGGTCCTCATCCCCGCCGCTGCGATAGCGCTGGATGCGGAGCTGCTCGTTGTTGGTCCGGGGGTCGCCCACTTGGTTCAGCGCCGACGAATTTCCCCTCAGCGATCCACCCCGCCAGAAATAGGTCTCGGTATTTGTGTTCCCGGGATCGGCGTTGATCGAGAGGGAGACGGGCATGGGCAGGGCGGTATGGCTCTCGATCAGGCCGAGGTGGTTGCCTAAAAGCACCTCGGTTTGATAGTCGGTGGAGCCGGTGCTGCGCGGGCTGAGGTTGATGCGGAAACGGTTGCTGGATTTGCGCCGGGTGTTGCCGGTGAAGCGCCGGGTTGAATCCCCGTTGATGTCGGAATAGCTATTGGGGCTGGCCGGGCGGTAAGCCGCGGAGGGATTGGGCAGCAGGCTGCCTGAGGGCGTGGCATCAGTGGTCAGGATCGTCGCCTGTCCTGCCTGGAAGACCAGCGGGTTGCCCGACCCGTCCACGAAATCTTTCAGCGGAATCGTGAAATCGCGGCCTTCTTGGATGAGCGTTCCGCCGGCGGTGTCGTAGGCGGGCTGGCTGTACACTTTGATGAAGGCTGAAGGGTCTCCGGTCGAAGGGTCAACTCCCAGGTCGTTCAGTTCGATGTCTTTGTTGCTCATGTTCCAGAACTCAAAATAATGGTCCAGGAAGAACTCGTAATTCGAGGTGGTTGCGGAGCCGGACGCGGGGGTAAGTGAAACGAGCCGGGCGCGCAGGGCGTATTCCTGGAGATAGGGGGCCGCCTCCTTGCCCACAGCGACCACATCGTTGTCTCCAGCGGTGGTGCCCCCGATGGGGAAGCCGATGGCACGGGTGGCGGGCGCGCCCACACGGACGGTCTGGCCGGCATTGTTTTCAACAACGGTGGGAAGGTGGTCCTCGTCGATGTAATCCCGCAAATTTGCCGCTAGCTTTTGCAAATAAATGATTTCATGGGCGGCGGTGACATCCGTGGCGTTGAGATTCACTCCTGCACCTGTCCCACTGCGGTAAAAACGCTGGCCGAAAGCAGGCAAATGGAACTCAATAGCGGCGATAACCCGGTCCAGTTGGCGGCGGATAACTGCGGGGTCGGAGCTGTTCTGGACGACACGGTTGAGGTTCAGGCGCTGGCTTCCATGGCGGGAGAGATTGAGCGCGGAGCTTTGGAATGCGGCCAAAAAGGCCAGGTCTTGCCTCAGCCGGGGATAGTCCGGTGTGGAGTCATTGTTCAAGTCCAGGCGGTTCAACAAGCCGGGATCAAAAAATGTGCCATAGACCGGAACAGATTCCCTGAGGGTTTTCAGGCCGGCGGCCACAGCATCCACATTCATTCCGGCGTAGGCGCTGAGCGGGGCCGTGGCACCGGGTTTTTCTCCGGCCAGCTTGAGTTGGAGCAGAATGCCCTGAAGCGGGATATCAATGGGACTGGCTCCTGGTGTGGCGTCTCCCCGGGGCTGGTCGCCGCTTTCGTTGACCGGGACCTTGAAACTCTCGTCCTCGATCCACCAGGCGTAGCGGGCGGTCACTTCACCGTTCGTGCCGGTGACATCCACCCAGGGAGCGCGGATTTCCCGTGCGTTGGGGTCGTCCGGCAGGCGTCCGATCCAGGGCTCACCGCTGTTCAGCCGCCGGTTATTGATGGAAGCGGAATTGGTGGAATCGAGCAAATCAAACGAGTCCACCTTCTGCAAGAAACCTGTTTCTACAGCGCCGGAAATCAGCGGGCGGAAGATCACGGGCGGGTCCAGTAGCTTGGGGTCTGGACCCGGCGGGGCGGCAGACTCGTCCCGGGCATACCAAGCAGTGACTTCCGTGCCGTTGATCCGCTCCCAGGTGGTCACGGCATCCGGGTAATTCTCAAAGAGTTTCAAGAGAACCTGTGTGCCCTCGTCCAACCCTCCCTGCGCCGCCATTTCCGCGCGGGCTTTGTTCAGGTAGGCGCGGGCGGTCAGGCGGTCGATGCGCATGGACTGCAAAAACGCCACCACCATGATCGTCAGCACCGTCAGCACCAGCAGCGTGCTGATGATGGCCGCGCCTGCTGCGCGGCCTGGTTTGAGGTTTGAAGTTATGGGTTTGAGGTTGGCTTTCGCTCGTGGCGGCGGCGAAAACTTGGCGCCATCCAGGTCACTGCCTTCCAGATAGCGCATCAAGCCGCCAATGCGTTTTCCTACGGAAATGGCTTCCTTCTGGACCTCCTCGTGGGACGCGGAAGTGATGTATCCCTGATCGGCCATGATGTGAAGCTTGGCCCGCGTTTCCGCGAGCGATCCGTTGGCATAGGAGAGGAACTGAATGAACTCTTTTCGCCCTTGCCGCCCATAGCCTTCCGCAAAGTTGGACAGAATGGACTCCAAAGCCCCGCGCATCTGGTCCCGGAGCACGAAGTCACCGGCCAGAGGCTTTTCCCGGGTCCAAGCATAGACCTTTTTGACATAGGCGCGCGCCGCCTGGTAGGCGTCGAAATCCTCGAATGACTCTATGCGTCCCATAACTTTGAACTTCAAATATCGAACCTTGAACCGGCAAACCTCACGGCACATCCACCCTCACCCGGAATTCCCGGGCGTTTTCTTTGAGCAGCGGGGTGCGGGCGTTGAAATCGGCCGGGGCATGCCAGTCGGCCTGGCTGGCCAGCTTGGCGGCGGTGTCATTGTTCAAGGCCAGGAGGGAAATTTCAAAAAAAGCCGGCTTTTCCCCCAGTGGGCCGGCGGTGGGGATTTGCGTGTGGTCGGACCGGTAGGCGCGGATGAAGAGGTTGACCACGTTGCGCGCCAGCACTTCGTCCCCGGAGACGGGATTGGCAGCAGCAAAGAGGGTCTGGCTGGAGGCCAGAAAGGCTGCAGCGGCCGTGGCAGGCTGGCCGCCGGAAGCGTCCGCGGCGCGCTGGGTGGAGAGGGCGGTGAGGAAAGGGCGCAGGCCGGTGGCGGTGGCGCCACCTTGTTCCCACGCGGCGTTGCTGCTCTTGAAGTAGCGGTGGAGTTTGTAGGAACGGCGCGGAATGCCGCTGTCTCCGGCCTGCAGGTTGGACGAATAGGACAAGTAATAGCCGATGGCGCACAAGTCGCCCAGGCTGCCGGCTTCCTGCGCGTCCAAGGACTGCCGGGAGATGAAGAACAGGGTGTCTCCGTTGGCCGCCAGAGGTGCGGTGGCCCGAATCGGCCCGTAGCCAGAAGGCGGCGGTGCATCGTTGACGCCTTGAGGGTCATTGAACATGACCCAGGGGATGTTTTCATCCACCACCATGCCTTGCAGGTCCCGCCGCAGGAAATAAAGCGCCGCCCGCGCTTCGCGGAAGGCATCGATCTTCCGCTCGCTCGCCTGCCAGGCCTGCGTTGCTTGGTCGAAAAAGCCGAAAAGCAGCACCATCAGCGTGCTCAGCACGGCCACGGCCACCAGCAGCTCGACGAGGGAAAAGCCGGACGCGGGGCGGGGCCTGGGTTTCGGGTTTCGGGTTTCGGGTTTCAGGTTGGGCTGGGCCGGGTGAGCCCGGGGCGCCGGCCCGGCTGGCAGATGGGAACAGGCCGGCCCTGACGATAGGAAGCAGGTCTTCAAGGTGGAGCCACCTAAAACCCGAAACTTGAAACCAGAAACCCGAAACTTGCCCATCACGGCACCCTTTTCAGTGTGGTGAAGGTTAGTTTCTTCCTCGCCGCTTCGGGCGCTCCGGCAGGGGATTCCACGGTGATGTCGATCCGGCAGAGGTCCGGGTGTTCCGGAGGATCGTAGAGGGTGGTGATGCGCGCCAGGTAGTCCGGGCCGCGCAGGCCGGTGGCGTATTGTGAGGAGCTGGGCTGGGTGGCCCAAGGGCGTCCGTTGGCCCCAAAGGCCAGAAAAAGCTCGCCGGGCGCATTCAGGGTGAGGTTCCGCCGTGCTGCCGCGTCCGCGGGGTTGAATCCGGTGGCCAGCACTTCCGCAGTGGCGCCATCCGCCCGCCGGATATCCGCCTCGATCGATTGCGCGATCTGGGCCATCATCGTTTCTTCTTTGCTTTCCCGGGCGGTCTCCAGCGCCACTGGGAAAAGCCCCAGGATGCCCACCAGGGCAAAGGACAGGATGCCGATGGCCAGGACGATCTCGATCAGGGTGAAGCCCGGGCTGCCGGTTTGTTGTTTCGGGTTCCGGGTTTCAGGTTTCTGGTTGTGCACATAGCGTGCGGGGCTGGAGGGCCTCCACCTGAAACGTAAAACTAGAAACCTGAAACCGGAACGAGTCATTGCGTGGTGGCCACATCCAGGCGGGCGCGTCCGGTGTAGCGGGAAAAGGAAATGCGCTCGAACAGGCCGGCGCTGGAGCGCTGGAATGCGGCCTGGCGGGAGAAGTTGTCCTGGCCGTTGGCGTAAAACCCCTCGTAGATGAAGAGGCGCATTTTATTCGCGCTGTGGACGGACTGCAGGCCGCCCGCGGTGTTGAAGGCGAGCACGGGCAGGGACTGGCCCCCGGTGAGCTTGGGCAGGGAGTTGTCAGACAAAACCAGGAGGTAATCCCCGACGATGGAAAGCGGCTCGCTCTTGATGCTGATTTTGCGCGGCAAGGCTTCCCACTTGGTCAAAGGCACGTAAAGCGTGGCATCGGGGTCGCCCGCAGCGGGCACATCATCCTCGGTCCGGTCCCGGAAGACCAGGAAGGCCCGGTAGCGCAGGGTTTCGTCCGGGAAATTTTGGTCGGCAAAGCCGACATAGGTGTTGGCGCCACTTTCCAGGGCGGCGGCCCGGGCCTGTTCGAAGGTGCTCAAGAGCACATTCACCGCCCCGCGCCGGCCGGTGCTTCCGGTGATGTTTTGGATCGAGGGCAGGCTCAGCGCCGCCAGGATCGCCATAATGCTCACCACCACCAATAACTCGACCAACGAAAAGGCCCGCGGCCGGGAGTTCTTTTTAGGGCGTGTATGCACAATGTAACACCATAAGCGAGAGTCGTGCCCCGTTTGTTCGTGTTTCGTGACATTTCCACGACAGGCCGGGAGGATTGTCCCGCCGGGACTGGGCATGATACAGTGCGGGATGCGTGCATGCCTGGCTTGGATGGCCCTTGGGGGGGCAGCCGTCCCGCTCGGCCTTCCCGCGCAAATTTCCGCGCCCCCTCCTTCGGAAGCCCGGATTGTGGACCTTGCGGACTTGGTGCCTGCGGAACGGGAGATGCTGGACCAGGCCGCGGCCTTTCTCCGGGCCAAGGACCCCTCCCGCGCCCTCCTGCTCCTGGAGGACCTCCTGCGGGTCCACCCCCGGGGCGCGCTGGTGGAAGAGGCGCTCTATCAAACGGCGCTGGCTTACCGGCAGCTCGGACGTCCCGCGGAGGCCCTGCAAACCCTGCGCTTGCGCGCGGAACGCTTCCCGCGCGGGGATTGGGGCCTGCCCTCCCGGCTGCTGGAGGGGGAAATCCGCGCCGCCGAAGGCCAGTGGAAAGAAGCCCGCCCGCCGCTCCAGGAGGCCGCCGGCTCCGCCACCCCGGCCATCTCCCGCCGCGCCCACTACCTGCTCATTCTGGCCGCCGAGCATCTGCGCGATCTTCCCGGCGCCCGTGCCTCCATCCAGGCCCTGGCCGCCGACCGCAAGGACAACCCGCACGCCGATTTTGCCCGGCTCAAACAGGGGGTTCTGGCCGCATCCGAAGGCAAGCTGGAAGAGGCCGCCCGGGCCTTTCAAGACGTTCTCGCCAAGGCGCCCAATTCCGCCCTCCGTGCCGAGGCTGCCGTGCGCGCGGGCACCCTGGCCCAGTCCCGCAGCCAATGGCCGGAAGCGGTGGCCAACTACGAGGCCGCCCGCCGCACCGAGGCCCCGGCGTTCTGGAAGCAGCTCGCCCACCTCGGCCTGGTCCAGTCCCACTTCGCCGCCGGCGACTACGCCCGCGCCTGGGACATCTACCGTTCCGCGCGTCCGGACTTCCCTCCGGCCTCGCGCGCCCAGGCTGTCTTTCTTGCGGCCGAGTCCGCCCGCCTGGCCGGCAAAGCGGCCGAGGCACTCGAGACATATGATGTTTTCCTGAAAGAATTCCCCAAGGACGCCCAGGCGGAGTCCGCGCTTTGGGGCCGCGTGCTCGTCCGCCGGGAGTCGGTGGCCGCAGCCCAAGACCCCGTGCCCGCCCGCCGGGCCTTGGCGGGCGAAGCTGCGCGCTTCCTGGCCCAATACCCCCGCTCGCCCCGCCGCTTCCAGGCCGGACTTCTCCGCGCCGAGGCGCTGGACGACCTGGGTGATGTCAAAACCAGCGCCCCCATGCTCGCCGCCCTGACAGCCGAGGGCGAGGGGATGGCCTCCTTGAAGCCCGAGGCGCGGGCCGCCCTCCTGCTCCGTGCCGGGCGGGCCGCCTACGCCGCCGGCACCCCGGATGCCGCCCGCCCGGTGCTTGCCCGCCTGCTGGCCGAGCACTCCCGCAGCCCCCTAACTCCAGATGCGCTTTGGCTGGACGGTGCCGCCGCCCTGGCTGCCCAGGCTTATGCCGAGGCCTTCACCGCCTGGAACCGCCTGCTGGCGGAATACCCGGGCCGCCCCCGGCGGGAATCCCTCCTCTGGCAAACCGCCCTGCTCGCCGCCCGGCTGGAGCGCTTTCCGGACCTGGCCCGCCTGCTCCAGGAATTTCTCAAGGTCCAGCCCCAGTCCCCCCACACTGCTGAGGCCCACCACCTCCTGGGCAGCGCGCTGCTCCGCACCGGGGATGAACAGGCCAGCCGCCCCCACTGGGAAATCGCCCGCACCTTGGACCCCGCACGCTATTACGCCCCGGCCACCCAGCAGCTCATCCGCCTCGCCCTCCAGCGCCAGGACACCGCCGCCCTCCGCACCCTGGTGGATGACTACGATGCCTGGCGGGTCAAAAATCCCCGCGCCCCCGCCATCGCCCTGGAGGTTTACGAATGGCTCGGCCAGCAGCTGGCCGGCTCCCGCCCGCTGGACGGGGCCGAGCGCTACCTCCGCCTCGTCCTCGCCGCTTCCAAAGACCGAGCCCAGCGCCAGCGTGTCCAGCTCCGCCTGGCCCAGCTCCTGAGTGCCTTGCAAAACCACGGCGCCGCCCTGCGCGAGTGGTCCGCCTACCGCATCAATTTTCCCGAAGAGGCCAACCGCAGCACCGTCCTTGAACCCCTGGCCCGCGCCCACCTCGGCGCCGGCCAGATCGACCCCGCCGCCGCCCTGGCCGAGCAAATCCTCCGCCAGAATCCCGAGGGTGAATTCAATGCCCGCGGGCGCATCCTCCTCGGGGACATTGCGCTCGCCCGCCGCCAGCCCGCCGAGGCCGCAAAAATCTTCTCCGCCACGGCCCTCCTCATCGATGATCCCGTGCTCACCCCCCGCGCCCTTGCCCGGGCGGAGCGCGCCCACCGCCTGGCCGGCCAGGCCCGGGAGGCCGATGCCGCGCTCCTCGAACTCAACAAGCGCTTCCCGGACTACCGCCCGGACCCCGGCTCATGAAGCCGGGCGGGCCGGCTCCTCGGTGACCGGGTTGGCCAGGGTCCCGATTTTTTCGATTTCCACCTCCACCCTGTCTCCGGGCTGGAGCCAGCGGGCCGGGCTGCGGGCCATGCCGACGCCGCTGGGGGTCCCGGTGAGGATGACCGTGCCGGGCAGCAGCGTGGTGCTGCCGCTGAGGAATTCGATCAATTCGGGGACGCTGAAAATCATGTCCGCGGTGGAGGATTCCTGCAGGACATCGCCGTTGACGCGTGTGCGCAGGGTGAGGGCGCCGGGGTCGGGGAGTTCATCCGGGGTCACGATCCAGGGGCCCAGCGGGCAGAAGGTGTCGAAGCCCTTGGCGCGGCACCACTGGCTGCCGCCACGGGGTGTTTTTTGCCAGTCGCGCGCGCTGACATCGTTGGCGCAGGTGTAGCCGAGCACGTGGTCGAGCGCATCGGCGCGGGTGGCGTTCTTGCAGGCCTTGCCAATGACCACGGCCAGTTCCACTTCGTAATCCACCTCGTCGCTGCGGAGGGTGCGGGGCAGTTCGATCGGGCCGCCGGGATCCTGCACGGAGGCGGGGGGCTTCATGAAGACCACGGGATGGGTCGGGATGCGGGCGCCGGTTTCCTCGGCGTGCTTGCGGTAGTTGAGGCCGATGCAGAGGATGGCTGCGGGGGTGAGCGGGGCGAGCAGGCGCTGGACCGGGCAGGCCAGCCCGGTGTCCTGGCCGCCCCGGGCGGGATCGCCATCGTAAACGGAGGCGGCGCCGTCCTCGAGCAGCCGCCCGTGGTGGATGCTGCCGGAGGCGTCCTCAAAGCGGATGAGCTTCATGCCCGCAGGCTCGCGCGCACACGCTCCGGGGCAAGCCGAAAGGCGCCGGGAGCACACCCACAGAAAAGCCTCTAAACCGGAGCGCTTGGGTCAATTTGGCGGACTCAAAGCGCAGGATGAGACATTATGGCGCTATCAGTCAGGCGCTTCATGTGTAAGTCCTTCATATTCAAGGGGCATAATCAACCGCCGACTGGCACTCGGATTGCGTGTAGGAAGGAGTCAGCATTCACAACTTTGACCTGGAGATTGATTTATGAGCCGCGTTCTTGGAATTGATTTGGGCACGACCAACTCGTGCATGGCCGTCATGGAAGCCGGCAAGGCCGTCGTTCTCGAAAACGCGGAAGGTGCCCGCACCACCCCCTCCATCGTCGCCTTCACCAAGAGCGGCGAGCGCGTCGTCGGCCAGGCCGCCAAGCGCCAGGCCGTCACCAACTCCAAAAACACCATCTTCTCGGTCAAGCGCCTCATCGGGCGGAAATTCTCCGAGGTTCAAGAAGAGATCAAGCGCCTCCCTTACAAGGTCGTCGAAGGCAAAAACGGTTCCGCCTGTGTCGAGGTCGAGGTGAAGGGAGAGAAAAAGGTCTTCACCCCTGAAGAAATTTCTTCCTTCATTCTCGCCAAGCTCAAAGCCGATGCCGAATCCAAGCTGGGCGAGAAGATCACCCAGGCCGTCATCACCGTCCCTGCGTATTTCAACGACAGCCAGCGCCAGGCCACCAAGGATGCTGGCAAAATCGCCGGCCTGGAAGTCCTCCGCATCGTCAACGAGCCCACCGCCGCCTCCCTCGCCTACGGCCTGGAAAAGACCAAGGATGAAAAGATCGCGGTCTATGACCTTGGCGGCGGCACCTTCGATATTTCCATCCTCTCCATCGCCGATGGCGTCTTCGAAGTCCTCGCCACCAATGGGGACACCCACCTCGGCGGCGACGACTGGGACAACGCCGTCATCGACCACATTGTGGCTGAGTTCAAGAAGGAGAATGGCATCGATCTCCGCGGCCAGTCCGATGCCATGCAGCGCATCAAGGAAGAAGCGGAAAAAGCCAAGATCGCCCTCTCCTCTTCCCAGGAATACGAGATCAACCTCCCCTTCATCACCGCCGACCAGACCGGTCCCAAGCACATCCAGGTCAAGATGACCCGGGCCAAGCTCGAGCAGCTCACCGATGCCCTGGCCCAGCGTTCCATCAAGCCGGTCGAGGCCTGCCTGAAGGACGCCAAACTCTCCGCCTCCGACATCAACGAACTCGTCCTCGTCGGCGGCATGACCCGCATGCCCAAGATCGTCGAGATCGCCCACAAGCTTGTCAACAAAGAGCCCCACAAAGGCGTCAACCCGGATGAAGTCGTCGCCGTCGGTGCGGCCATCCAGGGCGGCGTGCTCAAGGGCGATGTCTCCGACGTCCTCCTCCTGGACGTGACCCCGCTCACCCTGGCCATCGAGACCATGGGCAGCCAGGCCACGCCCATGATCCCGCGCAACACCACCATCCCCACCAAAAAATCCCAGACCTTCTCCACCGCCTCCGACAACCAGCCCGGCGTGGACATCCATGTCCTCCAGGGCGAGCGTCCGCTGGCGCGCGACAACAAGTCGCTCGGCAAATTCCACCTCGATGGCATCCCGCCCGCGCCGCGCGGCGTGCCGCAGATCGAGGTCACTTTCGACATCGACGCCAACGGCATCCTCAACGTCCATGCCAAAGACCTCGGCACCGGCAAAGAGCAGAAAATCTCCATCACCGGCTCCAGCAACCTGGACAAGGGCGAGATCGAGAAAATGGTCAAGGACGCCGAAGCCCACGCCGAGGACGACAAGAAGGCCAAGGAGAAGGTCGAAATCCGCAACGGCTGCGACAACATCGCCTTCGCCGCGGAAAAACTCATCAAGGACCAGGGCGACAAGCTCGACGAGTCCAAGAAGAAAGACCTCCAGGACCTCATCGAGAAGGCCAAGGAAGCGGTCAAAGGCGAGGACAGCGACGCCATGAAGTCCGCCACCGAGGCCCTCAACGCCAAGCTCCAAGAAATCTCCACCGAGCTTTACCAAAAGGCTTCCCAAAATGTCGGCGGCGGAGGCGAGTCTTCCTCTTCCTCATCGTCATCCTCCGCTTCCGCGAAGAAAGACGACGTGGTCGATGCCGATTTCGAAGTCATCGACAAAGATCCCGGCGACAAAAAATAACTTTCCGGCTTTTCAGCGCCGCGCCGGCTGTATCCGGCGGGGCATGAAGCACTCAAAACCCAAACCCAACAAGGAGAGAACACCATGGCAGACGTGAAGTTCAAACCGATGGGCGACCGCGTTCTGGTCTCCGCCATCGAAGAAACCGAAGTCAAAAAAGGCGGGATCATCATCCCCGACACCGCCAAGGAAAAACCCCAGGAAGGCAAAGTTGTCGCCCTCGGCGCCGGCAAGCGCGATGACGACGGCAAGCTCATTCCCTTCGAAGTGAAAAAAGGCGACCGCGTGCTTTACAGCAAATACGGCGGCACCGAAATCACCATCGATGGCGACAAATACCTCGTCATGCGCGAGGACGACATCCTCGGCGTGATCGAATAATGGTTTAACCCATAACCCAAAACCCGAAACCAGGAACACAAGATATGGCAGCCAAACAACTCCAATTCGACGAAACCGCCCGGCAGTCCCTGCTCCGCGGCGTCGAGAAACTCGCCCGCGCCGTCAAGGCCACCATGGGCCCCGCCGGACGCAATGTCGTCCTCGACAAAAAATTCGGCTCCCCCGTCATCACTAAGGACGGCGTCACCGTCGCCAAGGAGATCGAACTGGAAGAGCGCTATGAAAACATCGGCGCCCAGCTCGTCCGCGAAGTCGCCAGCAAAACCAGCGACATCGCCGGTGACGGCACCACCACGGCCACCGTTCTCGCCGAAGCCATCTACAAGGCCGGCCTCAAGAACGTCACCGCCGGGGCCAACCCCACCGAACTGAAGCGCGGTATCGACAAAGCTGTCGAGGCCATCGTCGCCGAACTCCAGCGCATCTCCAAAAAGGTCAAGGACAAGGAAGAAATCCGCCAGGTCGCGACCGTCTCCGCCAACTGGGACACCATGGTCGGTGAAATCATCGCCGATGCCCTCGACAAAGTCGGCAAAGACGGCACCGTCACCGTGGAAGAAGCCAAGTCCATCGAAACCACCCTCGAAGTGGTCGAAGGCATGCAGTTCGACAAGGGCTACCTCTCCCCCTACTTCGTCACCAACGCCGAAGACCAGGAAGCGGTCCTTGAGAATGCCTACCTCCTCATCCACGAGAAGAAGATCAGCAGCATGAAGGACCTCCTCCCGCTGCTCGAGAAGGTTGCCAAGAGCGGCAAGCCCCTCCTGATCATCGCGGAAGAAGTCGAAGGCGAAGCCCTCGCCACCCTCGTGGTCAACAAACTCCGCGGCACCCTCCAGGTCTGCGCCGTCAAGGCCCCCGGCTTCGGCGACCGCCGCAAGGCCATGCTCGAAGACATCGCCATCCTCACCGGTGGCAAGTGCCTCACCGAAGACCTCGGCATCAAGCTCGAGAACGTCGGCCTTGAAGACCTCGGCAAAGCCAAGCGCCTGGTCATCGACAAGGAAAACACCACCATCATCGAAGGCTCCGGCAAGAGCTCCGACATCCAGGGCCGCGTCTCCCAGATTCGCCGCCAGATCGAGGAAACCACCTCGGACTATGACCGCGAGAAGCTCCAGGAACGCCTGGCCAAGCTGGCCGGCGGCGTCGCCGTCATCAATGTCGGCGCAGCCACCGAGACCGAGATGAAGGAAAAGAAAGCCCGCGTCGAAGACGCCCTCCACGCCACCCGCGCTGCGGTGGAAGAAGGCATCGTCGCCGGCGGCGGAGCCGCCCTCATCCGCGCCCAGAAGGTGCTGGAAGACCTCAAGCTGGAAGGTGACCAGGCCATCGGCGTGGACATCATCCGCCGCGCCATCGAAGAACCCCTCCGCACCCTGGCCGACAACGCCGGCGTGGAAGGCTCCATCATCGTGGCCGAAGTCAAGAAGCGCAAAGGCAACGAAGGCTACAACGTCGCCACCGCGGAATATGAAGACCTCGTCAAAGCCGGCGTGGTGGACCCGACCAAGGTCACCCGTTCCGCGCTGCAGAACGCGGCTTCGATCTCCGGCCTGCTCCTCACCACCGAAGCCATCATCACCGAAGTCCCGGAAGAAAAACCCGCGGCTCCGGCCGGTGGCCACGGCGGCGGCATGGGCGGCATGGACTATTGAGTTAGTCCACGGTCCCAACCGTAAATTCCAAAAAGGCGGCCCATTCCTGGGCCGCCTTTTTTGTGTATTACTGAGCTTCGTACAGGAAGTTAATGTTGGTACAAACCCTGCTGCAAGAGCAGGGCATGAAGATACAACAGACCAAGCGTCAGGAAAAGATGGAAAAGCGGCGGCTGGAAGGCTGTCAAATGTTGGAGCAGGGCTATCGTCAGGCCGAGGTGGCGAAAAGGCTCAAAGTGAGCCCGGCGGCGGTCAGCAAGTGGGAAAAGCGACGGCAA
>Ga0209172_10003062_pt1 | contig 26875 bp, 22 predicted proteins | sample LarsenN4metaG_FD_184113 | JGI IMG/M metagenome (GOLD analysis project Ga0209172, IMG submission 184113) | Hot spring sediment bacterial and archeal communities from British Columbia, Canada, to study Microbial Dark Matter (Phase II) - Larsen... ... | reverse complement strand
GTGTCAACACCTCCGTGACGTCCTTCTCCGGCTAGAGAGAACTCACGGAAGATGCGCGATGGCCGACTCCGCTGTCTACTCGGGCGGCCTTACTGAATTTCCACCACGTGCTGGGACTCTAACCTGTCGTCGTCGCGGGTAAGTCAGGATCAACGATCGAAGTGGCCGCGCCGGCCCGGGCGATGGCCCAGAGCGGGCCTCGGACCCGGGTCAGGACGGGTTCCGACCCGGAACCGACCCGGGGCCGCCTGGATTCCCAAGGGCCCCTGTATACCAGGTATACTCCCGCCGAAACGATCTGCAGTGATTACCGGCAGCATTCAGTCGCTCCTGGCACGCGCGAACGCGGCGCTCGAGCACGGTCGGGGCGTCGAGGCGGCGCACCTGCTCGCGCCGATCCTGAAATCCGGCGCGCTCAACCGCGACGACGAGATCAGCGTGCGCGTCGCGCTCGCCGAAGCATGGCTGCTGCAGGACGACCTGGCGCAGGCCGCATCGGTGCTCGGCCGCCCGCCCGACACGATCCGCGAGGCGCTCAGCGATGCGCGGCTCTCGACGCTGTGGCGCCTGCACGGGCGCATCACGTTCGCCCGGGGCGAGCAGTCGCGCGCGATTGCGCTGCAGTCGCGGGCCCTCAAGCACGCCGAGCTGGCGCACGATTCGCGCGCGATCGGACTCGCCCACTACGAGCTGGCGCTCTGCTACAAGCAGGTCGGCGATTCGGGCATCGTCCGCGAGCATCTCACCGAAGCCGCCTCGGCCCTTCATGCGGCCGGCGACCGCCGGCATCTCGCGCTCGTCCATTCGCTCTCGGCGGTCCTGCTCGCGCAGTCCGGACGGAGCGACGAGGCCAGCGCGGCGCTCCGCCAGGGCGAGCGCCTCGCGACGACCATCGGCGCCGACGACGTGCTCGCGGGCATCGTCCACAACCAGGCGAACGTCGCGCTGCTGCGCCATCACTACGACCAGGCGCTCGCGCTCGCCGAACGGAGCGTGGCGCTGCATCAGAGCCTCGGATCGGGCCACGGCCTGGCGGTCGCGCTGGCGACGCTCGGCCAGATCTGCGTGCAGCTCGGCGATCTCGAGCGGGCCGAGCAGATCCTGACGCGTACGCTCGAGGTCCGCAGCCAGGTCCAGTTCCACGAAACGACCGGCGCCGTCTTCGACACGCTCGCGCAGATTCACCTGATGCGCGGCTCGTACGAACGGGCCGGCGAATACCTCCGCCAGGCGAGCGAGGCGTACGGCGCCTACGGCACGCAGACCATGCGGTGGTACGAGTGGTCGCTGCGGGTGCTCGGCGTCAAGCTCGCCATCCGGCGCGGCGCCTATGACGAGGCGGTCGCCCTCGCCGAGGAGATGGTGGCGACGCCGGGCGTGCCGCCCGCCGAATCGATCCAGGCGGAACTGGCCGCGTGCGAAGCACTCGTCGCTTCGAACCGAATCGCCGAAGCCGAGGAGCGTCTCGAACGGTGCGAAGCGCGCCTCGAACCGCGCGTCGCGCCCGGCGCGTGGGGCGAGTTCCTCCGCATCCGCGGCGCCGTCCACGAGCGGTCGAACCGTCCGGCGGCCGCCCATCACGATTTCGCGCAGAGCGCGAGCGTGTTCGACCTGCTGGGCGAGCGCTATCACGCCGCGCTCAGCCAGTTGGCCCTCGGGCGCCTGGCCGCGAAAGCGGGCAGCCGCACCGCCGCCGAGCGGTACCTCGATCAGGCCGCTGCGATCTTTCGCTCCCTCGGCGCCGAACGCGACCTGACCGAGATCGAGGCGGCGCGGGCGGCGCTGCAGACAGCCCCGCCCGCACCAGCCGTGGTGTCGACCCCAGGGGCCGACGAGGCGGTCGTGCGGCGGCTCGTCGAGGCCGCGATCCTGCCGGAACTGCTGGCGCGTGAAACCGCCACGGCGCTCGTCGAGACGATGGAGGCCGACGCCGCGCTCGTCTTCGTCGCGCCGCCTGGCGGCGAAGTCCGCGTCGTCGCGGCCGTCGGCTGCGACAGCGACGTGGCGCGCGCGCTGGCGCGCGCCGCCGCGCACGGCAGCCGTGAGTACGGCGAAGGCCTGCTGCTGACCGAACCGCTCGGCCGCGATTCGGACGGGCCGCGCCGGTGCACGATCGTGTCGGCACGCCGGCTCGACGAGGCGGCCGTGCGGCGGCTGCGCATGTTCATCGCCATCGCGCGCCAGGGCTTCGAGCTGTGCGGCGCCCGCGAGCGCCCACCGCAGGCCGTCGAGCCGATCAACGAACGGCCGCTTGAGCCGCTGCTGCCCGGATTCGTCTGCGCCAGCGCCGCGATGAACCGCGTCGTCGAGCAGATCCAGCGGCTCCAGGGAAGCGACCTCACCGTGCTGATCACCGGGGAAAGCGGCACGGGCAAGGACCTCGTCGCCCGCGCGATTCACGTCGGCTCGCTCCGCCGGTCATCGATGTTCCTTCCCTACAACTGCACGACGACGACGCGCGAGCTTGCCGACAGCCAGTTGTTCGGCCATCGGCGTGGGAGCTTCACGGGCGCCGTCACCGACCAGCCGGGCCTTATCCGGACGGCCGCCGGCGGCACGCTGTTTCTCGACGAGATCGCCGATCTGCCGCTCGACATTCAGCCGAAGCTGCTGCGCTTCCTCGAGCAGGGCGAGATCATGCCCGTCGGCGAGACGCGTCCTCAGGGGGTCGACGTCAGAGTACTGGCGGCCACGAATGCCGACCTCGAGCAGCGCGTGGCCGAAGGGAAATTCCGCGAGGACTTGTACTACCGCCTGAGCGTGATTCGCATCCACGTGCCGCCCCTGCGCGAGCGCCGTGAGGAGATTCCGCACCTGAGCACGTTCTTCCTCCGCGAGGCCTGCGATCGGCTGGGCAAGCCGGACGTCCAGCTCGCGCCCGCAACGCTCGACCTGTTCGCGCGATACTGGTGGCCCGGCAACATCCGGCAGCTCCGAAACGAGATCCAGCGCGCGGTGGCAATGAGTACGCCGGGCGGAGCCGTCGAACCCCACCACCTCTCGGCGGATCTGGCCGCGCCGGCGTCGCCGACCGAAACCGCGGCCGCTGCGGTGGCCGTCCAGGCTGCGCGTCCCCGCAACCTCGCGGCGGCGATCGCCGACGTCGAAAAGGAACTGATCGTCGCGGCGCTGGAACGCACGCGCGGCAATATCTCGGAAACCGCCCGGCTCCTCGGGCTCACCCGCCGGGGTCTGTATCTGAAAATACGGCGCCTGCGCCTCGACGTCGTCGCCGCGGATATCTAGTAACCAGGTATACAGGCGGCTGTATACGTAATATTCACGTCGGGGCCGGTTCTTTTTTTTGGCGGCCGCCAGTACTGCCGACAGGTCAATCGCTTACAGACTTCACGGTTTTACCACGTGACAGCAGCGACATCGGCCCCCACATTGATTTCACATCGACACACACATCATCCCAAGGGGGCCACTGTGGTCTATAGCGTCGCGAGTGTCCAGGGACCGAAGTCCGAGAGCCGCGTTCGTATCGGCGATCGCCGCAACCTTCGGGTGCCGGGACGCCTGACCTGGCGGGATGCCAAGGGGGCGCTCCGGTTCGTGTCGGTAGTGACGCGTGATCTGAGCGAGTTCGACGCGTTCGTGGAGTGCCAGGTGCCGACGTCCATTCCGCTCTATCGCCTGGTGCATTTCCAGGTGGAGCGGACCGGGCGCGACTGCCCGGAACTGCCGGCCGTGCTGCAGCACGGGAAGGTGCTCTCGGCCATCTACCGGGTAGGGCCCTATCGGCCGTCGACCGGCACGCCACAGGGGTACGCGCTGCGGCTGCTGATCGACCCTGCGCGCCTCGCGGCCCGGCCCGCCCACGCCCGCGCGGCCGCCGCCGTCTAGCCGGTAGGCGGTCGCGACGTTCCGCGTTCCGGTTACCCGCTACCCGCTAGGTGCGCTGAACGGTCGGCACCCACGGGTCCGCCGTCCAGCCCGGTCCGTGCCGCGCGACCTCCACGTCGATCAGATAGGGCTTCCCTTCCGCCGTCTTCTTTCGCGCACGCCCCAACGCCTCTCTGAGCTCCCGCGGGTTGGTCGCCCGCTCGCCGTCGACGCCGAAGCCCTTCGCGATGGCCGACATGTCCATGTCGGGCTTGCCCAGATAGTCGTGCACGAACCGATTGACGTCGATCAAGCGGCCGGTGCCGCCGAGATTCGCGAGCGCCCGATTGTGCGGACCGCTGTACGCGTGGTTGTTGTAGACGATGGTCACGACGGGCAGTCCGAGGCGCGCCATGTTCCAGAGCGCCGTCGGCCCGAAGATGAACGACCCGTCGCCGACGAGACACACCACCTGCTTGCCGGGACGCGCGAGCGACACGCCCGCGGCGGTGCCGACGCCGGTGCCGAGGTGGGCCGCATAGTAGAAGAACAGCTCGCGCCCGCCGCGCGGGTCGAACTCGAAGCTGTGATCGATGGCGACCGACCCGGCCTCGTGGACGATGATCGCGTCCTTGTCGGCCCACTGGGCCACTTCGTACGTGAGGCGATCGGCCTCGACCGGACTGTTGTCCCAGTTCGGATTCTTTGACACGAGAGCGCGCAGCTGACGCGCACGGGCGCTGAACGTCTGCACCTCCTGCGCGCGTTCGGCAACGCGCGTCTTGAGCGCCGGCGTCAACAGGTCGTTCACGGCCGCGAGCAGATCCTCGGTGCCGTACGCGACGTCGGCGACGAGCGGCGCCGCCGTCGTCATCACGTTGCCGATGCTCGCCGCGTCGTTGCGCATGTCGATGAACGTGGTCTTGCGCGAGACCATCGGCGCGGCCGAGTTGTGCTGCAGCTTGTTGCCGATGTTGATGACGACGTCGGGCTCGCTTGGGAAGGCCAGCGACTCGACGCGGCCGCCCGGAATGTTGCCCACCCAGAGCGGATGCTGCTGCGGGAAGCTGGCGTGCACCTGCCGCGCCTGCGTGACCGGCAGGCCGAGCGTCTCGGCGAGCTGCACGACCTTGTCGAACGCCTTCGTCTTGTACACCTCGTCGCCGACGATGAGGAGCGGACGACGCGCCTCGACGAGGAGCTTCGCGGCCCGCTGCACCTCCACGGGATTCGGCCGCACGCGCATCCGCGGGTCGACCTGGTCGTGCCGGATGATCTCGGCGGTGAACTTCTCGTCCGTGAAGTCGGAGTGCCAGTTCATGTAGGTCGGCCCGTACGGCGGCGTCCACGCGACGCGGAACGCGCGGCGGATCGTCTCGGGAATCTGCCCCGGCACCCGCGCCGACCACGTCAGCTTCGTCATCGGCTCGGTGACCTGCTCCTGTCCCGGCAGCTCCTCGAAGCCGTCGCGCCCCGCGGCGAGCGACTCCTCGGTGCGGTAGGAGTAGAAGACGAGCGGCGTCTGCTCCTTCCAGCAGTTGAACATCTGGCCGAGCGCGTTCGTCAGCCCCACGATGGCGGCCTGCATGACGATCGCCGGCTGACCCGACGCCTTGATGTAGCCCGCGGCCATCGCGGCGCCGGGCCCTTCGTGCGGCGTCAGGATGTACTGCAGCTGCGGCCGATCGATGAGCGCTTCGTAGAAGAACGCATCCTCGCTCGCCGAGTTGCCGAAGACGTACTTCACGCCCGAGGCGATGAGCTGCTCCGCGAAGTGCTCACCGCCCGTGCCGGTGAAGACGCGGATGGCCTCGGGCGTGAGGCGTTGTCCAGCGGGCGACTGCGCCATCGCCGAGATCGACTCGGCGATCGAACTGGCCGCGGCCGCGGTGACGCCGGTGGCGACGAGACGGCGGACGAAGTCGCGCCGCGAGATTCCGTTGGTCAGCAGTTGGGCGACGAGGTCTCTCATTTGACTGGTCCTCTCGTTTGCGCCAGAAAGTCGGCCATGGCCGCGATTTCCGCTTCGGTCCAGAGCGCACCGCGGCCCACCATCCTGTAGAGCACCGCTTCCCACGCCGTCCGGTCCTGCCGGAGCGAGGTCCACATGCTGGCCGCGTGGCACTGGAAGCACCGCCGCTGCAGGACTTCTTTGCCCGGCGCGTCGGGCGCGACCGCCGGCTTGGCCTGTGGGTCGGGCTTCGCCTGCCCTTCGGCGCCCGCCGCGGCGGGCATTCCAGCCAGCAGCATCGTCAATAGAAGGAGTACGCCCCGCATGAAAATGGACATGCCGGAAAGACTAAAACAAAAGTGGAAAAGTGCAAAAGCGGAAAAGTACACTCTGCGAGCCATGACAACCCCCTATCTGACGCCCATCGTGCTGCTCGTCATCGCCACCTCGGCCGCCGCGCAACGCGCGTCGGTTCCACCGGCGCCGCCCCTGCCGACGGCGGCGGTCCAGTCCGAATCGCGGAACCGGCTGCCGCTGCTGAAACCGGGGGTCGAGGGCGTCGAGGCCATCCGGCTGCATGCCTCGGGGGTCGACGTCCGGTGGCTCTCGCCGCTCGGCCGCGACCTGACCGAGCTCGCGATTCTCACCGCCGCGCGCGAGCACGACCAGCCATACGAGTGGTCGCTTCACGAAATGGAAGCGCTGGCCGTCGGCCTCGACCCGAAGATCATCGATGTCGTCCGGCATCGCCGGCCGACCACCGGACTGCCCGACAAGCCAGCCGCCATCATCGAGCTCGGGCGCGAAACGTTCGGCAAGCATGCGCTCAGCTCCGCGACGTACACCCGCGCGCTCAATGCGCTTGGCAAGACAAATCTCGTCGACATCGTCATCTTGATAGCCAACTACGCGGCGACCGCCACGCGGCTGACCGCGTTCAATCAGCAGATGCCGCCGGGCTGGAAGCAGTTCCTGCCGCTCCCCTTCACGCCGCCCGACGACATTCATGCGGATACGAAGAGCCGGCTCCCCTACGTGAAGGCGCAGGCGGCCGCGATGCCGGGACCGATGTACAGCCGCGGGCTCGCGCCGGAAGGCACCGGCCCGGGCCTGATCAATCGTCACGGCACCGGGATGAAGATGCTCGAAGCGGGCGTCGGCCGCCGGACGATGGCGCTGGCGGTGCTCGTGACGTCGCACGAGCATCACCAGCCGTATCACTGGGCGCGGAGCGAAGCGATGGCGCGGAAGGACGGCGTCGAGCCGGCGCTCATCGACGTGGTGCGCGAGAACAAGCCGCTCACCGGGCTCGACGAGAACGATGCCGCGGTCGTGCAGTTCGGGCGCGAGCTGTTCAGGAATCACACGGTGACGCCGGCCACGTATCAGCGGGCGCTGAAAGCGTTCGGGCAGCGCAATCTGGTCGATCTCGTCGACCTGATGGCGCGGACCGTCAACGATCTCACGCTGCTGACCGCGTTCGATCAACGGTAGTTGTCAGTTGTCAGTTAGCAGTTAGCAGTCGGCAGCTGTCGGGTTGGGCCTTCTGACAACTGACAACTGACAACTGACAACTTCAATTCTTTTTCCGCCAGTACCGCACCAGCCCGAGCCACAGCAGGTCGGGCGGCGCCGCCGCCACGTACGCGGCGACCTGCGCCTCGGTCATCCGGCGCCGCAGCTGGCGCACCAGGTCATCGGCGAAGCGCTGCATTTTCTGCTCATCCGATTCCGGCCCCGCGAGGATGTCGCGCACGATCGCCGCATGCGTGTCGAGATGCTCGACGAGCGTCTGCAGGTGGGGGCGCACGCTCGGCGCCGGCCCGAAGTGCGTCAGGAAGAGCGTCTGCGGCGACCACGCCTCGATGCGCGCGACGCTCTCGCGCCATGCCTCGATGTCGATGTCGGGCGGCGGCGTCGGCGGCAGCACGTACCCGCCGTCCACGCAGACGCCGGCCGTATCGCCGACGAACGCGACGCCGCTCGCGCGATCGAAGTACGACACGTGATGCGAGGCATGACCCGGCGTGTACGCCACGTCGAAGCTGCGCCCGCCGGCCTCGACCCGCTCGCCGCCGACGAGCACGACGAGCCGATCCGCGGGGACGGGCGCGAACTCGCCCCAGAGCCGGTCCATCTGATCGCCGTAGAGCCGTGTCGCGCTCGCGAGCAGTTTGGCCGGATCGACCATGTGCGGCGCACCCCGCTCGTGCACGAGCACCTGCACCCGCGGATGCCGCCGCACGATCGTGCCGGTGGCGCCCGCGTGATCGAGATGAATGTGCGTGAGCACGAGGTGCGTGACGTCGGACAGCCGCAGGCCCTGCGCCTGCAGGCCGAGCTCGAGCGTCGCGAGGCAACTGCTCGGTCCGGGATCGACGAGCGCCAGCGACCCGCCTCCGGCGACGACGGCGGTCGCGATCGCGTGCGGCCGACCGAGAAAGCGCAGATCGATCCACGAAAGACCGTGGGCGAGGATAGAGGTCACGACATGTTTTTCGGCGGGGCCGCAAGTGCGCGCGCTGGGGTGCCATTATACTGAGGCCAATCTGGTGCTGGTCATGGATTCCGCGACCGTGCTCACGGCCGTCGCCCGTCTCGTCGGCGAAGAGGGGACGCTTGCCGATCTCGTCCCGCGGCTCGCCGTGCTGCTGCGCGACGCCGTGCCGTTCGAACGGCTGCACGTGCTGCGGCTCGATCGCGCCGAGTCCGTGGTGCTGTACGTCGCGCGGCCGTCGGGCGAGCTCGAGGTGACCGGCCATCGCATTGCCGACGCCGAATCGGCGGATCCCGCCGACGGCGGGTCCGACCCGGCCTCGCGGTCGCGCGTCGTCTGCACCGTCGGTCGCGGCGCGAACGTCTACGGCGCGCTGTGGGCCACGTCGAGCGCCGCCGACGCCTTCACCGAGGCGCACGAGACGCTCATGGACAGTGCGGCGGATCTCCTGTCGCTCGCCCTGCAGCACGACGCGCTTCGCCACACCGAGTCGATCCGGCGCGAGCGCATCGACACGCTCGATCGGCTGCTGCACACGATGGCCGAAGCGCTCGACATCCGCCATATCTTCTCCGAGGTCTCCGAAGTGGTGCGCGGCGGCCTGCCCCACGACGTTCTCGTCCTCACCTCGTGGGCCGAAGACGGGCGGTCCGTCCGGGTTTACGCGATGACCGGCGCGCAGGTCGACGACCCGGCGTTCGGCGAGCCGCTGATGATCGGGGAGAACGAGCGGTACCTCCTCCATCGCGACCCGTACGTCGTCGGCGACACGCAGGCGGAAATCGCGCCCGCGAGCGTGCGCGGGCGCATCTTCGGACGCCTGGGCACCCGTTCCGCGCTGCGCGTGCCGCTGGCGCTCGACACGGGCGTCTTCGGATCGCTCTTCTTCCTGGCGCGGCAGCCGGATCAGTTCAACGAGAGCGACCTCGATTTCGCGCGCCGCGTGGCCGACCTGCTGGCGCTCGCGCTGTCGCATCAGCGGCTCGCCGAGGCGGCGCGGCGCGACGCCGCCGCGCGGGAGACGGCCGCGCAGCTCGAGGCGAAGGTGGCGACGCTCACCCGCGAGCTCGAAGCGCGTACCGGCGTGCGCCGCCTCGTCGGGCACTCGCCGCAGTGGAAGGACGTCCTCGCGCAGGCCGCCCGCGTGGCGCAGACCGAGACGACCGTCCTGCTGACCGGCGAGTCGGGGACCGGCAAAGAGGTCATCGCGCGCTTCATCCATCAGGGGTCGCGCCGCAAGCACGGCCCCTTCGTCGCCATCAACTGCGCGGCGCTGCCCGATCAGCTCCTCGAGTCGGAGCTGTTCGGCCACGAGCGTGGCGCGTTCACCGGCGCGGTCGCCGCCAAGCCGGGGCGGATCGAGCAGGCCAACGGCGGCGTGCTCTTCCTGGACGAAGTGGGCGAGATGTCGCCCGCCGTACAGGCGAAGCTCCTGCGGGTGCTCGAGGAGCGGGAGTTCATGCGGCTGGGCAGCACCCGCAGCAGCCGCGCCGACATCCGCGTCGTCGCCGCAACGAACCGCGACCTGCAGGGAGCGATGAACCGTGGCGAGTTTCGCGAGGACCTCTTCTATCGCCTCAGCGTGTTCGAGATCGCGCTGCCGCCGCTGCGCGACAGACTCGACGACATCCTCGAGCTGGCCGACGCCTTCCTCGAGGAGATCGGCAGCACCGTCGGCAAGCCGCCGGCGGGGATCGCGCGCGAGGCCAAGGATCGGTTGCTCGCCTACCAGTGGCCGGGCAACGTACGCGAGCTGCGCAACGCCATCGAGCGCGCGGTCATCATGGCGGACGGCGGCTACATCCGCAGCGAGCACCTGCCCGTCGCGCTGCCGCGTCAGTCGGACGCGGCGACGGTGGGGCCGCCGGCCGCCGCCGGCGGGCATCGGCTCGCCGAGCCCTTGCCGCCCGACGGCCTCAACCTCGAGGCGGTCGAGCGCACGCTCGTCGTGAAGGCGCTGGAGCAGGCGCGCTACAACAAGACGCGCGCCGCGAAGCTGCTCGGACTGACCCGCGCGCAGTTGTATTCGCGCATCGGGAAATACGGCCTCGGCGACACGAAACCCTCATGATGAGCCAGCCTCGCGTGCTGCTCGTTGGCGGCGCCGCGCTTCTGATCCTCGCCGGTATCCTGCACGTCGCGATTCGGATGACGTTCGGCGAACGTGCCGCCTACGTGCACGTGCGGTGGGCGCCGACCGTCGACGAGGCGACCCGCACCGCGATCGAACGCGACCGCGGGCTCGTCCCCGTCGAGTTTCGCGAGGAGCGGACGTGGGGCTATTTCCTGACCCACCTGTCCACCGACAACATCCGCCAGATCGTCCGCAATCCGGCCGTCGAGGACACGCACCATATCGATCGGGCGCGCTTTCGCATCCAGGGCAGCGCCGAACGTGGCGAGTACGTGAACGGCGGACCGGCATGGGTCGCGCGGCTGCTGGAGTTCTTCCGCCGCGTGTCGCTGCTCGGCGGCGCGGCGGCCGTGCTCGTCGGCGGCTTCCGCACGTGGCACGCGCGTCGGATCCGCCCGAAGTCGTCGCCGGGCACGTAGGCGATGCCGTGGCTGCCGGTCCGGGTACGCCGCGCGCTGGTTGCCGCCGGAGCGGTGGCCGTCTTTTTGGTGCTCGCCGGCGCGACGTATCAGGGCGTCGCCACCGCGCTCGAGCGCCGGCAGTTTCCGCATCCGGGGCAGCTCATCGACGTCGGCGGCCAGCAGCTCCACATCCACTGCACGGGCGACGGATCGCCAACCGTCGTCCTCGAGGCGCCCGCGATCGGCATGTCGGCCGCGTGGTCCCTCGTCCAGCCGGCGGTGGCCGAAACGAACCGCGCCTGCAGCTACGACCGCGCGGGTCTCGGCTGGAGTGAAACCGGCGAGCGGCCGTTCGATCCCGCGACCGTCCCGGATCACTTGCGTGCGCTCTTGGAGGGTGCGCACGAGCGCGGGCCGTATGTGCTGGTGGGGCACGGGCTCGGCGCCGCCTTCGCGACGATGTACGCGGCGCAGTTCCCCGGCGACGTCCGCGCCCTCGTGGTGGTCGACGCCCCGTCGAGTGATGCTCCGGGCGTCCCGTCGCAGACGACGCGTCAGCTCGTCCACGCCGCGCCGTGGCTCGCGCGCGCCGGAATTCTGCGCGCCACGCGCCTGCTCTCGAAAACGGCCGCCGGCTTGCCCGAACCGTCCGCCGGGGCGCTCCGCGCCTTTTTGAACCGCCCCGATCACCTGACGCGCGCCGCCGTGGAGATCGCCCGCTGGGAAGAAGCCGTCGCGCTCGCGGCGGCCACACCTGTTGCGTCGCACGTTCAGGTGGTTCGCGTCAGCGACGCCGCACCGGCGAGGCCGGAGTTTCTCACCGACGCCGCGGCGGCCGACGCCGTCGTCGCGGCCATCCGTGAGGTCGCACGGTGACCGCATGGATCGCCCGCCGTATGCCGGCGGTTTCGGCCGACGCCGCAGCGCTCTTCCGGATCGTCTTTGGCGCGTTGCTGCTCGCGTTCTTCCTGACGCATCGGGTGGAGGCCGACTGGATCGCGCGCGCCGCGCCCGAATCAGCGCTGCACCGGCTGGCGCTCCCCGTGCTCGAAGGCGCGCCGTGGATCGCCGACCGGATTGCGCCCTGGATCGCAGTCTGGGGCGCGCTGTTCATGGCGGGCGCGCTGACGCGCGTTTCGTTCGCGATGATGACGGCGGGCGCGATTGTGTGGAGCCTCGTGTACACGATGCGCGTCGGGGCCCATTCGGTGGAAGTGCTGCTCGTCGCAATGGTCTGCCTGCTGGCGGCGTCGTGGAGCCCCGTCTGGAGCGTCGACGGCTGGTGGCGTGGCCGGCGTGCCGACTCGACGCCGAGCCGCGCGTACGGCTATCCGATCTGGATGCTCGGCTTCGTCGTCGGCACGAGCCTCGCCGCCGCGGCGCTCGCGAAGATCCGTCTCGGCGGCCTGGCCTGGATCACCAACGGCACGGTCAAGTATCACTTCCTGACCGACTCGCCCGACGCGCCGGTCGACTGGGGGCTTCGGCTCGCGCAGTACGACGGGCTGGCCGTGCTGCTGTCGTTCGGCGCCGTCGTGATCGAAGCGCTGGTGGTTGTGGGCGCGTGTGCGACCCGCTACTCGTACCGACTCGCGGCGGGCCTCGCCGCGGCCGCGCTGCTGACCGGCTTCGCGCTGTTCCAGGGACTCTTCTGGCCGGCGTGGTGGATCATGCTGCTCGCGTTTCTGCCGTGGCACAAGGTCCGTGCGGCCCCTCTGGTCCGGCTACAGCCGGACACCCCGTACGAGCAGAATACGTGGCGTCCGGCTTCACCCGGACCACTGCAGGCGATCGTGGTTGTCGCAGTCGTCCTCCAACAGGCCGCCGCATCGGCCGCCCGGATCGAGCTGGCGCCGCTCGTCTCCGCGTTCGACATGTATTCGTCGACCTACGCGAGTCCGGCCGATTACGAAGCGCAGGCGGGGATGTCGTACTGGATCGCGGCCCGGTTCGCCGACGGCAGGAGCGGTTCGTGCCGCGTGAGCCGCGAGGATGCCGCCGCCGTCGCCGGCGGCGCCTCGCCGCGTCGGACGCGCGTGCTGGAGAACTGCTTCGACGGGGCCGCCCCGTCGGTGCGGGCCGTCTCGGTCGAGGGCAGCCGCCGTGCGATCGATTGGGCCCGCTGGCGGCTCGGCGACGAAGTCCGAGTGACGCTCGCGGGCCCGTTTCCGGTCAACTGACTTTCACGCGGACGGTGAGCGGCGCCGTCAGCCGCGTGGTGACGCTCGCGCCCGGCCCGAGCCGGACTTCCTCGCCGCGCGTCGCCAGCACCGCGCCGGTCCCTGCCGCGCCGCCGATCGCCGCACCCTTGGCGGCGCCGTCGCCGCCGCCGAGCAGCGCGCCGATGGCCGCGCCGGCACCCGCGCCGACCGCGATCTTCGTCGCGTCCTCACCCTTCGTCGCCTCCGCCAGGTGTGAGACTGGCGCGGTCGTCACGCGATAGTCCTCCCCGTCGTAGGACAAGGCGTTGAACCGGTACGCGATGCGCGCGCGTCCCTTCACGCGGCCGGATCGCTCGACGTCGGTGACGACTCCGGTGAGCGTCGTTCCGGCCGGCAGGACCGTGGCGCCGTCGACGACGACCGCGTCGCGCAGCTCGGCGCGGACCGAGTCCTCCACGCGGCTGCTGTCGGACCCGACGGCCGACTGGAGCCGCAGCCGAAGCGTGGTGCCCGCCGGCAGCGTCACCTCGCGGAACTGCGGCGCAGGCGGAGCGGCGGGCGTCGCCGCGCTCTCTTCCGCCTTCGCCGTGGCTTCGGCAGCCGCGGCCGCCTCCGGATCAGGATTCCCTCCGCCGCATCCGACGCACAGGCCGGCTACCAGCAGCATGCTCGCCCACTTCTTCACGTCGCCTCCTTTGCGTATCTGAACCAGACACCAAAACTGCATCTCATGCACGCAATTCGTGCGCGAAACGGCCTCTGGCTCAACCGGGATACCTCTACTGCGAGAACCTTGCCTGAACTAGAGCGAGCCGGCGGTTATGGGGTGAGCTTTTTTGTACGCCGCGTCCACCTTCAGCCGGCCCAGCAGGTCGAGCAGGATTGTCCGGAACGGGTCGGTGCACGCATCGCGGTTGCGCACGAAGTAGTGCAGCTCGGTGCTCGGCGTCGTGTTGATCTCGTTGATCGTGTGCGCCGCGCCGCCGATGTCGGGCGCAATCACGTCGACCCCCGCGAGCCGCACGCCCGCCGCCCGCGCCGCGCGCTCGGCCGACGCGACGATCGCGGGATGCGCGTCGCGAATGCACTCCGAGTACGTCGCGCCGATGCCGTAGTTCGCAAGCCGCGACAGCACCACACGCACACCGTCGGGCGGCACGCTGGCCAGCGCATAACCCTGCGCCGCCAGGCACGCACGGGTCCGCGCGTCCGTGCGGAGCGGCATCAGCTCGGGATCGCCAATCTTCCAGCGGGACGAGGCGATGCGCGTCGCGTTCTCCCGTCCGATCAGTGTCGCAATCGTGTCGCGTCCGTTGCCAACGACCGACGGCCGTTCGCGGCGGAGCACGGACAGGCAGCGACCCTCGTACACGAGCAGGCGGTAGTCGTCGCCGTCGACGTGCTCTTCCACGAGCACGTCATCTCCATAGAGCGCAGCTCGGCGGAAGCCGCGGCGGACCGCCGGCGCGGTGCGCAGGCCGACGCTGACGCCCGCCGATGACGCGGTGTAGCGGGCGGGCTTGGTGACGCACGGCGCGCCGAGCGCGCGCGCAAAGGCGATTGCATCGCACTCCCGATCGAACCGGAACACCCGCCCGCGCGGAATCGGCAGTCCGACCTCGGCGAGCACCTGCCGCGACAGCACCTTGTCGCCGCAGATGGTGCCGGCCGCGAAGCCGTCGAGATCGGTGTAGACGCCGGCCATCCGCAGCACGAGCCGCCCGTCTTCGTCCTCGATGAGCAGCAGCTCACCGAGGCGGCGGCACCGCAGCCCCAGCTCCTGCGCGGCCCTGGCAAAGAGCGCGTTGACCATCTGCGGCTCCAGCTGGGCGCTCTTCGGACCACCGGACGGCGTCCCCTCGTCGAGGGCGCGGCGGAACTGTCGCAGCGCCTTCCGATACAGCGTCCGCGCGCGCTGGACGCCGCCGACCTGGAGGACCCGCCGTCCTGCGCCTCGACAGAGATCAGCGAGAGCCGCGATGAACGGCCGAAGATCGTCGACGGCGAAGAGCGCGCAGGTGCGAACGCCCGTGAGAGATCTGAACCAGTCGAGGACACCTATCGCGCCCGTCCGGTAGTGCGTCCAGGCACTGCGCGGGTCGTACAGTTCGTCGATCCACCGCACGCCGATCCGGGCACGGTCGGCAGGGATCGGCGCGCCGCTGAACTCCGCGTGCTGCAGCAGCGGAAAGCTGACGCCACAGGCCGCCGCGAGTCCATGCTGCTGCCACAGCCGCGGGTTCAACTCGATGAGCCGCCATCGGCCGTCACGCGCATCGCGCTTGAACTCGATCGATCCCGGCCCGCGCCAGCACAGGGCGCGGAAGAAGCGCAGGCCGAGCTCGGCCAGCTCCCGATCCTCGATCGTTTCCATCAGCGTGCCGACACCGAAGTCGACGGGATACTGGCGGATCTTGCGCATGCAGACGCAGGCGCGCACCTCGCCCCGCGCGTCGAAATAGGCGCACACCTTCGCGTGGCTGGTGTTCGGCCCGGCGACGAGCGCCTGGACGACGACTGGATGGCCGCTCCCGAGCATCGACTCGCAGACGGTGATGAACGCGGCGGGATCGGCGACCCGCCGGGCCTTGGCGCGCAGCACCGCGTGTGCCAGATATCCGATTGCCGGTTTGACGACGGCGGGATACGCGAGCGTCGGCGCCAGCGCCCGGACCTCGTCCATCGTGGCGGGGTACACCGTCGACGGAAGCGGGATGCCGGCGGCCTCGGCGACCAGGTACTGCCGGCGCTTGTCGAGCGCGTCCGCGACGGCGTCGGCGTCGGGCAGCGCATGCTCGAGATACGGCGCCAGCGACTCGCGGCATGACGACACCGCCGCCACGAACGCATCGGAGGTCGGGTAGAGGATCGGTGGCGCATCGAAGTATCGCGCCCGCTCGACCAGGAAGCGCGCCAGCGCCTCGGGCGCCGCAACCGGGTCGGGACAGATCTCGTGTCGGCCGTAGCGCGAGCGGAACCCGTACTCGGAGGTGTCTGCGTCGAACCCGTGGACGGACACACCGACGCGCCCGAGCGCCCGGACCGCGGCGAGGCCGGTGCAGAACAGGCCAAGCACGAAGGCGGCGCGCGGCACGTCGCGGGACATCACACCTCAACCGTAACCGCCCATCGCTTGTGCAGAGGACGTGCCGAACGTAGACTCACAGCAGTGTTGACGCGAATCTGGCTCGCGCTCCTGCTCGGGGCGGCGCCTGTCACGGCTCAGTCAGTGACCATCCGCGAACAAGGCGCTCGTCCGTTCGGCGGACGCGTCATGGGCGATGCGACGAAGGGCTCGATCCATTGCGACCACGGATACGTCGAGTGGCAGATCCCGGAGAATCCGCGCCGCGTCCCGCTCGTGATGGTGCACGCCAGCAGCACGAAGACATGGGACACCACGTTCGACGGCCGCGAAGGGTTTCGACACATCTTTCTGCGCCGCGGATTTTCCGTCTACCTGACGGATCTGCCGCGCACCGGCCGCGCGGGGCAGGGGTGCGCGCCGACGAGCTATACGCCGCAGCCCAACAACGATCAGGCGTGGTTCACCAACTGGCGGCTCGGCCTGTGGCTGCCCGGCGACCCGACGCCCGATTTCTATCCGGGCGTGCAATTTCCGCAGACCGAGCGGGCGCTCGACGAGTTCTTTCGCATCCAGTATCCGGAGTTCAACGCGCCTGAGAACGAGCAGGTCGAGACCGATGCGCTCGCGGTGCTCCTCAACGAGCTCGGCCCGTCGGTGCTGCTGACACACTCCTCCACCGGCATCCGCGGCTGGATCACGGCGACGAAAACGAACAATGTCGCCGCCATCGTCTCGTACGAGCCCGGCGAGGCGATCTTTCCGGAGAACGAGATGCCGCCGCCGATCGCGCGCGTCGACGGCATGAGACTGCCGGCTGGCCGCGCCGTGCCGATGTCCGACTTCCTGAAGCTGACGAAGGTGCCAATCCAGATCGTCTGGGGCGACTACATCCCGTCGACCATGGAGCAGATCAACGCAGGGCCGCGGCTCTCGCTCGACAACCGCCGTATCAACGTGATGCGCGCGAAGCTGATGGTCGATGCCCTCAACCGCCACGGCGGCGATGCGGTCAACATCATGCTCCCCGAGATCGGCATCCGGGGCAACACGCACTTCCCGATGCTGGATCTCAACAACGGGCAGATCGCCGACCTGCTGTCGAAGTTCCTGGCGGAGAAGCGCCTCGATCGGCGGTAGGCGTCACGTCTCTGAACCTCGGCATTTGTCTTGCTGCCGACTAGGCGGGATGGACAATACGACCGACTCCCGGCTGGAGCGGTGGGCTCAGCAGGTTACACGTGCCGTCGGCACCGGCGTCGGCTTCGCGACGGCCGTCGCGGCCGTCCTCATCTGGGCGGCGACGGGACCGCTCTTCCGTTTCTCCGATACGTGGCAGCTCGTCATCAACACGGGGACGACGATCGTCACGTTCCTGATCGTGTTCCTCATTCAGCGCGCGCAGAACAAGGACGCCTTGTCGATGCACTTGAAACTCGACGAGATCGTCGCCGCGGTCAAGGGTGCGAGCAACCGCCTCATCGACGCTGAAGATCTGCCGGAGCGCGAATTGAAGACGCTCCAGCGGCACTACCGGGAGCTCGCCAGCCTCGCCGAGGCGGACGAGGATATCCGGACGTCGCACTCGGTCGAGGAAGCGCGCTCGCGGCACGGCCGGAAGGCGCGGGAATAGCCCGCCCATAGACCGCGGGCCTTCTCTTTTCGCGCCAACGCGCGCAGAATCGTGCTTCAGCGGAGGAGAAAGATGACACGCGACGGACTCGCAGCGCTGGTCGCCGTCTCGGCGCTGTCGTGGGCGGCCGTGCCCGCGATGGCGCACCATTCGTTCGCGGCGGAGTTCGACTCCGACAAGCCGGTCACGCTGACCGGGACGATTACCAAGGTGGAGTTCCAGAATCCGCACATCTACTTCTACATCGACGTGAAAGGGGCCGACGGCACCGTCATCAATTACGCCGTCGAGGGCGGCACGCCCAACCAGCTCCGACGGCAGGGCTGGGGCCGCGACTCGCTGAAGATCGGCGAGACGGTCACGGTCCAGGGATTCGCCGCGCGAAAGCCCGATGTGCACGTCGTCAACGGCCGCACGGTGATCCTGGCCGACGGCCGGCGTGTCTTCGGCTTCAGCGGCGCGGGCGAGCCCGGTGCGGCTCCATAGCATCGAGCACAGGAGCGTCGTGATGAACAGGTACGTTCCCCCCGCTCTCATCGGGATCGTTCTGCTCGGCGCTGCCGGGGCGGCGGCGCAACAGGGCGGGCGCGGAAGCCAGCCGCCGCCGGCCACCGACCGTCTCGCGCCGCCGAAGCCGGCTCCGACAGGCGCGTGGTGGCACACGGGCGGCCCGCTCGAGCGGCAGGCCGGTCATCCGGATCTGACCGGCGTCTGGTTCGGCGCCGCCAGCGGCGATCTCTCGCGGTCGACGCTTCCCGGACAGGAGTTGATCCTCACCCCGTACGGCAAGCAGCGCTGGGACACGGTGGATCATGCGAAGGACCCGAATACCGCATGCCTGCCGCCCGGACCGGCGCGGATGATCATGATGGCCCATCCGGCGATGATCGTGCAGCGCCCGGACGTGGTGGTCATCCTGACCGAATCGCAGCGCACGTTCCGGATCATCTACACCGACGGGCGCGGCCATCCGCACGACATCGCGGACTACCCCGAGTGGATGGGCAGCTCGATCGGGAAATGGGAAGGCGACACGCTCGTCGTCGACACCATCGGCGTCAATGAGCGGACGTGGCTCGACACGGCGGGCCACGAGCACAGCGAGAAGCTGCGATTGACCGAGCGGTTCCGGCTGGCCGACCCGAACACGCTCGAGCACGTGGTGACGTACGACGACCCGGTGTTCTTCGTGAAGCCGTTCACGACGCGGCGGCTCTTCAAGCGCCAGATTGGCGACCGCATCATGGACCACTCCTGCCTGGAGAACGAGAAGGATCGAGAGCTGCTGATGCCGACGCTCGGCGACGCCGGACGTTGAATCGAATCGCGTGATGCCGGCGGAGTCGGAAGGAAGTCCGGATTGCTGAGCTCGAGGCGCGGCTCGGCGAGTACTTCGCAAACCCGCCCCCTCCAAGCCGCGTGCGGTCCAGACGAGCCAGGTGTCCAGCTATGTACGCGGCCGGCGCTCTGCGGGAGTTTGTTTCAAGTCGTGCCCGTACCATTCATCTGCAGGCGCATCGCGCCCGCAGGAAACGCACCGCACGACCGTCTTGCGGCGTTCGACGACGATTCCCGCTGTAAAGCCGCAGTGTGGACATCGCGTGTCGGCGTTCGGCTGATCGACCATGTGCCTGCGAGTCGTGCCAATCAAACCGCGTGCCGGACAGCGATCGGAGCAGTTCAACTGACGGAACCAATTGGCGGCGGGTCTCACGCCGCAGGAGGGCTCGTTCGATCGTTGACGATGCGATGAATCTGCTCGACAAGAACATCCGGCCAAACACGGCTTCGGGAAGAGGGCGTCACACCCAGCTCATTTCCGCCTCGACAACCTCGAACTGGTCGACGACAGAAGCCGACATCGACCGCTCGGCCGACGCGATCGTGAGTTGTTATCGAGGGGACCGGGCCGAAGCACTCCCGATCAGAGAGGGAACGGACGCGGCACCCTGAGGACATAGGTGCCGGCGATGCGGTCGTGCCACGCCTGCCGCTCCGGGTCGTGACCGTGGGGGAGCGCCGACCTCGCTTTTCGTCGAAGTCGGACCAGGTCACACTTCGCTTCGCACGAACACCAGCGCGCCATTGGCAGGGATCGTCACGCGTGCCGCGTATGGGTAGCCGAAGCGCCCCGCTTCGTTGGCGTCGACACCGCCGCCGTTGCCGCGCACCCACGGATTCGGGTGATGGTCGTAGTAGTCGCTGTTGAACACTTCGGCCCAGCGGCCGGGCCAGGGGAAATCGACGAGGTAGCTCTCGAGCGTCCGCTCGTTCAGGCTCGCGACCACCACCGCATCGCGCCCTTCGCCGTTCACCCAGCGGTGCATGGTGAGCACGCGGTCGTCGTTGTGCACCTGTGATATGCGCACGCCCTCGGCTGAGAGCGCCGGTTGCGCCCGCCGCAGCCGCGCAGCGGCGCGCACGAAGCGGTGGAAGTCAGCCATGTGCCGGTCCTCGCGCAGCCCGTCCCACCAGACCAGGAAGTGCGGCCAGTTGCGCACGTCGTCGCACCACGGCTTGTCCTCGAGGATCTCCTGACCCATGAAGAGCATCGGGATGCCGGGGGCGGTCAGCAGGAGCGTGGTCGCCACGCGCGTGCGGCTGCGCGCGTACCACGAGCGCGCGTTCGAGGGATCGGCGCGCCGGACGATGCGGACATCGCGCGGCCGCTGGTCCCAGACGTCGAAGAGGACCACATCGTGGTTCTCGAGGTGCTGCACTGCTTGCCATGGCGCCCGAAAACCCGGCGGAGGGACGAGCGCGGCCGCCACCCGATCCATGTCCACGCGCGCGTCCGCGCCCGCCGCCGCCTCCGAGAGCGTGGCGCGCATCGCGTCGCGCAGCCGGTCGTCGACCGCCGCATCGAAACCGAGGCCGCCGGCCACCGTCGGCGTCACGGGGAACGCACGATCCCAGTTCCAGTACTCCGCGATGTGGATCGCGTCGGGCCGCGCGTAGTGCGCGGTGTCGGTGAGATTCCGGCACAGCTCGTCGCCGCCGTGGTTGTGCATCACGCTCACCTCGTCGTAACGAATGCCGTCGATGCGGAGATCGGTGAGAAACGACAGCGCGTTGTCGATCAGGAACTGACGGACCGGCGCCTGCCAATAGGCGAAGATCATTCCCCCGGCCCACTCCTTGTTGGTGAAGTAGAGGCTGCGCGTCGGATCGCCCCAGGGCTGGCGATCGTAGAACCACAGGCTGCGGTCGCCGAAGCCGCCGCCGGCGTGGTTGTAGACGAGGTCGAAGATCACAGCAAGGCCGTGCAGGTGGCACAAATCAACCAGGCACTTGAGCTGGTTCGGCCCCGAGTGCAGGTCGCCGATGCGAAGCAGCGGCATGCCCCGCGCCGCGAGCATGCCGTTAATCGTCTCCAAGTACCGCGTCAGCTCGCCAACGTCCTCCACTTGGTACGCCATCTCCGGCGAGAAGTAATCGACGTTCGCATAGCCGAGGCCGCGATCCATGTCGTACTCCTGCACCGGTAAGAGCTGCACCGCAGTGACACCAAGGTCTTGCAGATACGGCAGGCGCTCGATCACATCGAGGAAGCGGCCGTATCCCCGCCGGCGATCCCGCCCCTGTTCGTCCACCGCCCAGAAGACGCCGACGTGCAGCTGGTAGACGATCAGCTCGTGGAAGGGGGGCGGGTGCCAGCCGGCGTCGTGCCACGGGTAGGTGGCGGGGCTGCGAACGACGCACGGGCAGTCGGGAAAGCCGGTGGCCGCCAGCTCGCGCGCGTACGGATCCCGCTTGAACCCCTCGGATCCCCCGTCCGGGCCGCGTACCCAGAACAGGTACGGATCGCCTTCCCGCAGGCCGGGGATGAAGCCAGCCCAGGTGCCGTCACCGAGCGGCGTGAGGCGCGCCGACTCTACTGGCGTCCACGACAGCCAGCCGTCGGTGAGCGTCGCCTGCGTGACGATGTAGACGTCGCGGGCGTGAGGTGCCCACGTGCGCACGGTGACGCCGCCCGCGACGAGGGTCGCACCCATGGGTGTCGAGCGGGAGAGGAGCACCGGAGAAGGGGGACACGATACACCCGCAGCGCGGTAGCGGTGAGCGCTTTCGGAAGCTCAGCCGTCCAAGTTGATCGGGTTTTCAGAGAACAGCCTAATCGCGCGGAGCGTCACCGGGTTCATGTCGCCGCAAAAGCCGACGCTTAGGCCGATTCGGCGGTGCGGCTCATGGAGAGGGATACGCGATCGCTGATTTTGAGACCTTCCAGCATCAGCCGACTCGCCCGAGAATTGGTGCCGGGGGCGGGGATCGAACCCACACGCCCTCGCGGGCCCGGGATTTTAAGTCCCGTGCGTCTGCCAGTTCCGCCACCCCGGCACAGCTGGTAAGTCGCTCTAGTGTCGCATGTTAGGACGTTCGCCGAAATCGCTCCGCACCGCGGTGCGCCGGAGGTCATGCGGGATGCGCCCAACGACGCTGGCCGCCTCGCACGCATCGGCCCAGGCCTGCCGGAAACCTTTGAGTCGCCGGCCGTTCCGATGGAACACCGATGGGCGGATGACGCCGCGGGCGTCTCCGTGTCCGTCGTGGCCTTCCGCAGTGCCTCGAGCATCGTCGCAACTCCGGCACAACGCCAAGTGGAAGAGTCCATACGGCTCACAGACGACCAAGGCGATACTCGTCAAACTCGCTGACGGCCCGTCAGTTCGCTCGTGAAGAGGGTCAGCACGGACTGCGGCTCTACCCGGATCACCGACTCCACTCGATGGTAGATCTGCGACTACTCCGTGCGTCGCACCAGAAACTCGGAGGATGCTTCGACCCGTCTTGCTGGTCAGGACTCGGACCCTGGGTTCTTCCCGGGCGGATCGGTGCCCTGCTCGCCAGCGGTGCGGGCCGTGAAGCGCCGCGCCTCCTCCGCGCCCTTCGAGAGGACCGACCGCACGTGGTCCACGGTTTCCCGGCCACGCTCCGCCCAACGACTCGCGGTGTCGCCGGCCTCGCGGTAGCGGTCGGCCGCCTGCTGTCCCAAATCGCGCCCGCGCCGGCGAATGTCGCCGCGCAGGTCGGCGCCGGCCTTCGGCGCCAGCAGGATCCCAAGCCCCGCCCCCACGATGGTACCGACCAGCAGGCCCATGACGAACCCGACGCCAGTGCCCCTGATCTCAGTGTGATCGTGACGATCTGCCATATGCCTTCCCCCCGTCGTCATCCGCGATCTATGGTGCCAGGAACAATGCATCGACCCCCGCGCGGATGCCGTCGCTTGCTAACGAGCCGTGCGCCCGGCGGTGTCTCGTTCCGCCAGCAGCCAGTCCTCCAGATCGCGTCCGTGTTCGCCGCCACGGGCGAGAAAGATCTCGTACGCCCGTCTGGCAACGGCGTCGTGACGAGATGCCGGCGATGTCGCCGTCGGCCCTGGAGGAGTTGTCGCGATCTTCGTCGGTGGTGTGCGTCGGGATGTTGCCATTGCGGTCACCTGGCCTCTCTGTCCAGCGGCCCAGCCTGGAGCCGATAGCGTCCGTTGACGGCTTGGTGGAGCCGACCGCCCTCCGCGAGGTCCGCCAACATCCGCGCACACGCATCCAGCGGGAGGCCAAAGAGCCGTGCCGCCTGTGCCACCGTGAGGAACATCCCCGGCATCTCCTCGAACTCGCTGGCGATGCGACGGAGTAATGCCTGCCGGGCGGCCTCGTCGCGCTGCGTCGGCAACCGTATCGACACGCCTCGACACGTGACGTCGTCGAGACGCGATCTCTGCTCAGCGTTCGGTTGACGGAGCGGCTGTGGATCGGCCGGGACGTCAACGCGATGAGCGGCTCTCGGTGACCGAAGGGGTGTGCTCACGCTGAACCTCTCCTCTCGATGGAGGACGAAAAAGGGGTGGGAGGACCGAAGCCTGGGCGTGACGAACTGGGAGGTGACGCTGGGCGACAGTACTCGAAACCGATGCGTCAGCGTACGTCAACCGCGACGGAGTCACAAGAAGAATCGGCATCAACCGACGCCGATCTTCAAGTCAGCGACGCAATACTTCCCTCCATGTGGTTCTCGGCTCGACCGGGGCTGGCCGCGGCTGTGCCGGAGCAGAGACGACGGACTCCGTGCACATATGCCTCCGCGCCGGCGGCGCTTCGGCACATACGTACTACTCTACTTTCGCATCGCGTCGGCCCTGCCGATGTTTCCAGGCCGATCTTAAGTCCCGCGCGTCTTCCGGTTCCGCCACCCACCCCGGCGTGACCTGATCTTACGGTTCTGTGGTCCTTCGATGCTGAGCAACCAAGCCACCCGAGAACCAGTCTCGCGGTGCTATAGTTTCCCGCCATGATGCGCTCAATCTTCGTGCTCGCCACCGTGCTCGCGCTGACGACGGGAAGCGAGGCCGCCGCGCAGCGTCGCGCCTCGAAGTCGCTCCAGATCTACGTCGTCGACGTCGAGGGCGGAAACGCCACGCTCATCGTCTCGCCGACCGGCGAGTCGCTGCTCATCGACACGGGCAACCCGAGCAACGGGCGCGACGCCGATCGCATCATCGCCGCCGCGAAGGACGCCGGCATCAGCCAGATCGATCACCTGATCATCACGCACTACCACGGCGATCACATCGGCGGGCTGCCGGAGCTCGCGCCGAAGTTCCCGATCCGGCACTTCATCGACCACGGGCCGAACATCGACCCGATGGGCTCGGGCGCCAAGTTCGAGGCGGCCTACAAGGAGATGTACGCGAAAGCGAAGCACACGGTCGCGAAGCCGGGCATGCGCCTGCCGATCGCAGGCCTCGACGTCGTGGTCGTCACCTCCAATGGCGAGCTGATTGCCACACCCCTGCCCGGCGGCGGCCATGCCAACCCGCACTGCGCGCAGTTCAAGCCGAGCCCGAACAACCTCGAAGACCCGATGTCGGTGGGTGTGCACCTCACCTTCGGGAAGTTCCGCACCGTTCACCTGGGCGATCTGACGCGCAACAAGGAATTCGAGCTGATGTGCCCGACGAACCGCCTCGGCACCGTCGACGTCATCCTCGGCGTGCACCACGGCCAGGCAACGTCGAACTCCGAGACGATCATCCACGCGATCCGGCCGCGCGTCGTGATCATGAACAACGGTACGCGCAAGGGCGGCGAGCCCGACACGATGCAGTCGCTCTTCACCTCGCCGGGGCTCGAAGACCTCTGGCAGATTCACTTCTCGCTGCTGAGCGGCCAGGAGTACACCGTCCCGGGCATGTTCATCGCCAACCTCGCCGACGACCAGCCGCAGGCGATGCCGATTGCCCCGATGGCCGCCCCAACGCCCGGTCCGGGCACCCCGCCGCCGCCGGCACACAACGGCGTGGCATACTGGATCAAGCTGACGGCCGAGCAGGACGGCACCTACACGGTCACCAACGCGCGGAACGGATTCAGCAAGACGTATCGGCCAACCCGATGATCGGACCGCTCCTGCGCGCGGCGTCGCTTCTCCATCCGCGTGCGCTGGCGGCGCGGGCCCGCGCGCATGTCCGGTTGCCGGATCTCGTCACGCAGCTGGACGCGCTCACCACGGAGGTCCGGACGCTCTCGGCACAGCTCGACACGGTCAGCCTGCGCGAGCGGCAGCTCCGCGCCGTGCTGCAGGCCGACGCCACGGGCGACGATCGCGTGCTGCGCTTCCAGGCGACGCTCGACGAAGAGGCGCTCGCGGCGCACATCCGGAAAGCCGTCGGCCGCGCCACACTGCATCGCGATCCCTTCCCCTACTGCATCGTCGACCGCGTGTTCCCGCGCACCTACTACGACGCGCTCGTCGAAGCGATTCCGCCCGTCGATCTGTTCGGCGACCGGCCGGTCAACAAGCAGCAGTTGCTCGTGCCGTTCGTCTTCGCGCCGAAGTACTCGCGCGTTGTCTGGGCGCACGTGGCGGACGTCGCCGCCACGCGCCTGCTCACGCCCGCGATCGTCGACAAGTTCCGCGACCCGCTGGCCGACTGGCTGCGCGAGCACTTCCCCACTTCCGGCGGCGATCCCCTCGCCGGCGTCGACCTGAAGTGCTCCGATGGCCGCATCATGCTGCGCCGGCCCGGCTACAGGATTCCGCCGCATCGCGACCCGAAGTGGGGCTTCATTACGTGCCTGCTCTACCTGGCGCGGCCCGGAGACGACCCGCGCTGGGGCACGCAGCTCTTCCGCGTGGCCGATGACGACGAGGCGCACGGCGGAGCGCCGCACTGGGTGTCCGAGGAGCGGTGCCAGTGGATCGCCGACGTCGAGTTCCTCCCCAATCGTGCGCTGATCTTCCTGAATTCGAGCGGCGCGCACGGCGCCCATATTCCCGCCGATGCCGAGCCGCCTGCCCTCGAGCGCTACACCTATCAGTTCCGCGTCGGCCCGGAACGTGAATCGATGGAGGCGCTGCGCTCGACGCTCACGCCCGATCGGCAGGCGCTCTGGACTGGCAAGGTCACGAGCTACTGACATGCGACTCCAACTGATGGCCGCCGCCCTCCTCGCCGTCGCGCCGCCGGCGCTCGCCGCACAGGCGCAGCAGGCCGCACCCGAGAACGGCGGCCGCCCCACGGTCGTCGCCACGTCTCTTGCGCAGGGTGAATCGATCGTGCTCGACGGGCGCCTGGACGAGCCGGTCTGGTCGCGCGCGGTGCCGGCTGGCGGGTTCATCCAGGTGGATCCGGAAAACGGCCGCCCCGCCACCGAGAAGACCGAGGTCCGCATCGCCTTCGACGCCGACGCGCTGTACCTCGGGATCACCTGCTACGATTCCGAGCCCGATCGCTGGATCGCGTACCAGCGCCGCCGCGACGAGGGACTCTGGTCCGATGACCGGATCCAAATCGTCATCGATACGTTCCTCGACGCCAGGACCGGCTACTACTTCGAGCTGAACCCGCTCGGCGCCATGCAGGACGCGCTGCAGAGTCCCAACAATACCGACCGCGCCTGGGACGGCATCTGGGACGCGCGGGTGCGGCGCAGCGAGATCGGCTGGACGCTCGAGATCGAGGTCCCGTTCCGCACGCTCAACTTCAATCCGAACCGCGACACCTGGGGCATCAACTTCCAGCGAACGGTGCAGCGGAAGAACGAGACGAGCATCTGGTCCGGCTGGCGGCGCACCGAGGGCATCTGGGGTAGTGCCCCGTCAAGTGGTGGAAATTAGTCGAGCAGTTTCCGCAAGTTCACCACGGCGTGGACGCTGACGCGGCCGTGGACGGCAAAGAGCGCCG
>Ga0209172_10003058_pt1 | contig 26890 bp, 21 predicted proteins | sample LarsenN4metaG_FD_184113 | JGI IMG/M metagenome (GOLD analysis project Ga0209172, IMG submission 184113) | Hot spring sediment bacterial and archeal communities from British Columbia, Canada, to study Microbial Dark Matter (Phase II) - Larsen... ... | reverse complement strand
TCGATGATGCCGCAGTCGAGCCGGCGCACCCGGGCGGTGTTCCCGGTCGCGAGGCAGAAGGCCTGTTCGGCCGGCAGGTTGCCGAGCGCGGACAGCATCGCGATCATGCGCAGGATGCCGAGCGGCTGCACCCCGGACCCGGCGGGGCCGTCGGTGCCGAGGATGACGCGGCCGAGATCCTTCATCTCGCGCGCGAGGTTGAGCGTGTAGAGCGCGGCGCGTTCGTTGCCGTTGTGCACGATCTCGAGCCCGGCGCGGCAGCCTTCGCAGATGCAGCGGATCTGGTCGTCGGGAAGGGCGGTGTGGCCGCCGTTGATGTGGCCGACGACATCGGTGCCCGCCTCGAGCACGATCTCGGCGCCGATCAGGCCGGAGCCGGGGATCGACGGGCCGCCGGTGTGGATGGTGGACTGCATCCCGTGCCGGCGCGCCCAGTCCACCATGCGCTTCGCGGTCGGGCCGTCCTTGACCGAGCCGAGCCCGACCTCGCCGAGAAGGGTGACGCCCGCCGCCGCCATCTCGGCGAAGTCGGATTCCTCCATCCCGTGTTCGATGACCGGCGCCCCGGCCAGGACCTTGACCCCGGAAGGGCGCAGGTTGGCGAAGGCGCGCTGGGCGAAGACCGCCATCGCCTTGAGCCCGACGATGTCCTTCGGGCGGCCGGGCATGTGGACCTCGCCCGCCGAGATCATCGTCGTCACGCCGCCGTTCAGCGTCGAATCGATCCAGTTGAGCTGCTGCTGGCGCGGCGTGTAGTCGCCGACCACGGGGTGGACGTGGCTGTCGATCAGGCCGGGGCAGAGGGTGGTGCCGGCGGCGTCGATGACGGTCGTCGCGCCGGCGGTGTCGAGATCGGCGGCGCGGCCGACCGCCGCGATGCGGGGCCCGTCGCAGACCACGCAGTCGCCGTCGATGATCGGCTCTTCCAGCCGCCCCGAGAGGATCATGCCGATGTTGCGGATCACCAGTTTCCGGGGCGTGCCGTCCCCTCCCGTCGGTGCGTCGTGCATGGCCGTGCTCCGTTGTCGCAGCCCGTCCATCCGAGGACCTCCGCGGGGCGATTGTCAACCGGGCCGGCGCCGCCGCGGCCGGGTCCCGTGACATGCCCCCGACGCCGGGGGCCGCGCGCGAGGCTTGAAAGCGGGGGGCTGGCGCACTATGAGAATGAACGTTCATTCACAGGGCGCGACTCGGGCGCGGCGGAAGACGGCGCATGGCACTGCAACTGGAACAGGCCGATCCGGCGGGCGAGGCGAAGTCGCAGGACATCCTCGGCCGGATCAAGGGCATCTTCTCGCAGAAGGGCTTCGACGGCGCCTCGATGCAGGACCTCGCCCGCGCCGCGGGGATGAGCGCGGGGAACTTCTACCGCTACTTCCCTTCCAAGAACGCCATCGTCGAGGCGATGGTCGCCTATGACCTGGCCGACATCGAGCGCGACTTCTCGGCGGTCATGGCCTCGCCCGATCCGGTGGCGGCGCTGCGCGCGGGAATCGCCCAACGGCTGGACATGCACGACCCGGAGGACGGGGCGCTGTGGGCCGAGATCGAGGCGGCGGCGGCGCGCCGGCCCGAAATCGCGGCGATCAGCGGGCGGCTGCAGGATCTGGTCACATCGCATCTGATCCGCGTCTTCGCGCGTATCTCCGGGGTAACCGAGGCCGAGGCGGCGCAGCGCTACGGCGCACATGCGGACCTGTTCATGATCCTGATCAAGGGAACCGTCATCAGGAGCTGCGGCCGGGGCGCGGGCGCGCCGCGGGCGCCCTCGCCCGACCTGAAGGCGCTGGTCCTGCGCATGACCGACGCGCTCATCGACGAAATCGCCGGCGCGGCGCCGCCGGCCCGAACCGGAAGCCCGAGCGCATGAAGCCCCGTCTCGCCGCGGCCCTGACCGCCCTTCTTGCCGCGCTGGCCGCGGCCGCCGCAGGCGCCGAGACCGCGGCGCCGGAGGCACAGGCCGGCGTCAGCGCCCCCGCCATCACCGTCGTCGCGCCGGAGCGGCGCATCCTGCGCGACCGCATCCTCGCCTCGGGCACCATCGCCCCGGTCGAGCGCGTCGCCGCCCAGCCCGAGATCGAGGGGCAGGCGATCGAGGAACTGCTCGCCGAGGTCGGCGACCGGGTGACGGCGGGGCAGGTGCTGGCGCGGCTGTCCGCGAGCGCGATCGCGTTGCAGGACAGCCAGCTTCAGGCCTCGCGCGCGGCGGCGGAGGCGGCGATCGCCCAGGCCGAGGCGCAGCTTCTGGATGCCGAGGCGGCGGAGGCGGAGGCGCGACGGGTCGCCGACCGGACCGAGCGGCTGCGCGCCTCGGGCAATGCCTCGCAGGCGGCGGCGGACCAGGCCGAGGCGGCGGCGACCTCGGCGGCGGCGCGGGTGAAGGTGGCGGCGCAGGGCCTCGAATCGGCGCGCGCGCAGCTCAAGGTCGTCGAGGCCCAGATCGCCGACAACGCCCTGCGGATGCGGCGGACGAGCATCGTCGCGCCGGTCGCGGGCGTGATCCTGGAGCGCAACGCGCAGGTCGGCGCGATCGCCTCGGCGGCCGGGCAGCCGCTGTTCGTGATCGCCCGCGACGGCGCGCTGGAACTGCGCGCGGACCTTGCCGAACAGGACGTGCTGCGGGCGGCCGCGGGCCAGAAGGCCGAGATCCGCGCCGTCGGGCTGGAGGGCACGCTGCCGGGCACGGTGCGGCTGGTCGAGCCGGCGGTGGACGCGGCAAGCCGGATGGGGCGCGTGCGCATCGCGCTCGCGACGCCCGAGCGGGTCGTCGCGGGGCTTTTCGCCGAGGCCGAGATCATCGCCGCCGAACGCGAGGCGCTGGCGGTGCCGGTCACCGCGGTGGCGACCGACGCATCGGGAAGCTGGGTGATGAAGGTGGACGCGGCGGGACGTGTCGCGCGCAGCCCGGTCACGACCGGGATCCGCGACGGCGCGGCGATCGAGATCGTCACCGGCCTCGCCGAGGGCGACCTGATCGTCGCCCGCGCCGCCGCCTTCGTCCGCGACGGCGACCTGATCCAGCCGGTCCGCACGGCCGCGACGGCGACGGCGGACTGAGGGGGGCCGGGAGCGATGAACTTCTCCGCCTGGTCGATCCGCAATCCGGTCGCGCCGATCCTCCTGTTCGTCATCATCACCCTGCTCGGCTGGCAGTCGTTCCGGTCGCTGCCGATCACCCGCTTCCCGAACATCGACGTGCCGCTCGTCGCCGTCAGCGTGACCCAGGGCGGCGCCGCCCCGGCCGAGATGGAGACCCAGGTCACCAAGAAGATCGAGGACGCGGTCGCCGGGATCACCGGGGTCAAGAACGTCATCTCGACGATCACCGACGGCATCTCGACGACGGCGGTCGAGTTCCGCATGGAGGTGCCGACCGATCAGGCGGTGCAGGACGTGAAGGACGCGGTGGACGCGATCCGGGCCGATCTGCCGGGCGACGTGGACCCGCCGATCGTGACGCGCATCGATGTCGAGGGGCAGGCGATCATGACCTTCGCCGTGTCCTCGCCGGACATGTCGCTGGAGGATCTGTCCTGGTTCGTGGACGACACGATCACGCGGGCGCTGCAGGGCCGCGCCGGCGTCGGCCGGGTGGACCGCTACGGCGGGGCGGACCGCGAGATCCAGATCCGGCTCGACACCGCCAGGCTCGACAGCTTCGGGATCACCGCGGGCGATGTCAGCCGCCAGCTGCGGCAGACCAACACCAATGTCGGCGCCGGCCGCAGCGAGATCAGCGGCGGCGAGCAGGCGATCCGCGCGCTGGGCGATGCCGGCACGGCAGAGGCGCTGGCGCGCACGCCGATCGCGGTCGGCGGCGGCCGTTTCGTCACCCTCGCCGATCTCGGCACCGTCACCGACACCCACCGGGAGCTGCGGTCGTTCTCGCGCTTCAACGGCCAGCAGGTCGTGACCTTCTCGGTGTTCCGCGCCAAGGGCGCCTCGGAGGTCTCGGTCGCGGAGACGGTGGAGGAGGCGCTGGCCGAGATCCGCGCCGCCCATCCCGAGGTCGCCATCACGCCGGTGGACGACACCGTGTTCTATACCGTGGGCAACTATGAGGCGGCGATCCACACCCTGATCGAGGGCGCGCTGCTGGCCGTCGTCGTGGTGCTGCTGTTCCTGCGCAACTGGCGCGCCACGCTGATCTCGGCCATCGCGCTGCCCCTGTCGGCGATCCCGACCTTCTACGTGATGGACCTGCTCGGGTTCTCGCTGAACCTGGTGTCGTTCCTCGCCATGACGCTGGCCACCGGCATCCTGGTGGACGACGCGATCGTCGAGATCGAGAACATCGCCCGCCACATCCGCATGGGCAAGACGCCCTACCGCGCCGCCATCGACGCCGCCGACGAGATCGGCCTTGCCGTCATCGCGACGACGCTGACCATCGTCGCCGTCTTCGTGCCGGTGTCGTTCATGCCCGGCATCCCCGGCCAGTACTTCCGCCAGTTCGGCATGACGGTCGCCATCGCGGTTCTGTTCTCGCTTCTCGTCGCGCGGCTGATCACGCCGATGCTGGCCGCCTATTTCATGCGCGCCAAGGACGCCGAGGAGCACACGCAGGCGGACGGTCTGGTGATGCGCGGCTACCTCGCCTTCGTGCGGGCGACGGCGACCGGGCGGCTGTGGTTCGTGCCGGCGCGCTACCTCACGCTCGCGGTGGCGATCGGCGTGCTGGCGGTGTCGCTGGTCTTCATGCTGCGCATCCCCGGCAGCTTCATCCCGCCCGAGGACGTGAGCCGGATCCCGATCAGCGTCGAGCTGCCGCCGGGATCGACGCTGGCGGACACCGACCGCACCACCGAGGCGATGCGGCTGGCGATCGCGGAGGTGGACGGGGTGAAGGACGTCTTCGTGCTGGGCGGCGCCTCGCCGACCGGCAACCGCGACATCCGCCGCGCCTCGGTGACGGTGCTGCTCGACCGGCTCGACCATTCGCTGACCGAGAAGCTGGGCGAGATCGCCCGCGCCGTCCCGGTCGTCGGCGGGATGCTGCCGCCGCCCGCGAGCACCGGCCGCCACCGGCCGCAATGGGACATCGAGGCCGAGATCTTCGCCCGCCTCGCGGAGATTCCCGACGTGCGGGCCTTCAAGCTGAACGACCGCGGCGAGCGCGACATCTCGTTCTCGATCCTGTCATCGAACGAGGAGGACCTGAACAAGGCGGTGGGCGACCTCGAGGGCGCGCTGCGCGGCGACCCGCTGCTGGCCAGCGTCGCGAGCGAGGGCGCCCTGCCCCGGCCCGAGGTCCAGATCGTGCCGCGGCCCGCCGTCGCCGCCCGGCTGGGCGTGACCGCCGCCGCGATCGCCGAGACGGTGCGGATCGCGACGATCGGCGATTTCGATTCGGCGCTGGCCAAGGTGTCCACCGACAACCGGCTGATCCCGGTGCGGGTCCAGATCGAGGGCGACCTCAAGTCCGACCTCGCCCGGCTGGCCGCGATCCGGGTGCGGACGGCCGACGGCGGCACGGTGCCGCTGAACGCGGTCGCCGACATCGTGGTCGCGGAGGGCCCGGCGCTGATCGACCGGCTGAACCGCGAACGCAAGGCGACGGTGGGCGCGAACCTGCCGCCGGGCGTGCCGCTGGGCACCGCGACGGCGCGCTTCAAGGAGATCACCGAAGGGGTGGCGCTGCCCGCCTCGGTGCGCATCGCGGAATCGGGCGATGCCGAGATCCAGGCCGAGCTGTTCCAGAGCTTCGCCAACGCGATGGTGCTGGGCCTGATGCTGGTGCTGACGGTGCTGATCCTGCTGTTCCACAGCGTGATCCAGCCCTTCACCATCCTGTTCTCGCTGCCGCTTGCGATCGGCGGCGTCGCGGCCGCCCTGATCCTGACCGGCAACCCGGTATCGATGCCGGTGCTGATCGGCATCCTGATGCTGATGGGCATCGTGACCAAGAACGCGATCCTGCTGGTCGATTTCGCGGTCGAGATGCGGGCGCGGGGCATGAACCGCTACAGGGCGATCGTCGAGGCGGGCCACAAGCGGGCGCGCCCGATCGTGATGACCTCGATCGCGATGTCGGCGGGGATGCTGCCCTCGGCGCTGGGCGTCGGCGAGGGCGGCACCTTCCGCGCCCCGATGGCGATCGCGGTGATCGGGGGGATCATCGTCTCCACGGTGCTGAGCCTCGTCGTCGTGCCGTCGTTCTTCCTGATCATGGACGACCTGTCGCGGCTCCTGTCCTGGGCCTTCGGCGGGCTGGTCGGCCGCAAGGAGGAGGAACCCGCCGCGCCCGCCGCGGAGGAGCTTCAGGCCGGGCTGGAGGCGGCGCGGGCCGAGGTCGCCGAGCTGCGCGAGAAGGTGGAGCGCATGGGCCGCCCGCCCCTCGTCCTCGAAGGCGGGCGCCACGCCGCCGAGTAGGTCCGGCCGGCGGCTGCCGGCGGCTGACTGATTGACGTACATCAGCGGCGGCGCCTAAGCTTCCCCGCCCGGGGGAGGAAGAATGAGCCGGCCGACCGTCCATGACATCGCGCGCACCGCGGGCGTCAGCCTTGCGACGGTGGACCGCGTGCTGAACGCCCGGCCGGGCGTGCGCGAGAAGACGGTCGAGCGGGTGCAGACGGCGATCCGCGACCTCGGCTATGTGCGCGACATCCAGGCCGCCAACCTGGCCCGGCAGCGGCAGTACCGGCTGGCCTTCGTGCTGCCCGAGGGCACGACCGGCTTCCTGTCGGCGGTGCGCGGGGCGGTCGAGGACCTTGCCGCCCATGCGGCATCCGAGCGCGCCGAGATCGCGGTGGTGCATGTGCCCGCCTTCGACCCCTATGCGACCGCCAAGGCCCTGCACGAGCTGGAAGGTTCGGACGGCGTGGCCCTGCTGGCGCCGGACACGCCGCAGGTGCGCGACGCGGTGCGCTGGCTGAAGGCGCGCGGGACCGTGGTGGTGGCGATGGTGTCGGACCTCTCCGACACCGGGCGCGACCATTTCGCCGGCATCAACAACATCGCCGCCGGGCGGACGGCGGGGCTGCTGATGGGGCGCTTCATCGGGCCGGGGCGGACGGGCAAGGTGGCGGTGATCGCGGGATCGATGCTGGCGCGCGACCATGTCGAGCGCCGCAAGGGCTTCGACGACGTGCTGCATGCCGACTTCCCGCTCCTGCGGGCGCTGCCGACGATGGAGGGGCGCGACGACGCCGCGACGGTGGCGCGGCTCCTGCCCGGGCTGATCGACCGCGAGGGCGAGCTGGCCGGCATCTACTCGATCGGCGCCGGCAACCGCGGCCTGATCGCCGCCCTGCGCCAGCGCGGCCTTGCCGGGCGGATCACGGTGATCGCCCACGAGCTGACGCCGGTGCTGCGCGCGGGCCTCTGCGACGGCACCGTCCATGCCGTGATCAGCCAGGACGTGGGGCATGTCGTCCGCTCGGCACTTCGGGTATTGAAGGCCAAGGCCGACGGTCTGCCGATCATCGCGGCGCAGGAGCGGATCCGGATCGACGTGTTCCTGCGCGAGAACCTGCTGCCACCCGAGGGAGAGACGACATGAAGACGATCAAGGGCCCCGCCCTGTTCCTGGCCCAGTTCGCGGGGGATGCCGCGCCGTTCAACTCCTGGCCGGCGATCACCCGCTGGGCGGCGGAGATGGGCTATGTCGGGGTCCAGATCCCGACCTGGGACGGGCGGCTGTTCGATCTGGAGAAGGCGGCCGCGTCGAAGGACTACTGCGACGAGATCAGGGGCATCGCGGCGGCAAACGGCGTCGCGGTCACCGAGCTTTCGACGCATCTCCAGGGCCAGCTCGTCGCCGTCCACCCGGCCTATGACGCGGCCTTCGACGGCTTTGCCGCGCCGGCGGTGCGGGGCAATCCGAAGGCGCGGGCGGAATGGGCGGCGGATCAGGTGCGCAAGGCGCTGACCGCCTCGCGGAACCTTGGCCTGAGCGCGCAGGCGACCTTCTCGGGCGCGCTCGCCTGGCCCTTCGTCTATCCCTGGCCGCAGCGCCCCGCCGGGCTGGTGGAGACCGCCTTCGACGAACTCGCGCGGCGCTGGCGGCCGATCCTCGACCATGCCGAGGATTGCGGCGTGGACCTCTGCTACGAGATCCATCCCGGCGAGGACCTGCACGACGGCATCAGCTTCGAGATGTTCCTCGACCGGGTGAAGGGGCACGGGCGGGCGAAGATGCTGTACGATCCGAGCCACTACGTGCTTCAGCACCTCGACTATCTCGAACACATCGACATCTACCACGAGCGCATCGCGATGTTCCACGTCAAGGACGCCGAGCTGAACCCGACCGGGCGGCAGGGCGTCTATGGCGGCTTCCAGTCCTGGGTGAACCGGGCCGGGCGCTTCCGCTCCCCCGGCGACGGGCAGGTGGATTTCGGCGGCATCTTCGCGAAGCTCACGCAATACGGCTTTGCGGGCTGGGCGGTGGTGGAGTGGGAGTGCTGCCTCAAGCATCCCGAGGACGGCGCGCGCGAGGGCGCGGCCTTCGTGCGGCGGCACATCATCCGGGTGACCGAGAAGGCCTTCGACGATTTCGCGGGCGCGGGCACCGACGAGGCGGCAAACCGGCGGATGCTGGGGCTCTAGCCCCGGCCGGGGCCGGGGGGCCGTCTGCCCCCCGCGCCCCCCGAGGATATTTCCGGGCAGAAAATCCCGGCAGGACAGGGAGAAGGATCGCGGACATGGCAATCGAGGGACGTTCGGAGGCGCGCGGGCGCCTGTTGCGGCTGGGCATGGTGGGGGGCGGACAGGGCGCGTTCATCGGCGCCGTCCACCGCCTGGCGGCGCGGATGGACGACCAGTTCGAGCTGGTCGCGGGGGCGCTGTCCTCCACCCCCGAGAAGGCGAAGGCCTCGGCGGCCGATCTGGGGATCGACCCCCGCCGCGCCTATGGCAGCTATGCCGAGATGGCGCGCGCCGAGGCGCGGCGGAAGGACGGCATCGACGCGGTGGCGATCGTGACGCCCAACCACATGCACGCGCCGGTGGCGCGGGAGTTCCTGAAGCGCGGCATCCATGTCATCTGCGACAAGCCGCTGACCGCGACCCTGCCCGAGGCGAAGCGGCTGGCGGCCGCGGCGCGCGGCGCGAAGGCCCTGTTCATCCTCACCCACAACTACACCGGCTATCCGATGGTGCGGCAGGCGCGCGAGATGGTGCGGGCGGGGGAGCTGGGCGAGATCCGGCTGGTCAACGTGGAATATGTCCAGGACTGGCTGACCGAGCCGGTCGAGCAGACCGGCCAGAAGCAGGCCGACTGGCGCACCGATCCGGCGCGTTCGGGCGCCGGCGGATCGACCGGGGACATCGGCACCCATGCCTTCAACCTGGCCTCCTTCGTCACCGGGCTGGAACTGGACAGCCTGGCGGCGGATCTTCAGAGCTTCGTGCCCGGGCGGCGGGTGGACGACAACGGCCATGTCCTGCTGCGCTTCCGCGGCGGGGCGAGGGGGATGCTGTGGTGCAGCCAGGTCGCGCCGGGCAACGAGAACGGACTGCGCCTGCGCGTCTACGGCACGAAGGCCGGGCTGGAATGGGCGCAGGAGGATCCGAACTACCTGTGGATCGGGCCGCTCGGCGCACCGAAGCGGCGGATCACGCGCGGCGGGGCGGGCAGCGGACCGGCCGCCGCGCGCGTCACGCGCGTGCCGCCGGGGCACCCGGAGGGCTATCTGGAGGGCTTCGCCAACATCTACAGCGAGGCGGCGAGAGCGATTCGCGCGGCGATCGGAGGCAGCGCGGTGCCGCCGGACGTGATCTATCCGACGATCGAGGACGGGCTTCTGGGCGTGGCCTTCGTCGATGCCTGCGTAAGGTCGTCGCGGAAGAACGGCGCCTGGACGAAGCTGGCGATATAGGTCGCCTTTTCAACGGGTTAGGCAATTGGTCCGGGCCGGAAGGGGCGGTGGCACGATTCGTTGCTTGACGTGAGGTACGTACCTCAATTATCCTTCCGGGGGAGGCCGGCACGAACCGGAACACCGGCGACGGCCGAGGGGGACGTTTCAACATGGGAGGACGACACATGAAAAAGACCGGACTTCTTGCCGCGACCGCGCTCGCGGCGGCGGGCGCCGGAAGCGCCGCCTCGGCGGCGGGCGAGCTGACCCTGTGCTGGGCCGCCTGGGACCCGGCGAACGCGCTGGTCGAGCTGTCCAAGGACTTCGAGGCGCAGACCGGCACCAAGATGAACTTCGAGTTCGTGCCCTGGCCCAACTTCGCCGACCGGATGCTGAACGAGCTGAACTCGGGCGGCCAGCTCTGCGACCTGATGATCGGCGACAGCCAGTGGATCGGCGGCGCGGCCGAGAACGGCTGGTACATCAAGCTGAATGATTTCTTCGACCAGAACGGCATCTCGATGGACGCCTTCGTCCCGGCCACGGTCGTGGGCTATTCGCAGTGGCCGAAGAACACGCCGAACTACTATTCGCTGCCGGCCTTCGGCGACGTCGTCGGCTGGACCTACCGCAAGGACTGGTTCGAGCGGCCGGAGATCCAGGCCGAGTTCAAGGAGAAGTACGGCCGCGACCTGACGCCGCCGGCGACCTTTGCCGAGCTGAAGGAGGTGGCCGAGTTCTTCCAGGGCCGCGAGATCGACGGCAAGACGGTCTATGGCGCCTCGATCTATACCGAGCGCGGGTCGGAAGGCATCACGATGGGCGTGATGGACGTCCTCTATTCCTTCGGCTTCAAGTACGACAACCCCGAGAAGCCCTACGAGATGGAGGGTTTCGTCAATTCCGAAGGGTCGGTCGCCGGGCTGGAGTTCTACAAGTCGCTCTATGACTGCTGCGTCGCGCCGGGCACCTCGAACACCTACATGGGCGAGGGCATCGATGCCTTCAAGTCGGGGCAGGTGGCGCTGCAGATGAACTTCGCCTTCACCTGGCCGGGCTTCGAGGTCGATCCCAATGTCGGCGGCGGCAAGACCGGCTATCTGGTCAACCCGGCCGGCCCGAACGGCGAGAGGTTCGCCCAGCTCGGCGGACAGGGCATCTCGGTGGTGGCCAATTCGGACAACATCGAGGGCGCGCTCGAATACATCAAGTGGTTCGCCCAGGAAGACGTGCAGAAGAAGTGGTGGTCGATGGGCGGCTTCTCGTGCCTGCGCTCGGTCGTCGAGGACCCGTCCTTCGCGACCAGCCAGCCCTATGCCCAGACCTTCCTCGATTCGATGGCGATCGTGAAGGACTTCTGGGCCGAGCCGAGCTATGCCTCGCTGCTGCAGGCCTCGCAGGCGCGCTTCCACGACTACGTGGTCGCCGGCAACGGCACCGCCAAGGAGGCGCTCGACGGCCTGATCGCCGACTGGACCGAGGTCTTCGAGGACGAGGGCAAGCTCTAGGCGGACCCGGCGCCTCCCCGGCGCGTTCCGGTGCCCGGCCGCGGCCTTGATCCGCGGCCGGGGCCGGCTAGGCTGAGACGGGCAGGTCCCGGCACCTGTCCGCGGCCCGTGCGCGCGGCCGGCCGTGAGGGGCCGGGCGCGCCGGGCGGCGAAGCCGGGCAGCGAGAGATGCGCAGATGACCGACACACCCGCGACCCGCCTTGCCGCCGCGACGCCCCCCGCCATCGCCGCCCGCGTGCGCGGCCTGAGCGACCGGGCGATCGCCTGGCTGTTCGTGGCGCCGACGATCTTCCTGCTTCTGGCGATCAACATCTTCCCGCTGATCTGGACGATCCGGCTGTCGTTCACGAACTACGCCGCCAACAAGCCCAATGCCGAGGTGAAGTGGGTCGGGCTGCGCAACTACCAGCGCATCCTGACCGACGAGGGCACCTGGGCGAACATGCAGGCGACCGCGCATTTCCTGATCTGGACGCTGTTCTTCCAGGTGGTGCTGGGCTTTGCGCTGGCCTGGCTCATCAACCGCAAGTTCCGCGGCAACGACCTGCTGACGACGCTGATCGTGCTGCCGATGATGCTGTCGCCCGCGGTGGTCGGCAACTTCTGGACCTTCCTCTACCAGCCGCAGATCGGGCTCATCAACTATGCGGTCGAGTTCGTCGCCGGCATTCCGGCCTCGTCCTTCTCGATGCTCGGGCCGGGCGGCTGGGCGCCGTGGGCGATCGTCATCGTGGACACCTGGATGTGGACGCCCTTCGTGATGCTGATCTGCCTCGCCGGGCTGCGGTCGATCCCCGACTACATCTACGAGGCCGCCGAGATCGACCGCGCCTCGAAGTGGCGGCAGTTCTGGACCATCACGGTGCCGATGGTCCTGCCCTTCCTGATGCTGGCGGTCCTGTTCCGCGGAATCGAGAACTTCAAGATGTTCGACCTCGTGGTCCTGCTGACCGGCGGCGGGCCGGGGGACGAGACGCTGCTCGCCTCGATCGACCTCAAGCGCGAGGCCTTCGAGAAGTGGCGCACGGGCTATTCCTCGGCCTATGCGATCATCCTCTTCGTGACCGTCTTCGGGCTCGCCTCGGTCTACGTGAAGGCGCTGAACAAGGTGAAGGAAAGATGAGCGCGGCCGCCAGCAGCTACTCGGTCACCGAACCCTCGGCGCTGTCGAAGTGGATGGCAGCCATCCTGGTCACGCTCTATGCGGTGATCACGCTGCTGCCGCTGGTCTGGATCGTCTCGACGAGCTTCAAGTCGGGGCCGGATTCGATCAGCTATCCGCCGAAGGCGATCTTCTCGCCGACGCTCGAGGGCTACGTGAACCTCTTCACCACCCAGGCGCGGCCGGCCGCCGACGAGCTGGAGAAGCTGCCGCCGCCCGAGACCTGGTACGACCGCATCGCGCGGCGCGACGGCATGATCATCGTCGGGCCCTCGCGCTTCGGCCAGCGGTTCCTCAACTCGGTCGTCATCGGCTTCGGTTCGACCATCCTGTCGGTCTTCCTCGGCGTGCTCGCCGCCTATGCCTTCAGCCGGTTCCGCGTGCCGCTCAAGGACGACCTGATGTTCTTCATCCTGTCCACCCGGATGATGCCGCCGATCGCGGTGGCGATCCCGATCTACCTGATGTACCGCCAGCTCGGCCTGTCGGACACGCATCTGGGCATGATCCTGCTTTACACGGCGGTGAACATGTCGCTGGCGGTCTGGCTGCTGAAGGGCTTCATCGACGAGATCCCGCGCGAATACGAGGAAGCGGCGCTGATCGACGGCTACACGCGGTTCCAGGCCTTCCGGAAGGTCGTGCTGCCGCAGGCGGCCACCGGCATCGCCGCCACCGCGATCTTCTGCCTGATCTTCGCCTGGAACGAATATGCCTTCGCGGTGCTGCTGACCTCGGGCACGGCGCAGACCGCCCCGCCCTTCATCCCGACGATCCTGAGCGTCGGCGGCGGGATCGACTGGCCCGCGGTGGCCGCGGCGGCGACGCTGTTCCTGATGCCGGTCATGGTGTTCACGATCCTGCTGCGCCGGCACCTGCTGCGCGGGATCACCTTCGGGGCGGTGCGGAAATGAGCGGCTTCCTGTCCGGCCTCCTGCGCCTGCGCCGCGGACCCTGGGAGATGGTCGCGACGATGCTGATCGGGCTTGGCGTCTTCATGCTGATGCAGCCCTTCGCGATGTGGATGTTCACCTGGTCCTTCGCCGTGACCCTGACGGGAACCGTCATGTTCATCATCGTCAGCCATTTCCCGGACTGAGGCCATGGCCGAGATCGTCATCCGCAACCTGCGCAAGGAATTCGGCGCCTTCACGGCGGTGCAGGGCTCGACCTTCACCGTCAGGGACGGCGAGTTCTTTATGCTGCTCGGCCCCTCGGGCTGCGGCAAGACGACGACCCTGCGGATGATCGCGGGGCTGGAGCTGCCGACCAGCGGCGAGATCCTGATCGGCGGCGAGGATGTCAGCCGCAAGCCGGCGAGCCAGCGCGACATCGCGATGGTGTTCCAGATGTTCGCGCTCTACCCGCACATGAACGTGCGCAAGAACATCTCCTATCCGCTGGTCAGCCAGGGCATGCCGCGGGCCGAGATCGCCGCGAAGGTGGCCGAGGTGGCGCGCATCCTCGGCATCACGCACATGCTGGACCGGCCGGTGGGCGGCCTGTCGGGCGGCGACCGCCAGCGCGTGGCGCTGGCCCGCGCCATCGTCCGCAAGCCCGCCGCCTTCATGATGGACGAGCCCCTGGGCGCGCTGGACGCGGAGTTCCGCGAGCACATGGCCGAGGAGCTGCGCGCGCTGCACGACCGCATGGGGGCGACGACCGTCTATGTCACGCACGACCAGCTCGAGGCGATGCAGATGGGCGACAAGATCGTGGTCATGAACCACGGCGTCGTCGAGCAGTTCGGCACCCCGCAGGACATCTACGACCGGCCCGCGACGATGTTCGTCGCCGACTTCATCGGCAGCCCGGCGATGAACTTCCTGCGCTTCGAGGGGCAACTCGCGGCGGGGGCGGAAAGCGTGACCCTGGGCGGGGTGGATCATCCCGTGCCGCGGCTTGCCGAAGCGGCGGCGGGCCGGCTGGTCCTTGGCGTGCGGCCCGAGCACATAAGGCTGGACGACGCGGCGGCCTACCGCGCCCGGGTGGTGGCGACCGAATACCTCGGCACGACGCAGATCATCACGCTCGACACCCCGAACGGCATGGCCAAGGCGCGCGCGCCCTCGGCCCAGCCGGCGCGCGTCGGCGACCTCGTGGGGCTGAGCTTCAGCCCGCGCACGCTGACGCTGTTCGACGAGGCGAGCGGGCGGGCGCTGCGCTCGGCCCTGCACGAGGGGGCCGCCTGATGGCCGAGGTCGTGCTCAGCGGCGTCTCCAAGCGCTTCGGCCAGACAAGGGCCACCGACGGCGTGTCGCTGACCGTTCCCGACGGGTCCTTCGTCGTCCTGCTCGGCCCGACCGGGGCGGGCAAGACCACGCTGCTGCGGCTGATCGCGGGCCTCGAACGGCCCGACGCCGGCGACATCCGCATCGGCGGGCGTTCGGTGCTGGGCGAGACGCCGGCCCAGCGCGACGTGGCGATGGTGTTCCAGCAGTATTCGCTCTACCCGCACATGACGGTGCGCGAGAACCTGTCGTTTCCGCTGCGCTCGCCGGTCCTGAACACGCCGCCCGACATCATCGCCGCGAAGGTGGCCGAGGTGGCGGCCGTGCTGCGCATCGCCCACAAGCTGGACAGCCGGGCGACGCAGCTTTCGGGCGGCGAGATGCAGCGCGTCTCGATCGGCCGCGCGCTGGTGCGCAACCCGGCCATCTTCCTGATGGACGAGCCGCTGTCGTCGCTGGACGCCAAGCTGCGCGCCGAGCTGCGCATCGAGCTGAAGCGCATCCACCACGATCTCGGGGCGACGCTGCTTTACGTCACGCACGACCAGATCGAGGCGATGACGATGGCGACCCATGTCGGCGTCATGGATCAGGGGCGGCTCGTGCAGTTCGGCACGCCGCGCGAGATCTACGAGAACCCGGTCAGCCTTTACGTCGCGCAGCGCCTGGGCACGCCGCGCATCAACGTCCTGCCGGCCGACGCCTTCGGGGCGGCCCCGCACGGGGCGGCGAGCATCGGCCTGCGGCCCGAGCACATCCGGCAGGGCGAGGGCCATGCCGCGAAGGTCCTGCGGGTGGAGCACCTGGGCGACCAGACGCGCCTGCATCTCGACTTTGCCGGGCACGGCATCGTGACGCTGGCCGACGTCCATACCGGCCTCGCGCCGGGCGACACGATCCGCATCTCGCCGCACAACCCGCTTTACTTCGACGCCGCCGGGGCGCGCGTCGTCTGACCCCCACGAGGAGACCGCCATGGCCACCCCCGCCCAGTTCATCAATGCGAGGGAATCCCTCGTCACCGAGGCGATCGACGGCTTCCTGCGCACCGCGGGCGGGCGGCTGGCCCGGCTGGACGGCTACCCGCATATCCGGGTCGTCCTGCGCACCGACTGGGACAAGTCGAAGGTGGCGCTGGTCTCGGGCGGCGGGTCGGGGCACGAACCCTCGCATGCGGGCTTCGTCGGACAGGGGATGCTGACGGCGGCGGTCTGCGGCGATGTCTTCGCCAGCCCCTCGGTCGATGCCGTCCTTGCCGGGATCCTCGCCGTCACCGGCAGGCCGGGCTGCCTCCTGATCGTCAAGAACTACACCGGCGACCGGCTGAACTTCGGCCTCGCCGCCGAGCGGGCGCGCGCCTTCGGGCTGAAGGTCAGCATGGTCATCGTCGATGACGACGTGGCCCTGCCCGACCTGCCGCAGGCGCGCGGCGTGGCGGGCACGCTGTTCGTGCACAAGATCGCGGGGGCGCTGGCCGAACAGGGCGCAGACCTGGAGACGGTGACCGCCGCGGCGAACCGCGTCATCAACGGCGTCGTCTCGATCGGGATGAGCCTGGATACCTGCACCGTGCCCGGCAGCCCCAAGGATCACCGGATCGCGCCGGGCAAGGCCGAGCTTGGCCTCGGCATCCACGGCGAGGCGGGGGTTGAGCAGGTCGAGTTCTCGGGCGCGCGCGCGGCGATGGAGATGGTGGTGGACCGCCTTGCCCCGCACATGGCCACGGGCGCGCATATCGCGCTCCTGAACAACCTCGGCTCGGCCACGCCTCTAGAGATGTCGGTGCTGGCCGAGGAGCTGGTGCGTTCGCGCATCGGCGGGCGGATCAGGGCGATCGTCGGCCCGGCGGCGATGATGACCTCGCTCGACATGCAGGGGTTCTCGGTCTCGCTGCTGCCGGCGACGCCCGAGGACGAGGCCGCGCTTGCCGCCCCCGTGGCGCCCCATGCTTGGCCCGGATGCCAGCCGGTCTCCGAGGTGGCGCGGCTGCCGCTGCCCGACGGGCTGACGCCGATCCAGCCCCTGGCGTCGAAGGACCCCGCGACGCGGGCCTTCCTGACCCGGTGCTGCGACATCCTGATCGGGGCGGAGGCGGCGCTGAACGCGCTCGACGCCCGGTCGGGCGACGGCGATACCGGATCAACCCTCGCCGGGGCGGCGCGCGCCCTGCGCGACGCGCTGGACCGCCTTCCGCTGGCCGACCTGACGCAGCTCTACCGCGCCATCGGGCAGGAGCTGAGCCAGACCATGGGCGGCTCGTCGGGCGTGCTGCTGGCGATCTTCTTCGCCGCCGCGGGCGATGCCTCGGCCTCGGGGCAGAACGCGATCGGCGCGCTGAAGGCGGGGCTCGACCGCGTGCAGCAGGTGGGCGGGGCACGGCCCGGCGACCGGACCATGGTCGATGCGCTGCTGCCGGCGCTGGAGGCGCTGCCGAAGGGGCTGGCGGCCGCCGCGAAGGCGGCGCGCGAGGGGGCCGACGCGACGGCGCGGATCACCCGCGCCAAGGCCGGCCGCGCGAGCTATATCGCGGAGGCCAAGCTCGCCGGCCACAACGACCCGGGGGCGGAGGCCGTGGCCCGCCTGCTGGAGGGGCTGGCGGCCTGACGCGCGCGGCCGCGGCGGCGGCCCGATGCGCGGGCGGACCGGCCGCGCCTTAGGTCCGCCTTCACCGATCCCTGTCAGGCTCCGCTTCCGGGAAGGACGGGACCGGGGCCGGGCTTGGGTGCGCTGAACCATGTGACGACACTGCTGCCCGGCGGGCCGGCGGCGGCCGCGCGGATCGGCGATTTCGCCGTGGCGGAGGGCGCGGGCGGGCCGGTCCTGATCGCCGCGGCGCAGCCCGGCGCGGGGATGTTCGGCTATGCGCTGGCAGAGGGCACGGGCGCCGCGGCGGCGGGCACCATCGCCTATCCCGCCGGTGCCGATGTCCTGGGCGAGGCGCGGCTGACGGTGATCGCGACCGGGACGGGAACGCTGGCGCTGCCGGCGGGTCGCTTTCCGGCGGAGGTCTGGGGCGCGACGGTCCAGCCCTCGGGCGCCCTCGGCCCCGGGGTGACGCTGCCGGACGGCGCCGGAACGGCGGGCGAGGTGCGCGCTTTCGCCCTCGCGCAGGCCGGAGGCGCGGAGTGGCTCTACGGCGCCCTGCCCGACGGCACGCTCGGCACCTGGCGGCTCGACGGCGCGGCCGCGGCCCTGATCCCGCAGGCCGGGACCGGGCCCGCGGGTGGCGTCAGCGCGCTGCACGCGGCGGCGATCGGCGGCCTGTCCTGGCTCTTCACGGCCTCCGCCGCCGGGGACAGCCTGTCCGCCTGGCAGGTGGAGGCGGACGGGACGCTGACGGCGCGGGGCAGCCTCGGCGCCGCCGAGGGGCTGGGGATCGATGCGCCCGCCGCCGTCGCCACCGTCACCGTCGCCGGCGAGACCTATGCGGTGCTGGGCGCGGCGGGGACCTCCTCGCTCACCCTGCTCCGGCCCGATCCGGCCGGGCTGGTCCCGACCGACCATGTCAGCGACAGCCGCGACACCCGCTTTCAGGGCGTGAGCGCGCTCGACACCGTCGAGAGCGGCGACAGGGCCTGGATCGTCGCCGGCGGCGCCGATGACGGGATCAGCCTGTTCCAGGTCCTTCCCGGCGGGCGGCTCCTGCTTGTGGACAGCATCGAGGACACGACCGGCCTGCCGCTGCAGAACGTCGCCGCCGTCGAGGCCGTCGCGGTCGGCGGCGAGATCCAGGTCTTCGTCGCCTCGGGGTCCGAGGACGGGATCGCCCAGTTCCGCTTCGATCCGGGGCCGGCGGGCCTGACGCTGAAGGCCGCGCCGGGCGGCGGAACGGCGGCGGGCGGGGACGGCGCGGACATCCTTGCCGGCGGAGCCGGCGCCGACCTTCTGTCGGGCGGCGGGGACGGCGACATCCTGATCGACGGGCCCGGCGCGGACACGCTGCGGGGCGGGGCGGGGGCCGACCTCTTCGTCCTTTACGCCGATGCCGCGGCGGACCGGATCGAGGATTTCGACCCCGCCGAGGACCGGCTCGACCTGTCGGACTGGCCGCTCCTGCACGATGTCGCGCAGATCGCGATCCTTCCCGCTGCCGCCGGCGCCGTCCTGACCTTCGGCCAGGAGACGCTGACGATCCTGTCCGCCTCGGGGCAGCCGCTGTCGGCCGCGGATTTCACCACCGACGGCGTCCTCAACCTGCCGCGGTCGCCGAGCCAGCTGATCCTCGACGGCCGCCGCCCGCCGCCGACGCCGGGGGACGACGTGCTGACCGGAAACCTGTTTCCCGACCTGCTGGACGGGCTTGGCGGCAACGACAGTCTGGCGGGCTGGCTCGGCGCCGACACGCTGGCGGGAGGTGACGGCGACGACCTGCTGACCGGCGGGCCGGGAGCGGACCGCCTTGACGGCGGGGCGGGCACGGACACGGCGGACTACGGCGACGCGGCCGCCGGAGTGACCGCCGACCTCTCCGGCGCCGGCGCCGGCAGCGGCGACGCGCTGGGCGACAGTTTCGCCGGGATCGAGAACCTTGCCGGCTCGGCCCATGCCGACAGCCTGACCGGCGACGGGGCGGCGAACCTGCTGCGCGGCGAGGGCGGCGCCGACACGCTGCGCGGCGGCAGCGGCGACGACACCCTGTCCGGCGGCGCGGGGGCCGACCATCTGGACGGCGGCAGCGGTTTCGACACCGCCGGCCACGCGGGCGCCGCGGCGGGGGTGCTGGCCGATCTCCTGAGCCCCTTCCGCAACACCGGCTGGGCCGCCGGCGACAGCTATGCCGGGATCGAGGGGCTGGAAGGGACGGATCACGGCGACGACCTGCACGGCGATGCCGGGCACAACCGGCTTGCCGGCGGCGGCGGGGTGGACTGGCTTTCCGGCCGGGCCGGCGCGGACACGCTGACCGGCGGCGAGGGCAACGACAACCTGCTGGGCGGGCCGGGCGCGGACAGCCTGGACGGCGGGGCCGGGTTCGACCGCGCGGTCTATACCGACGCGACGGCCGGACTGCTCGCCGACCTCGCCGACCCGCTGCTCAACGCCGGGGCTGCGGCGGGCGACATGTTCCAGTCGGTCGAGGGGCTGCGGGGGTCGAACTTCGACGACGACCTGCGCGGGGACGGCGCGGCCAACGTGCTCGACGGCGGGTCGGGGAACGACGCCCTGTCGGCGCGCGGCGGCGCCGACCAGCTGATCGGCCGCGCCGGGAGCGATGCGCTGGACGGCGGCGACGGCAATGACGTGCTGTTCGGCGGGGCGGGCGCGGACAGCCTCGTCGGCGGCGCCGGGACCGACCGCGCGAACTATTCCGATTCGGCCGCGCCGGTCGTGGCAGACCTGCGGGAGCCCGCGCGCAACACGGGCTTTGCCCAGGGCGACAGCTATGCCGGGATCGAGAACCTGCAGGGCTCGGTCGCGGGCGACGAGCTGGGCGGCGACGATCTCGACAACATGATCAACGGCGGCAAGGGCGGCGACCGGATCGAGGGGCGCGGCGGCGCCGACTACCTGATCGGGATGGAGGGGGCGGACACGCTCTGGGGCGGGGCGGGGGCCGATCTCCTCCATGGCGGACCGGAGGCCGACCGCTTCCTGTTCGGCGCCGGGGACGGCGCGGACCGGGTGCTCGACTTCGCCCCCGGCGAGGACCGCCTGCTGCTTTCGGCGGCGATCCCGGGGCTGGCGGGGCTGGACGGCGCGGCCATCGTCGCGGCCCATGCGACGGCGCTGGCGACCGGGGTCTGGTTCGACTTCGGCGGCGGCGACACGCTGTTCGTGAAGGGGATCGCCGATCCCTACCTGCTCGCCGTGTCGATCGACGTGGTCTGAGCGCGGGGCGGCGGACGCGCGCGCACGCGCGCGCGCTCCGGAGCCTAGACCCGGCCGAGCCAGGCGGCCGCGCGCAGCGACAGGTCGCCCGCCCGGGTCTGGCGGTAGAGCCCGGCCTCGGCCAGCAGCCGCAAGGCCGGGCGCCCGGACAGGGCAGCGAGCGCCGAGAAGGCGGCGAGCGCCGCCCGCGCCTCGGACGTGAGGAGATCGCCCCGGGCCGCCAGCGCCGACCGGTTCTGCCGGTTCCAGGCCGCGAAGCGGCCCGACAGGACGCCGCCCGCGCGGACGAGCCGCGCCCGCCAGCCCCGGTTGGCGCCGACGAGGTTGTCCCCGTGCTGGCGGTAGTAGAGGCAGGGCGCGGGATCGAACAGGATCCGGCCCCCTGCCCCGCTGACGATCTGGTAGAGCCACCAGTCATGCGCGGCCGGTTCCGCCGCCGCGGCCCGCAGCGCGGCGCCGGCCAGCCGCGCCGCCGCCGCCGTCATCACCATCGTGTTGCCGCCCGCCACGTTCTGCACCAGCGCGTTGCGGAAGCCGAGCGGGCGGCGCGGCAGGGCCGAGAGGCCGCGCGGGCGGAGGTCGGGGCCGGCAATGACCGTGCGCGCGCCGTAGAGGGCCGGAACGCCGGGGCCGGGCAGCATCCGCAGGGCGGCGGAGAGCTTGCCGGGGAACCAGACATCGTCCTGGTCGGCGAAGGCGAGATAGGAGCCGGTCCCGTCCCAGCCGGCGAGCAGCGACAGGAAGTTGGCGGTCGCCCCGCGCCCGGGCCCCGCGACGAGGCGCACGCGGCCCGGCCCGGCGCGGCGGGCGAAGCGCTCCACCAGGTCGGGCGTCGCGTCCGCCGAACCGTCGTCGCTGACGGTGAGCGACCAGTCGGCGTGGTCCTGCCGCAGGATCGAGGCGAGCTGCGCGGGAAGGAACCGCGCCCCGTCGCGCGCGGCAAGCAGGATCGCGACGTGGCGGCCGGTCACGGCCGCCCGGCCCGGCGCGTCAGGGCGAGCGCGCCGAGGGTGCAGAGCGCGAGCGCGACCCCGGAGGCATAGGCCGCCGACACCGCCAGCGCCTCGTCGGCGCCGTAGAAGGCCGAGCGCATCAGGCCGATCGGGTGGGTCAGCGGATTGAGCCAGAGCACGGGGCGCAGGTCGGGCGGCAGGGAGTCGAAGCTGAAGAGGACGCCGGAGGCGAGGAACAGGGGCCGCGTGAGGACCGACCACAGGTGGCGCCAGCCCGGCGCCGCGTCTGCAAGGGCGGCGTTGCACAGGCCGAGCCCGGCGCCGAGCAGCGCCGCCAGCGCCAGCGCGGAAAGGAAGCGGCCGGGATCGACCGGCCCCTGCGGGCCGGCCGCCGCGAGCAGGCCGCCGAAGACGCCCGCCGCCACCCCGGCGAGGACGAGCGCGTCGAGGATCAGCCGGGCGAGGACGGCGTCGAGCGGGCCGACCACGGCGAAGGCCGCAAGGCCCGCGTTCTGCTGCAGCGCCGCCATGCCTGCCGCGGCGAGCGTGGTGACCATCAGGAAAGGGATCAGGCCGGTCGCGTAGAAGAAGGCGAAGCTGTCGCCGACGGGCGGGGCATGGACGATCAGGCCGAAGGCGAGGCTCAGCGCCGCGATGCCGCCGGCGGGTTCGGCGAAGGCCCAGAGGAAGCCCAGCCGCGTCGCCCCGAAGCGGGCCGCGGTTTCGCGCAGGGCGAGGGCGGCGATCACGCGCCAGCGGCGGGGACGGGGGCGGGGCAGGGCCGGCATGCGGCCTGTTCTGTCCGCTTGCGGCTAATGCCCGGTTAACCGGTGCCCCCTAGGCTTGTCCGCGATGCAGAACGCCCTCCCCTTTCCGCAGCCGCGGCCGGTTCCCTCCCCCGGCCCGGTCCAGAACCCGGCCCGCGACCCGGGCCATGATCCGGCCGCGCCGCCGCCTGTGCCGCTGGCGCCGCCGCGCCGGCGCCGCCGGCGGCTTGCCGTCCTGGCGCTCGTCCTCTTGCTCTTCGCCGCCCCGGTCGCCGCGGCCGGCCTCTACCTCTTCGCGCTCGCGGGGGACCGCTTCCGTTCCGAGGCCGCCTTCTCGGTCCGGGCGCAGGACGCCCCGGTGCCGGCCGCCGGGCTTTTCGGCGTGCTCGGCGGCCTCGGCGGAGGCGAGGCGAGCGATGCCGAGATCCTGTTCGACGTCCTGCGCAGCCGGGCCATGGCGGAGCGGATCGACGCGCGGCTCGACCTGCGCGCCATCTACGGCCGGGTGCCGGGCGACCTCGTCTTCGGCCTGCCGGCGGACGCGACAGCCGAGGACCTGGCGCGCCACTGGCGGCGCGCCGTGCGCGTCACGCTGGACCGCCAGGCGGGGATCCTGTCGGTCAGCGCGGACGCCTTCACCGCCGCGGAGGCCCGCGCCATCGCGGCCGCCCTGCTGGAGGAGAGCACGCGCATCGTGAACGGGCTTTCGGCGCAGGCCCGCGCCGACGCCATCGGCTTTGCCGCGGCCGACCTCGCCGAGGCCGAGGCGCGCCTGCGCGACATCCGCGCAAGGCTCGCCGACTTCCGCCGCGCGCACCGGATCGTCGATCCATCGGCCGACGCCGCCGGGCAGATGGGCGTGGTGTCGAGCCTCGAGCAGGATCTCGCGCGGGCGCTGATCGACCGCGACATGCTGCGCGCCTATGCCGGGCCTGAGGATCACCGCCTCACCCAGGCCGACCGGCGGATCGCGGCGATCCGCGCCCGCATCGAGGCCGAACGCGGCGCGATCGCCGCCGCCGGCGCCGCCCCCGGCGCAAGCCCGATGCCCGATGTCCTGGCCGGCTACGAGGCGCTTCTGACCGATCTGGAATTCGCGCAGGAAGCCTACACGCAGGCGCAGGCGAACCTGGCCGCGGCGCGCGCCGAGGCGCGGCGGCAGACCCGCTATCTTGCCACCCATATCGCCCCGACCCTGCCGGAGACGGCCGAATACCCGCGCCGCTGGGCGGACCTCGGCCTTGTCGCCGCCTTCGCCGCGATGCTCTGCGCGCTGGCGCTGGTCAGCACCTATTCGGTGCGCGACGGCCGCGTCGCCGGATGATCCGGTTCGAGGCGGTGACGATGTGCTTTGCCACCCGCGCGGGCCGGCGCACGCTGTTTCGCGACCTGACGCTGACCCTGCCGGCCGGGGCGAGGGTCGGCGTCCTCGGCCCGAACGGCGCGGGAAAGTCCACCCTGCTGGCGCTGGCGGCGGGAACCCTGCGCCCGACCGCGGGGCGGGTCCGCGCCGAGGGCACGGTCTCCTGGCCGATGGGCTTCGCCGGCGGCTTCGCCCCCGACATGACCGGGCGCCAGACCGCCCGCTTCGTCGCCCGCATCTACGGCGTCGGCACCGACGGCTTCGAGGCGCATGTCGCCGCCTTCGCGGAGCTCGGCGCGCAGTTCGACATGCCGCTGCGCACCTATTCGACGGGCATGCGCGCGCGGCTGGCCTTCGGCCTTTCGACGGGGATCGCCTTCGACTGGTATCTCGTGGACGAGATCACGGCCGTCGGCGATGCGGCCTTCCGGCAGAAGTCGCTGGCGGCCTTCCGCGACAGGCTGGCCCCCGCGGGTCTCCTGATGGTGTCGCACGCGCCGGGGGTGCTGCGCGATTTCTGCACGGCGGGCCTCGTGCTGGCGGACGGGTGCGCGCAGTTCTATCCGGTGCTCGAGGACGCCATCGCCGCGCACGAAGCGGCGATGGCGGCGCGGTGACGCCGATGCCGCGGGCGGGGCATCGTTCCGCGGCGGCGGTCAGGCGGCCTCGGCCAGCAGGGCGCCGAGGTCGAGCCGCCCGGTTTCCATCCGCAGCGACCCGTCGGCGTTGCGCGGCCACTCGGCCGGTTCCCGGTCGCGGTAAAGCTCCACCCCGTTGCCGTCCGGGTCGCGCAGGTAGATCGCCTCGCTGACGCCGTGGTCGGAGGCGCCCTCGAGCGGCCAGCCCGCCTCGACCAGCCGCTTCACGACCTGCGCGAGGTCCCGCCGCGACGGATAGAGGAACGCGGTGTGGTAAAGCCCCGTGTGGCCGGGCGGGGGCGGCGTGCCGCCCTTCGATTCCCAGGTGTTGAGCCCGATGTGGTGGTGATAGCCGCCCGCCGACAGGAACACGGCCTGGGTGCCGTATCTCTGCATGACGTCGAGGCCGAGCAGGCCGTGATAGAAGGCGATCGCCCGGTCGAGGTCGGCCACCTTGAGGTGGACGTGGCCGATGCGCATGGCGGCGGGGGCGGTGTAGCTGTCGGTCATGACGGTCTCCGTCGGAGGTGACGGCCCCGCAATAGACCCGTTCCCGGCGGCCGGCAATTCGCCGTCGGGGCCGGTCACCTGTGCGCATATGCACATGAAGGGAGGTGCGGCAGCGATCCACCCCGCGCGCCGCACAGGCCCCGACGCCGCGCTGCGCGCCGGCGCCGGCGCCCGACGGTCCGTCCTAGCGCGAGCGGATCATGCCGCAGATGTCGAGCGTGCGTTCGAGGATCGGCCGCGCAATCGCCTCGGCGCGGTGCGCGCCCTGGCCGAGGATGCGGTCGATCTCGGCCGGGTCGGCGAGCAGCCGCTTCATCTCGGCGGTGATCGGGGCGAGCCGGGCCACCGCGAGGTCGGCGAGCGCGGGCTTGAAGGCGCCGAAGCCCTTGCCCGCGAACTCCGCCACCACCGCCTCGGGCGTCGTGCCGGCGAGCGCGGCGTAGATGTTGACGAGGTTGCGCGCCTCGGGCCGGCCCTCGAGCCCGCGCAGGCTGTCGGGCAACGGTTCGGGATCGGTCTTCGCCTTGCGGATCTTCTGCGCGATGGTGTCGGGATCGTCGGTCAGGTTGATCCGGCTCTGGTCCGAGGGGTCGGACTTCGACATCTTCTTCGTCCCGTCGCGCAGCGACATGACGCGGGTCGCGGGGCCCTCGATCACCGGGTCGATGACGGGGAAGAAGTCCACGCCGTAGTCGTGGTTGAACTTGATCGCGATGTCGCGGCAGAGTTCCAGGTGCTGCTTCTGGTCCTCGCCCACCGGCACCATCGTCGCGTGATAGACGAGGATGTCGGCGGCCATCAGCGAGGGATAGGCGAACAGGCCCAGCGAGGCGGCCTCGGCATTCTTGCCGGCCTTGTCCTTCCACTGGGTCATGCGGCTCATCCAGCCCATGCGCGCGACGCAGTTGAAGATCCAGCCGAGTTCGGCATGAGCGCTGACCTGGCTCTGGTTGAACAGGATCGAGCGCGCCGGATCGATCCCCGCCGCCATGAAGCCCGCCGCCGCCTCGCGCGTCTGTTCGCGCAGCTTCGCGGGATCCTGCCAGACGGTGATCGCGTGCAGGTCGACGAGGCAGTAGATCGTCTCGATCCCCTCGTCCTGCTTCTCGACGAAGCGCTTGAGCGCCCCGAGATAGTTGCCCAGCGTCAGCCCGCCCGAAGGCTGGATGCCCGAGAAGATGCGGGGCTTGAACTTCGGGGCGGTCATCGGGGCCTCGGTCTCTGGATATCGGCGTCCGGACCGCTTATCGCTGGCCCCGCGACGCGTCAATGCAGGAGGTCCGCGGTGTCGGAGGGCTACCACACGCCGGTGCTGAACCCGCTGCCGGCCGTGGTCTGGCTGCTGATCCTGCCCGTCGCCGCGATGGAGATCGTGCTGTCGCTGTCCGGCGCCGGGCTGGTCGGCGGGCCGGCGGGCATCGGCTGGCGCAACGACGCGCTGCAGCGCTTCGCGCTGTCGCCCGACATGCTGGAGCGGATGATCGAGGCGGGCCAGTGGCCGTGGGACTACCTGCGCCGCTTCGTCACCTATCCGCTGGTGCACGGGTCGTTCACGCATGCGATGTTCACGGTCGTCTTCCTGGCCGCGATCGGCAAGATGGTGGGCGAGGTGTTCCGCTTCTGGGCGGTGCTCGCGGTGTTCTTCGGCGCGACCGTCGCCGGGGGGCTGGTCTATTCGCTGATCCCCGGCGTCCGCCATGCCCTCTACGGCGCCTATCCGGGCGTCTACGGGCTGATCGGGACCTTCACCTTCATCCTCTGGGCGCGGCTGGCCGCCCAGCACGCCAACCGCTACCGCGCCTTTACCCTGATCGGCTCGCTGATGCTGATCCAGCTTGTCTTCGCGATCGTCTTCGGGGCCAACCCGCACTGGGTCGCCGATGTCGCGGGCTTCGCGGCGGGATTCGGCCTGTCCTTCCTGGTCGGCCCCGGCGGCCCCTCGCACCTGCTGCGGCGGCTGCGCGAGAGGTAGCGGGCCGGCGGAGGACGGCGCCGGCCCTAGGGTCCGTACTCAATAGGGATTCCCTGTGTCGCTTTTTGGTGGTTCACTTTCCGCAGGCGGGCGGGAGGTGTCATGTCCAAGGGGCATTACTGGATGAGCGATGCGGAGTGGGCGCGGATCGAG